>JACCDN010533018.1_pt1 | contig 14453 bp, 16 predicted proteins | sample 7441691 | NCBI WGS metagenome assembly JACCDN01 (sample SAMN15323439, study PRJNA562643) | freshwater metagenome | isolation source: river surface water | place: USA:Blue River Watershed | collected 2017-08-16
ATGAAGGGCGAGAGCGTCACGGCATCGGCACCGTAGCGTTCAAAGGCTTCCTTGGCGTACTGCTCGGCGGTCGAGCCGATGTCACCGCGCTTGGCGTCCAGAATGATCGGCACCTGCGGCGCCACGCGGCGCATGTGCTCCATCAGACGCTCGAGCTGGCCTTCGGCGCGGTGCGCGGCAAAGTAGGCAATCTGCGGCTTGAAACTGCTGACCAGATCGGCCGTGGCGTCCACGATGCGAGCACAGAAGTCGTAGATCTTGTTGGCATCGCCCTTCATGCCGGCCGGAAACTTGGTCGGTTCGGGGTCCAGGCCCACGCACAGCATGGAGCGGTTTTGGCGCTCGGCGGCGCGCAGCATGTCGAGGAAGGTCATGGGTTGCGATTTTAAGGTTTGGCCTAAGATGCCCCCATGCACAAGCTTTCTCCTCGCCAATGGATCGTCCTGGTCCTGCTGACCATCGTCTGGGGCATCAACTGGCCGATCATGAAGGCCGGGGTCACCGGTTTTCCGCCACTCACCTTCCGCATGATGTGCCTGTGGCTGGGCACGCCGGTGCTGGGGCTGGCGCTGCTGGCGATGCGGGTGCCGTTTCGCATTCCACGCGAGCACTGGCGCGAGCTGCTGGTGCTGGCGGTGTTCAACATGTTCATCTGGCACGCGCTGATCATCATCGCGGTGCAGTCGCTCTCCAGCGGGCGCTCGGCCATCCTGGGCTACACCATGCCGATGTTCTCGGCGGTGCTGGGCGCACTGTTCTTTGGCAACCGGCTGCCGGGTCGGGCCTGGGCCGGAGTGGGTGCGGCCACGCTGGGGGTGGTGCTCTTGCTCTGGCACGAAATCACCAACCTCAGCGGGCGCCCACTGGGGGTGTTGCTGGCCCTGGTGGCCGCCAGCACCAGGGCGCTGGGCACGCAGCTGCTGCGCCGCACCAAGATGCCGGTGCCCACGCTGGCGATTTCGTTCTGGATGACGGCCATGACCACCGTGGTGCTGACGGTGCTGGCGGTGGTGTTCGAGCAGGACCGCTGGATCGCCCCTTCGCCCACGCACTGGGGTTCGATCGTGTTCAACGCGGTGCTGGTGTTCGGCTTTGCACACGCGGCCTGGTTTTACCTGGCGCGCAGCCTGCCGCCGGTGGCCTCCACACTCAGCGTGATGCTGATCCCGGTGGTGGGGGTGTTCAGTGGCTCACTGGTGCTGGGTGAGGTATTGCACTGGCAGGACTGGGCCGCCGTGGTGCTGATGGTGGTTTCGATCGCCGCCGTGTTGTGGCCGGCACGGCAGCCCACTTGATCGCGGCTTGAAAGCGGTGCATCTGCCGCCAGCTGCAGGTATATTTTTGGCATCTGTCACCCATCAAGGAACACCATGCGAACAACCCTTGCACGCTGGCTGATGGTCAGCAGTGTGCTGACCACCACCCTGAGCCTGAGCGGTTGCGGCTACAACGATTTCCAGCGTCTGGACGAGCAGACCTCTTCGGCCTGGTCCGAAGTGCTCAACCAGTACCAGCGTCGCGCCGATCTGGTGCCCAACCTGGTCGCCACGGTCAAAGGCGAGGCGAATTTCGAGCAGGAAACGCTGACGCGCGTGATCGAGGCCCGCGCCAAGGCCACCAGCATCCAGGTCACACCCGAAACCCTGAACAACCCCGAAGCCATGCAGAAGTTCCAGGCCGCACAGGGCGAGCTGGGCAGTGCGCTCTCGCGCCTGCTGGTGGTGTCGGAAAACTACCCCGCCCTCAAGGCCAACCAGGGCTTTGCCGACCTGCGCGTGCAGCTCGAAGGCACCGAGAACCGCATCACCGTGGCGCGCAACCGCTACATCAAGGCGGTACAGGAATACAACGTGCTCTCGCGCAGTTTCCCGAGCAACCTGACCGCCATGGTGTTTGGCTACAAGCCCAAGGCCAACTTCAGCGTGGCCAATGAGGCCGCCATCAGCGCCCCGCCCAAAGTGGACTTCGGCAAGTGAACCGCACCTGGGGCCTGCGCGCCCTGCTGGCACTGCTGTGGGCCTTGGGTCTGGGGCTGTGGCAAGCCAGCAGCTGGGCCCAGACGGCATTGATCCCGATCCCGGACTACCGCGCCCATGTGACCGACACCGCCCGTGCGCTGGCCGACGCAGACCGCGCCGCACTGGAGCGCCAGCTCGCCGACTTCGAGACACAGCGTGGCACGCAGATCGGCGTGCTGATCGTGCCCAGCACCGCGCCTGAAGACATTGCCGACTACAGCCAGCGCGTGGCCGATGCCTGGAAGCTGGGGCGCGCCGGCGTGGGCGATGGTTTGCTGATTGTGGTGGCTGTGCAGGACCGGCGCGTGCGCATCGCCCCGTTCAAGGCGCTTGAAGGCGCCATCCCCGATGTGCTGGCCAAACGCATCATCGACCAGCAGATGGTGCCCGCTTTCCGGCGCGGCGACTATGCGGGTGGTCTGCGTGATGCACTGGCACAGCTGCAGGCCCACATCACTGGCGAGGCCCTGCCTGAACCGGCGCCAGCACGCCCACAGATCGACGAGTTCGACATCGTCGAAGCCGCCATGCTGTTGCTGGTGGCCGTGCCCTTGGTCACCAGGGTGCTGCGCCAAATGCTCGGGCAACGGCTGGGCAGCCTGGTGGGCGCGGCGGCGGCCGGTCTTCTGGTCTGGCAGATCACCGGGCGCATCTGGATGGCCCTGCTGGCCGGCCTGATGGGCTTTTTCGTCGGCCTGTTCACCGACCTGCCCATGGTGGCGCGCGACATGCGGCACCGCCATTCTGGCCACCGGGGTGGCTGGCACCGGTCAGGCGATGGCTGGGGTGGAGGCGGGTTTGGCGATGCCGGTGGTATCGGTGGCGGTGGCGCGTCTTCGGGTGGTGGTGGCGATGGCGGTGGCGGTGGTGCCTCGGGGAGCTGGTGAATGGACAAGACCTTTGAACCCGAAGCATGGTCCCGCTGGCTGATGCGGCTGTGGCGCCATCAGTGGCAATCGGAGCGCGCCGCACAACATGCGGTTCCCGATGCGCTGGCGGCGCAATTGGCACGGCGCGTGCACGCCAGCGAGGGGCGCCACACCGGTCAGGTGTGTCTGTGCGTTGAAGGGGCCTTGCCGCTGCAGGACGTCTGGCGTGCCGGGCGTCACGCGCCGCTGGATGAAGTGGTTCGCCAACGGGCCATGCGGTGGTTTGGCCGCCTGCGTGTCTGGGACACGGAACACAACAACGGTGTGCTGATCTACCTGCTGCTGGCCGAACACCGCATCGAGATCGTGGCCGACCGCGGGCTGCAGCGCCACGCCAGCGCGCAGGATTGGCAGGAGGTGGTGTCACGGCTTGGTCAGCACCTGCGTCGCGGTGACTTTGAAAACGGCCTGACACAGGCGCTCGAAGAGGTCTCGGCCCTGCTGGTGGCGCATTTCCCGCGGACCGGTGACGTCACTGTGCCCAACGAATTGCCGAACACCGTGGTTCGGGCCTGAGGCTGAGGTTCACGGCCCCAGCTTTCGGCCGCGGGGGCGGCCTCCTACAGGGGCCCGCGCAGGAGCGCGCCCCCGGGACTCGCGCAGGAGCGCGTTCCTGGGATCGGGGTAGGAGCGCGCCCCTGCGCGCGAAGCTCAGGCCTGTTGCACCGTCTGCAGCGCCAGCACCAGGTCGGCCCAGGCCTTGGCCTTGTCGGCCGGGTTGCGCAGCAAATAGGCCGGGTGGTAGGTGACGACCACCGGCACGCCTTCGTATTGGTGCACGCGGCCGCGCAGCTTGCCGATCGGCTCGGTGGTCTGCAACAGCGACTGCACCGCAAAGCGGCCCATGGCAAGGATGATCTTCGGCTGCACCAGCGCCACCTGCCGCGCCAGATAGGGCGCGCAGGTCTGCAGCTCCACCGGCTCGGGGTTGCGGTTGCCGGGTGGGCGGCACTTGAGCGTGTTGGCGATGTAGACGCCAGCCTGGCCGTCTTGCTCACCCTCGACCGCGCGGTTCAGGCCAATCGCCTTGAGCATGTTGTCGAGCAGTTTGCCGGCCTGGCCGACAAACGGCTCGCCCTGCAGGTCTTCGTTTTCGCCGGGGGCTTCGCCAATCACCATCCACTGCGCACTGCGGTCGCCCACCCCAAACACCGTGTTCTTGCGGCCCTGGCACAGGCCACAGGCACGGCATTGGGCCACGGTGGCCTGCAAGGTGCCCCAGTCCATCTGGTCCACACCGGGGGGCAGAGGCACAGCCTCGGCGGGCACCGCCCCCTGCACCTGTGCAGTTCGGGCTGCACCCCGCTCGGGCTGTGTAATGCCCCGTTCGGGCTGAGCCTGTTGATGCCTGGCCGATGCAGCTTGTCCTTCGACAGGCTCAGGACGAACGGTACCGAGCTCAGGACGAACGGTACCGCACTCAGGACGAATGGCGTCAAGTTCAGAGCGAACGGCCGTGACTTCGGGCAGCGGGGATGGCTGCTTCTGTGGCCACCAGACGCGGATGCCCATCTCGGCCAGCATGGCGCGTTGGCGTTCGTCCAAATCAAAACGGGTCGGGTCGGTCATGGCTGCAGTTTCAGGTTCAGGCTCATCACCACCGCGTGTTCGCGTTGCTGACGGTCGGCAGGATAGTAATCCTTGCGCAGGCCGACGCGGCGAAAGCCGTAACGCTCATACACGTGCAGAGCACGCTGGTTGCTTTCACGCACTTCCAGCCAGAGCCACTGAGCCCCCTGGCGGCGCGACCACAGGCACAGGGCGTCGAGCATCATGTGGGCCCAGCCCTGGCCTTGCCGGGCAGGCGCCACGGTGATGTTGAGCAGGTGGGTTTCCTCCACGCCCTCCATCGCCACCACATGGCCCAGCAGTTCGTCCTGCACCCGCAGGCATTGCGCCCAGTAGCCGCTGGCCAGTGCGTCGCGGAAGTTGCCACGCGTCCAGGGATGGCTGTAGGCGACCTGCTCGATGGCGATGACCGCCTCCAGGTCGCTCTCCTGCATCGGTTGCAGTACGGCCGCCTGGCGCTCGGTCTCAGATGCGGGGCTCAAGGCGCCCCCTTGGCCGCTTCGCGTTCGGCCATGCGCTCTGCGGTCGTCTGGGCCACCTTGTCGCGGATGTAAAGCGGCATGGCCTGCTCGGCCGGCACGGCATGGCCATCCGCGAACAAGCTCGGCGCCAGTCGCAGCAAGGCCGCAGCCGTGGGCAGGGCCTGCACCCGCTCACCCGCAGGCAGGCGTTCGCCATAGGCCTCGAAAGCATTGCCGGCCAGCAGCACACGCGGCGCATCAGGCAACAGCACATGCTGCGGCCCGCCCACCTGCAAAGGCTGGCGCAAAGTCCAGCGCTGGCCGTCCCAGTCCCAGGCGGCGCTGTAGACCTCGTCCATGCGGGCATCGAGCATGGCCAGCACGGTCAAAGGCTGGTCGTTCACGCCGGCCAGCACGCGCGCCTCTTCAGCCACGGCCAGCAAGGTGTCCACCGGCAACACCAGGATGTCTGCACCGAAGGCCAGGCCCTGCGCCACGGCACAGGCGGTGCGCAGGCCGGTGAAGGACCCCGGCCCGCGTCCGAACACGATGGCGTCGAGCTGGGGCAAGCCAATGCCCGCCTGCGACAGCATCTCCATGGCCGTGGGGATCAGGGTAGCCGAGGACTGGGCGCCACCCGCCAGGGTGCGCACATCGGTATGGCCCTTCGCGGCCACGCCGATCGACAAGACTTCGGTGCTGGTGTCAAACGCCAGCCACTGCAGGGGGCTCATCGGCCGGCCTCCTGCGCCAGGGGTGCAGTCGCGGGTCGCGCTGCCCGCACCCCCAGCAAAATGCCGCCCGTCACCAGGGCCAGACCTGCCAGCAGATTCCAGTGCATGGGCTCACCCAGCACAGCCACCGCACCCAGGGCCGACAGGCCGGGCACCAGGGCCGTGATCATGGTGGTGCGCACCGGACCGAAGTGGCGAACCATCTGCGTGAACGTGATGCCGGAGATCACCACCGAACCTCCGCCCTGGAAAGCGGCCTGGAACAGCAACTCGCCCCACGACGCCTGCGGGATGTGCGTGGACCACCAGCCAAGGCCAGTGGCCAGCGCGAACACCGGCACAAAGAACACAAAGGCAAACGCCGTGATCGCCATGGTGGCCCGCACCGCGTCCAGACCCAGGCGACGCGCCGTGACCGTGTAGGCCGCCCAGCAGCTGGCCGCGCACATGAACAGCAGGTCGCCCTTCCAGACCTCGCCCCCTTCAAAGGCCTTGAGCAGGCTCATGCCCCCCACCAGCAGATCACCCAGCACGATGCAGGCCAGACCCAGCGCGCGCGCCGCCGGGATCTTTTCGTGCAACAGCCATATGGCCAACAAGGTGGTCCACAGCGGCAGGCTGCCGGGCATCAGCACCGAAGCATGCGCCGCGGGTGCGTAGAAGAAGCCGGTGTAGGCCAGCACGGCATACAGCAAACCGCCAAAAAAACCCGCCTGCACCGTGGTGCGCAGCGGCAGGGGCGACAGACCCAGCAGCGAACCCACGCGCTCACCGCGCGCACGCTCGGGGCGCATCCGCCACCAGGCCCAGGGCAGCAGCACACAGCTGGCGCCCAGGATGCGCATGAGCGCGATGTCCAGGGGCAGCAGGGTGTGCGAGGCCGAAGCCCGGGCAATGACGATGAAGGAGGTCCAGATCAGCACCGTGACGACGGCCGCCACCAGACCGACGGTGCGGGGAGAAAAACGCATGCGCCGATGATACGGCCCTCCCGGATGCGGCCAGCACCGCTAGACTGGAGACCATGCTGCAACGCCCGTTTCCTGCTTTCCTGCTGGCCAGTGCCTTGTGGGCCCCCATGGCCCATGCCGGGCTGCCGTCCGCGGTGCGCCAGACACTGCGTCAGGCGCAAGTGCCGCCGGACGCCATCAGCGTGCAGGTGCAGGCCATGGAGGGCAGCCCGACTGCCCCCCGCCTGGCCCACCGCGAAAACGAAGCCATGAACCCGGCTTCGGTGATGAAACTGTTCACGACTTATGCCGGCCTGCAACTGCTGGGCCCCGACCACGTCTGGCGCACCCGCATCTACGCCACCGGCCCGGTGCGTGAGGGCGTGTTGCAAGGCTCCCTGGTGATCCGTGGCAGCGGCGACCCCAAGCTGGTGATCGAACGTGCGCAGGCCATGGTCGCCGAGATCCAGGCACTCGGGGTGCGCCAGGTGCGCGGCGACATCGTGCTCGACCGCAGCGTGTTCGATGTGACGCCACGCAGCGAGCCTTTCGACGACGAACCCCTGCGCCCCTACAACGTGGCCCCCGATGGACTGCTGTTGAACTTCAAATCGGTGATCTACCGCTTCACACCTGAAGCGGCCTCAGGCCGCGCCACGGTGACCAGCGAACCCCCGCTGGCCGGGCTGGAAGTGCCTGCTGACGTGCCACTCAAAAATGGCGCCTGCAACGACTGGCGCAGCGGCTTGCGCGCCGATTTCGGGCAGCCCCTGCGCACCGTGTTTGCCGGCAGCTATCCGGCCAGCTGCGGCGAACGCCAATGGCCTGTGGCCTTTCCGGCACCCGAAGAATTTGCGCCCCGCATGCTGCATGCGCTGTGGACGCAAGCCGGCGGGCAGCTCACCGGTCAAGTGCGAAGCGGCAACACGCCCGCCCATGCCAGGCTGTTGCTGGAATCCCCATCCCTGCCCCTGCGCGAGATCATTGCCGACATCAACAAAATGTCGAACAACGTGATGGCACAACAGCTGTTCCTCACCTTGTCCGCAGAAATGGGGGCGCCCGGCCGCTTCGAAGCCTCGCGCCTGCGCCTGACGCGCTGGTGGCGCGAGCGCTTTGCTGGCCAGGCCGTGCCCGTGCTCGACAACGGCTCGGGGCTCTCGCGCGCGGAGCGCAGCACCGCCGCTGCCCTGGGCCAGTTGCTGCAGCAGGCCCATCAGGGGCCGGATGCCGACGCCTTTGTGCAATCTCTGGCCATCGCTGGCGTGGACGGGACCACCCAGCGCATGAAGGAGCGTATGCCCCAATCGCCCGTGATCGGCCGGGCCTGGCTCAAGACCGGCTCGCTGCGCGACGTCGTTTCGGTGGCCGGTTATGTGCAGGGTGAAAGCGGCCGCCGCTACAGTGTGGTGGCCATCATCAACCACCCCAACGCCCAGCAAGCCCGACCGGCGCTTGACCAGTTGCTCGACTGGACGGCCCGCGACCTGATGATCCCCGAAACCGACGGCCCGCAGCGCCGCCGTCAAGCCCGCCATGCAACTCACTGACTCGATCGGCACCCTGGCCGCCTGCCTGACCACGGCCAGCTTTGTGCCGCAGGTCTGGCACACCCTGCGCACACGCGACGTGCGCGGCATCTCGCTGGGCATGTACAGCCTGTTCACGCTGGGCGTGGTGTTGTGGCTGGTCTACGGCATCTTGCTGATGGCCTGGCCCATCATCATCGCCAACGCCATCACCACCAGCCTGGCGCTGACCATTCTGGTGATGAAGCTGCGTTACCGCTGAAACGGTTCGAGGGGTTTCAGGCCGCAGCCCGGCTCAGGCGGTCACGCACGCCTTCCCTCTCGGGCGTGTCGGGCGGCAGTTCCACCCAGATCTGCTGCACACCGCGCGCATCCAGATCGCGCAGCACGGCAAACAGGTCGTGCGCGGCCGTGGCCGGCTGCGCGTACTGCTGACGCCAGAGCACTCCGGCGCCCAGGTCGGTGGGTGCCTGCTGCGACCAGACGCCCAGATTGCCCGCATGCACACCCAGCGCCTGCAGGCGCTGGTGCAGGGTGCCCGCGTCCATCAAGCGCACTTTGGCGCGCGGCGCGTAATGCGATTCGAGCGTGCCCGAAGCCTTGGGCGCGGGCTGCGCCAGCGCGGCCTTGTCCTGCAAGGACTGTCCGCAGACCTGTTCGATCTGCGTGCGCGTGATCTGCCCCGGGCGCAGCAGCACGGGCGCGCCTCGTGTGCAGTCCACGATGGTCGATTCGATGCCGACCTCGCACTCACCACCGTCCAGGATCAGCAGTGCGTCGCCGAACTCGCCCTGCACATGGCGGGCGGTGGTGGGGCTCACGCGGCCAAACTGGTTGGCACTCGGCGCCGACAGGCCCGGCATGCCAGCGGCAGCACAGGCCTGCATCACCGCCTGTGCCACCGGGTGCGAAGGACACCGCAGCCCAATGGAAGTGTGGCCGCCGGCCGAGGCCGTGGCCACACCGGGCTGGCGCGGCAGGATCAGGGTGAGCGGCCCGGGCCAGAAGGCGTCCATCAGGCGCTGGGCAAAGTCAGGCACTTCGCTGGCAAAGAGCGGCACCTGAGCCGCAGAGGCCACATGCACGATCAGCGGGTGGTCAGCCGGACGGCCTTTGGCGGCAAAGATCTTGGCCACGGCTTCGTCGCGCAGGGCGTCAGCGGCCAGGCCATAGACGGTTTCGGTCGGCAAGCCCAGCAGCTCGCCGCGCGCCAGCGTCTGCACGGCGCGCGCGATGGCGGCGGGGTCTTGTCCGGGCAGGATCATCAGAAGGGCTCGATGCCGAGCAGCGCGCAGGCCTGCAGGGCGGTGGCACGCACGGCTTCTGGCGTGGCACCGGTGATGTTGAGGTGGCCCATCTTGCGGCCCTGACGCGCCGACAGCTTGCCGTACAGATGCAGGTGCGTGCCGGGCAAAGCGAGCACCTTGTCCCACCGTGGGGTGCCGAAATTGGGGTCAGAGCCCAATTTGCTACGCAAATCGGGATCCGACCCCGATTTCGGCTCTGACCCCGATTTCACGGGTTCAGACCACAAGTCACCGAGCAGGTTGAGCATGATGGCCGGCGAATGCTGGCGCGGCGGCGTCAGCGGCAGGCCTGCGAGCGTGCGCACCTGCAGGTCGAACTGCGACTGGTCGCAGGCGTCGAGCGTGTAGTGGCCGCTGTTGTGCGGGCGCGGCGCGATCTCGTTGACGACCAGCTGGCCGCCTTCGAGCACAAAGAACTCCACGCACAGCACGCCCACGTAGTGCAGGCCTTCGGCAATCGCTTTCGTGGCTTGCACGGCCTGCTGCGCCAGCAGCGGATCGATCACGCCCGGGTTCACCTCGGTCACCGCCAGAATGCCGTCCCGGTGCAAGTTGCGCTGCACCGGAAAGTGCACCATCTCGCCCCTGCCGCTGCGCGCCACGATGACGGAACACTCGTCCTTGAGCGGCAGCATTTTTTCGAGCACGCAGGGCACCTGCTTGAGCTCGGTCCAAGCCGTCACCAGCTCGGCACGCGTCTTGACGCGCACCTGGCCCTTGCCGTCGTAGCCCAGACGGGCCGTCTTGAGAATACCGGGCAGCAGATCGTCCGCCACGGCCGCCAGCTGCGCCTCGGTCTCGATGACCGCATGCGGGGCCACCGGCACACCGCACTTCACGAAGTGGGCCTTCTCGGCGGCGCGGTCCTGCGCAATGGCCACGGCGTCCGAGGCCGGCGCTACAAAGCGGTGCGCGCCCAGCGTCAGCAGGGCGGGCGCGGGCACGTTCTCGAATTCGGTGGTGATGGCGGCGCAGCGCTGCATCAGCTGGGCCAGGCCCTGCTCATCGAGGTAGTCGGTCTGGATGTGGTGGTGGCTCACCCGTCCCGCCGGGCTGGCCGGATCGGGGTCGAGCACCGCGGTGTAGTAACCCATGGCCTGCGCGGCGTGCACGAACATGCGGCCGAGCTGGCCACCGCCCATCACGCCCAGCGTGGCGGGCTGGCCGTTGACCACACTGCCCGGAAGGATCACGCCGCTCATTTGGACGCCACCGGCGGCAAGGTCATGGCGCGGGCCATCGCGGTCTGCTCGGCGCGGAAGGCTTCGAGCTTTTGGCGCAGCGCCGCGTCGTGGTTGGCCAGCATGGCCACGGCGAACAGGGCGGCATTGGCCGCCCCCGCCTGGCCGATGGCAAAGGTGGCCACCGGCACGCCCTTGGGCATCTGCACGATGCTGTGCAGCGAGTCTACCCCCGACAGGGCCTTGGTCTGCACCGGCACGCCCAGCACCGGCACCACCGTCTTGGCGGCGATCATGCCCGGCAGGTGGGCGGCGCCACCGGCACCGGCGATGATGGCCTGCAGGCCACGACCGACCGCCGTCTGTGCATAGTCGAACATGTCGTCGGGCATGCGGTGGGCCGAAACGACGCGTGCCTCGTGGGGGATGCCAAACTGTTGGAGAATCTGGACTGCGTGCTGCATGGTGTCCCAGTCGGAGCTGGAACCCATCACCACGCCGATGAGCGGTTGGGTCATTGGAAGTGTTCCCGTGGTCAATCCGTGATTTTAAGGTTTCACCCTTTTCCGCATTTCCCGAGCCCTTGCCCATGATCGACGTCACCCTCGCCAATTTTGAAACCGAAGTCATCGCCGCCTCCATGGCCACCCCCGTGCTGGTGGACTTCTGGGCACCCTGGTGCGGTCCCTGCAAATCGCTGGGCCCGGTGCTCGAAAAGCTTGAAGTCGCCTACGGCGGCCGTTTCAAGCTGGTCAAGATCAATTCCGACGAGGAGCAGCAGCTGGCCCAGGCCTTCGGCATCCGCTCCATCCCCACCTGCATCCTGCTCAAGGGCGGCCAGCCGGTGGACGGCTTCATGGGCGCCCTGCCCGAAGGCCAGGTGCGCCAATTCCTGGACAAGCACGTGCCCGGAGAGGATGAGCTGCAGGCCCAGGCCGCGGCTGAGGAGGCCCAGCAGCACCTCGAAGCTGGTGACGCCCACAGCGCCCGTACCGCCCTGGAGCAGGCCCTGGCCACCAACCCTGGCAACGACGATGCCCGCTTCGATCTGATCAAGCTGCTGATGCAGGACGGCGAGCTGGCCGAAGCCGCCGCCCTGCTGGCGCCGGCCATGGCGCGTATCCCGGTGCCGCTGCGCTTCGAGGCCTTGCAGCAGTGGCTCAACGCCCTCGAATTCGTCACCACCGACCCGCGCGGCCAGTGGACGCTGGACCAGTTTGAGGAGCGGATCGGCCAGAACAAACGCGATTTCGAAACCCGCTTTGCCAAGGCCCGCCTGCTGATGGCCGCTGGCCAATGGACCGAGGCCATGGAGGAGCTGCTGGAAATCATCATGCGCGACAAGAAATGGGACGACGAGGCCCCGCGCAAGACCTACATCGCCATTCTGGAGCTGCTCACACCTCCCCCGCCCAAAGCGGGCGCCGACAGCGGCAAGTCGGCTGGGGGGATCGAGCTGATGGGCAAGTCTGCGGTGCAGGAAGACCCGCAGGCGGCGCTGGTATCGAGCTACCGGCGCAAGCTGAGCATGGCGCTCAACTGAGCGCCGCTCTCAAGGCATCGGTTCGGCCGCAGGGGCGGCCTCCCAAAGACCCACCCTGCAGGCACGGGAAGCCTTTCCCGCACTCTGTAGAAGCGCGCCCCGGCGGGCGAAATCATGCGCCTGAATTCAGCGCACCGGCCCGGCTTGTGCCTCCATCGTCTGGCGCAGCGGACGCAGCAAACCAAGCGCCATCACCAGCTCGCCCACCACAAACATCGGGCCCACCAGCAGGCCCACCATGTCGTCGACAAACGCAGGCTTGCGGCCTTCGAAATAGTGGCCGACGAACTGGAACACCCAGCCGACCACAAACAGGGCCACGCCCAGCTGCCAGCCGGCCAGGCCCCAGCCGCCAGCCTGCTGCACCAGCGTGTGCGCCAACGCCACCAGCAGTCCGTTGACCAGCGCCGTGGCCACGCCCAGCAGGGGCTGGCCGCGGGTGATGTACCAGAAGCTGGTGACAGCCCACATCAGCCAGGCGCCGGTGATGCCGTAAGCCCCCCATTGGCGCCCCAGCGGGAAAACGAGCCACATGGCGATGGCGGTGAAGATCAGCGGAATGCCCACCAAGTGGGTGGCGATGTTGCGGCGGTCTCGGTGGTAATGGGCGTACTGCACCATCAAGGACTCTGCCGACAGCGAAAGACTCATCTTCATGCCTGACTCCTGAAGTCTTCAGACCACGCTTGAGCAAGCCGCATCAGGATCAGCCCAGCAGCCGCTCCAGCGCCTCGCGGTATTTGGCTGCGGTCTTTTCAATCACGTCCTTGGGCAGGTGCGGCGCTGGCGGGGTCTTGTCCCAGGGCTTGCCGCCCACTTGCGCCGTCTCCAGCCAGTCACGCAGGAACTGCTTGTCAAAGCTGGGCGGGTTGCTGCCCTCGGCGTAGCTGTCGGCGGGCCAGTAGCGGGACGAATCGGGCGTGAGCACCTCGTCCATCAACACCAGCGTGCCGTCCGCATCCAGACCGAATTCGAACTTGGTGTCGGCGATGATGATGCCCTTCTTGGCGGCGATCTCGCTGGCCGCCACGTACAGGCGGATGCTGATGTCGCGGATGCGGGTGGCCAGATCGACACCGATCATCTGTACCGTGCGCTCGAAGGTGATGTTCTCGTCGTGCTCGCCCACGGCCGCCTTGGCGGCCGGGGTGTAGATCGGAGCGGGCAATTTGCTCGCATTCTTCAGGCCATCGGGCAGGGGCACACCGCAAACCGAACGGGAATCCTGGTATTCCTTCCAGCCGCTGCCGGCCAGGTAGCCGCGCACCACCGCCTCCACCGGGATCGGCTTGAGGCGCTTGACCAGCATGGAGCGGCCCTGCACCTGCGGCACTTCTTCGACACTGACCACGCTCTCGGGCGCTTCGCCCGTCAGGTGAATCGGGCAGATGTTCAAGCCTTTGGGGCCGAGCTGGTCAAACCAGAACAGCGCCATCTTCGTGAGCAGCTCGCCCTTACCGGGGATCGGCTCGCCCATGATGACGTCGAACGCACTGATGCGGTCAGACGCCACCATCAGGATGCGGTCATCGCCCACGGCGTAGTTGTCGCGCACCTTGCCGCGCGCAAGCAGCGGCAGGGAAGTCAGGGCCGAGGTGTGGAGGGCAGCGGTCATGTCAGCAAAACCTTCAGGATCAGAGCAAGCCCGGGAAATGTTCCGGACTTTTCAATTGTAGGAGCGCGCCCCTGCGCGCGAATATGCGTTATGCCATGGCATAGCGTCCCATTCGGCCGCAGGGGCGGCCTCCTACATCAGGGCCTGCATATGCTGATTTTTCGTCATTTCCTGTGCGCGAATGTGCGTGGTGACATGGCACAGCATCTTGTTCGGCCGCACGGGCGGCCTTCTACAACCAGGCAGATCAGTTCACCACCTGCGCCAACTCGCCCTTGGCGTAGCGCTGGGCCATCACGCTCAGGGACTGGCCCTTGATCTTGCCGCCCTGGCCTTCGCAGCCAAATTCCAGGTAGCGCTGTTTGCAGATGGCCTGGGCCGCGGCGCGCGCGGGCTTGAGCCACTCGCGGGCGTCGAACTTGTCGGGGTTTTCGGCGAGGAACTTGCGCGCGGCACCGGTCATCGCCAGGCGGATGTCGGTGTCGATGTTGATCTTGCGCACGCCGTACTTGATGGCTTCCTGGATTTCTTCGACCGGCACGCCGTAGGTTTCCTTCATCTGGCCGCCGTACTGGTTGATCAGCGCCAGCAGTTCCTGCGGCACGCTGGAGCTGCCG
>JACCDN010021974.1_pt1 | contig 14448 bp, 11 predicted proteins | sample 7441691 | NCBI WGS metagenome assembly JACCDN01 (sample SAMN15323439, study PRJNA562643) | freshwater metagenome | isolation source: river surface water | place: USA:Blue River Watershed | collected 2017-08-16
ATCAGCCCATTACTCCAGCTAAAGATTTGGCTCTAAAACAACAAATCGAAGCTGTTTTACTAGAGCATAAAGCTTACGGCTACAGGCGTATCGCTATTACCCTTGGCGTTAATTCAAAAAGGGTTCGTCGAGTGATGAAGTTGTTTGGCCTTAAAGCTAAAATTTAAACAAGAGAGAAAAATCACCAAATATTTTCCACTCTGATCAAGGCAGTGAGTATCGCAGTAATGATTTGGCAGAAATCTTGAGGGCTAAGAAGATTCAATCTTCAATGAGTAGTAAGGGCAGTCCATGGCAAAACGGTAGGCAAGAATCTTTTTATCAAAAGTTTAAGTTTGAAATGGATGAGCCAAACAGCTATGCCACTCAAGGTGAGTTGATTGAGGCGATTGCGCTTCAAATTCACTACTACAACCACAGGCGAATTCACTCTGCGCTAAAAATGCCACCAACCATTTTTTATCAAAGATGCTGGCAACAGCAAAGCCAACAATCGCAACAACAAAACATTGTGAACAAATCCGACCAAAATTCCGAAAAAAAATCGCGCGTTTTGCAGTCATCTTAAGATCTTAAGATGACTGCAAAACAAACAAAAAATAAACTCACCAATAAACCCAGCTAGAATCTAAATTCATAAAATTATGAATGATTACGATATGTCAGTTTGGAAGGGAGGAGTTGTTAAAAAAAGGGGGGGCAGTTCAGATGAAAGGTTGCCCACAGTACCTTATCTGCTTATATAAATATGAGAAGATGGTATATTTACTAACAAATACTTTTGTTTACTATTTGCCTGCAAATTTGATATTACGCATCATAAGATATGATTGCGTTAGAGTATTATACAACAACCCCTTTTCTTTCTTTTTGATCGCCACCTTTATATTTAGGGTGCCTTGGATGGTCTTCTGGCAAATGTTTTGGTACTTTTTCTTCTGCCAAAGAAGGTTTAAGATATTCTATACCTAAAGCTTCAAATGCAACCTCACAAGCATCAGGTCTTGTAAAGAATGTTTCTCTACGTTGTGCATGGTAAGCCATTAACTCACGATTAGATGTCAAGCTCTCTTCCATATATTGAACAAGTTGCGGTACATATTTCGGAGTACCTTGCTCAAGGCACAGAGAGGCCAGAGTATGAAGTTCTTGTTTGTCACCAGATCTGACATCATATTGTTTCAGGTGGTTGTGTTTACCTGATCCATGAATGAACGGCCTACCGGCTGATTCGCATGTTTCTCTGGAATTACATCCTTCAATAACCGGAGGTAGTGTTGTTCCTTGTAACATAAGGTGATCAAAAACTGTCTGCTGAAGGTCTCCGGTATGAGCCGCTACAACATCACCAGCTTTGTAGGTATTCATGTCTACATCGCCTTTTGTTAAATCAACAAAGTGAATATGATCGTGTATACCTTTTAGTTTGCTTATAAAGTCAGTATCTAATGCAACTTTCTGAGGAAGCAGCAGTATGGAAGGCTTACCTGTTTTTTGACTCAGCAGAGAATTGGCTTCCACGATTCGCTGCATTTCTATAGCTTCATCTAAATTTCCACTCTCTATAACGTTTGAATCTATGTCAAAATGACTTTTGGGATACAAACCATAGATAAGCTGGCTGTTAATCTCAGCACCACTGGTAATATTTAGAATTCTTCGCTCTGTTGCAGACAAGGCGACAGAAGAGATATCTGGCAATTGAGATGCTGCCATAGATGACAGGCGCATTGTGGATGCACTAGGCAGTCTTGTAAGAACGCCGTCCTGATCTGTTACAAAACATGAGCCTCGTCCCCAGTCAGTTGGCTCTAACCCAATATAAGATCTAGCATTAAATGTTTCGGCTTTTTTTGTATCTTCTTCACTAATAATACCAATATCTTCTGCCGCGCAAACCGCAAGATCAGCTTCAGATAACCCAAGGTCGCCTCTACTACTACTATAATTACGAGGTAAAGATGATATTTTTACCGCCCTTAATCCTGCAACAACTCTAACCCCATCTCTGTTAGGTCGTGATGATTCAAAGCCTGGAATCATAACAATTAATTGACGGCTTACCAAAGGTTCGTCATTTACGTACATTTCTCCAGTTTTAGTGTTCATAAGATTTGCACCGAGACGGTCATCACATTGAATGTCAAAAGTTCCTTTAAAACCCATCTCACGTAATTTTTGCATTAAGGTAATAGCGGCACGTTGGTGCCCAAAACCTCTTCCTTTGTTTACGACTACCCTTATCAAATCCATTTCACCAATAGGTTTTTGCGCTTTTTTTGTTGCTGAAAGATAAGACTCGACAAACTTCTGCGTATCTTCGCTTGACTTGCCTTCGACCATTTTGAAAGCTTCACCAGAAGAGAGTTTTTTGGTTCTTTTTTGAATATCTATAATAGCATCCACAGCATGATACCCAAAATTACGAGTTAAAACTTGATTCCTTGTTAGACCAAGTTGTGTAATAGCATCAACTTCAATATTATTTAAACCGCTGTATTTTTCAAAAGCCTCTTGTAAATCACGACCTTCTTCTATCTCTTTTTTGATAGCACTTACAGTATGATGCCCAAAATTAGGAGTTAAAACTTGATTCCTTGTTAGACCAAGTTGTGTAATAGCATCAACTTCAATTTTATTTAAACCGCTGTATTTTTCAAAAGCCTCTTGTAAATCACGACCTTCTTCTATCTCTTTTTTGATAGCACTTACAGTATGATGCCCAAAATTACGAGTTAAAACTTGATTCCTTGTTAGACCAAGATTTTCTCCAAGCTTTTGTTGATGTGAATTTGGAGAAATTATTTGTTGATATGAATTTGGAGAAATATAAGAAAAAGGTACCGGGTTACTTTTGAACATAAAAACTATTTTCAAATTCTTTACTGCCAAGAACCGATGGCAAATTCTTCCTATTTTTATAAGGATCTTTTTTTGTTATACTATTAACAAAAAACTCATATTCGGATACATCTTTTTTAAAACCAAACATTTCCAAACTCTTATCTTTATTTAAATAAGATGGAATTTTCTTTTTAAGACCAAGATAATAAGGATAGCTTGACCATTTATAATCCTTTAAATCTTTAACTAATTTTATGGGATTTCTATGAATATATCTGGTTAATTCAAGTAAATATTCGTCATGATCAACTATTATTGACTTAAATCGACTTTTAAAAAGGAAACCGTCGCAATCCTTACTTTTATTATAAAGTTCAACATAATTTCGATTGATGTAATGCATTATTTTACTCAAATTGCCATCAATATCTTCAATTAATAAATGGTAATGATTACTCATTAAACAAAATGCGTGAAGTTAGAAGCTAAATTTTTTATGAGCTTTAGAAATAAGATCTAAAAATATTTCAAAGTCTTTCTTATTGTGAAAAATATTTTCTTTATTTCTACCTCTATTCATTACGTGATAGAAAATATTTTTTACATTCTATTCTTGGAGATCTAGGCATTTCTTAAAAGATAGGGTTTTGGATGTTATTTTAGGATAGTTATTGGTGATTTTATAATTCCTTAATATTTAAAAATTTGAAAAGTGACCTGGCACCTTTTCTTTCTGCAAATTAACTGAAAAGTTTGAAATCGGAAGTTTGCTATAGGCGAGTGACGCTACTTATGAATTATTCACGACTTAAAAATCTCAACCAATCTGAAAAAGCCCAACTTGCTGCATTTCTGAACCAGAAATCAATTGAGTAGCGGATCTCGGTTTCAAAGCTCTTTCTACTTGATCAACTATTCGGCACGCAATTTTACTAGCTGCGGACATGGATGTTGTTGTTTCGGTTATTTGAGAAGAAACCTCTTTACTTTGAGGCTCAAGGAGCTTGGCCTGTCCACTTTCAATCACCGAAGCCACATGCGCTATATGGCTTGGATTCATTGCGGAATTTGGCACGATGATCACAGATTGATTTGGAACCATATCGCAACATTCTGAAATCATGGAAGTAGATTCTCCGGGAACTAAAACTAAATTCTCCCCAGGATTTTTCTGAACCGCAGTCAGCAAAGCTTTGTAAGCACTGTCTACGCCTTTTTCCAAAAACTTAAAATCGAAAAATTTAAAATTCTGATCTGATTCACGCCCAGCTTCACCCTGTCTGGCAGCAATTCTTTCAATGTAAGCTTGGCTCACCGGATCAATTTGGTAGTCGATTTCTGCCTTAGTTACCGGATGAATTAAGCGATGAGTGTGAAGTGATTCTTCAGTTTCTGGGTTCAGCATTCCGGTGCGATTGCCGCAAGTTGCGTAAACCGTAAAACCCTGATCTATCAAATCTGCTGAATATTCCGCTAAATCTTCAGCATCTTTTTTGATGTAATATTGATATTTTTTGCCATTAATTTCATGCGGCAAAAGCGCATCTCCGCCCAAAATAACTAAAGCAATTTTTTCACTTGGATCCGGCACTTCACCATTTTGCCTTCTTATATCATATTCACGGTCCAGATCAGACTGAACCAAATTGTGCGCAACGCCAACCGTTTCAACCAATTTATTTTGAAAAGATGCTTTCTCACCTTCTGGCAAGTCTTTTAAAATATGAGTCGGAAAGCTAACAAGATTTAGAGAACTCAAATATTCACCCAGATTTTGGGGAATTTGGTGAGAAGCAAAAAAGGTAATAATGTCGGGATTAGCCTCTTTTAAATTTTTCATCGGCTCCAGCAAATGGGCACCTGAACCAATCACAATTATTTTATCTGACTCTCTTTCCAAATAAGACAGCAATTCTGCGCTTTTATTTTCAACATCAATTTTTACATTATTAATTTCGCAATTCTTACCAAATTGAGCTTCTAATCTGCTTTCTACTTCTCTTGCCGCCGCAAAAGCAGCCGAATTGTCACCAACATTTTTACCATCAGTAAAAAGATTTAAAATTTTGATTTTCATGGGGTTGATTTGGATTGGAAATTAATAAACGCAATAAACGATAAATAAATTAAGGTCATGATTTGCCTAATGGCTTCAGGAGTTGAGCATCCAATGGAGTTAGATTTTATTGAGATTGGATCGCAAAATTCCGTATAAAATTTCGTTAGTTGGCTTTCCGTTGATGATGTAATGTTCGCGGCAAAGGCCTTCTTGGGTGAATCCGGATTTCTGCAGAATTCGTCGTGAAGCCAAATTATCTTCGGCGACGTAAGCTATTATTTTTCGCAAGAGAGTTTCTCTAAAAATTTTTTCGATAAATAATTTTAATCCGCTTGAGGCAAAACCCTTCCCTTGAAAGGCTTCTCCAACTACATATCCAATCTCGCAATACATCATTACGCGATTAATATTTTTGATGCCGATTGTTCCTACTAGCTGATTTTGAAATTTCATGAAGAATCGAAATTCTTCGGATTCATTCAGATTTGATAAATCTGAACTCATTAGCCTCATTTGAGTTCGCAGCTCTTCAAGAGTAACTAATGCTACTGGATTATAACGCAGCATATCTCGCTCGCAGCGCCATTCGTGCCAAGTGTTGGCGTATGCTGATTTGATTGGAATAAGCTTAATCATGTTGGGAAGTTTGTTGAAAAATGTTTTTTGGCAAAAATTCTGCAATTTTCTGATTTTAAAAATTTCTAGAATTCAGCTGATTTTGTCGAGTCTTCAAAGGCGATGTAGTTTTTAATTATGCCTTAATTTTCCAAGGAAGAAATTTGTTTGTGTGAATTGATTTGCCCGAATTGTGTTCGGTGAGGCGGCGTTTTAGATTTGAGGTGGAGCCGATGTAGAAGTGAGGGGGTTTTTGTTGGCTTTGGAGGATGTAGGTGTGGTGCATTTTCTGAGGGTGATCAGATTGAGTGGGTTTGGATTTTGTTGGACCAGCCCGCTTACGCACTTTGTGCTACAGCGCGGTCATCCGCTCTCGCTAACGCTACAGTCTTGTCTGTCTCCTGCGGAGCCAGTCGCGCTGTAGCAGAGGAAGGCATCCACATTATAAGCTATTAAGCCTTATAAATAGAAGATTTATGATTTTATAAAAATCAAATATACCCCCATTTATACCCCCCGAATCTTTCTTAAGTTTTTCCATATTGTTGGATTAATGCCTTAAAAATTGTTACTATTTAAACATTGACTGAGGCAATAGACTATATTTTAATATTAGCTAGAGAGTTAGTTAATATTTTAATAGAGGAAAAGTGAGTAAATTTGTTTTAAAAAAATTGCCGAGTGAAAAAGCAAATCAAGAGTTATTGGAAAGCATATCAATTCCATATCCAAAAGATGCGGTAAAGCTGATTTCTAAATATGATGGTATGGTAGAATTTATTGATAATCCTAGTCTTTTAGCAAATATTTTGTTTTTGCAAGAAGCTGTAAAATCATCAAATATTGAAGGTACAATTGCCACAATTTCGGATGTTTTGGATTATGATGTTGGGTCAAAAATAAGTGATAAAAATATCCTGGCTGATGTAGAAGAGATTAAAAATTATGAAGATGCATTGAAATATGCAGTAGAAGAAATTGAGAAGAATAACTACTGCTTCAGTTCTAAAGTTTTTAAAGAAATTCAGTCAATTTTGCTCAACAATTCTAGGGGTAAAGATAAGTTGAGAGGTTCTTTTAAAGAGAAGCAAAATTACATCGGTAATAAATTTGATAAGAAAATTACCTATACACCAGTGTTACCAATTTTGACCAATGATTATATGGAAAATCTGGTCGATTTTATAAATTACGATCATCAAGAAATTGAGCCATTAGTGAAAATTGCTCTTATTCATGCGCAATTTGAATTAATTCATCCATTTGAAGATGGGAATGGTAGAGTTGGTAGAATCATTGTTCCAATTTTATTGAAAAAATATGGTATAATCGAGAACCACTTTTTTTATATCAGTTATTATTTGGCGAAGAATAGATCGAAATATATCGAGGCTTTAGAAAATATTTCTACCAAAGAAGATTGGAATGGGTGGATAACTTTTTTTGTAAGTGCAATAGAGAAACAGTCGGAAGTTTTAATTTTAATGCTTAAAGAAATTAACGAAATCGCGCGAGATACTCGTCGGAAAGTTCAAGATCTTAAAACAACTTTCGCGGTTTTGATTGTCGATTTTTTGTTTGAGAAAATCAAATTTGATACGGCCTATTTTATTAGAAAAACTGGTATAAATCCAAGCACAGCAAGAGTTCTATTGAAAGAGATGGTTGATAAGAAAATTATATCAATTGAAGAAAGTGGCTCTGGTACAAGATCGCATATTTATAAATTTGATGCTTTGTATGAGCTAATTAGAAAGATAGAGTAGTAATGATGAACAGCCTAGTGATTTAAAACTTAAATTAATTTATGAAAATTTTTAATAATCTGTTTTTAGGAAGTGATCACGAGTGCAAAACTGGTAATTTTGAAGCAATTATTCATGCCTGCAAAACATGTCATCAAAAAGCATTAAATTATACTAAGAGTCTTCCTTCAAGTCACCCAAACTATCTGATTTTTCTGGATAAGGATCATCTTCATTTAAATTTGGTGGATATGCCTAGAGAATTTTCTCCGTTGTATACTAACCCCATAATGAAAGCAGCGATTAGATTTATCGAATCTAATATTTCATCTAAACAAATTCTGATTCATTGTAATCAAGGGATGTCAAGATCTCCATCTATTGCTATGCTTTATTTGGCGAAAAAGTCGGTTATATCAAAGGTATCTTATGATGAAGCAAAAAAAGATTTTGTTAAAATTTATAACCAATATCTTCCGGGAAATGGAATAGAGATTTATATGAGACGAAATTGGGAACAGCTTGTTTCTCTATAAGATGAAAATTGCATGAAGATTATAACCTCACTAGTTGATTATTTGCTTTCTAAGACTTCACAAAAAGATGGTTTAGATGAGTCAATTATAGATGTAACCGGTCAAAGTTACGAAATAAAATTTGAGAAGAATTTAGTTGAAGATGTAAGAAAGCAGGAAAATCAATCTAACGATAGAAAGTATTTACCAGAGAAGCTTTCGGAGATGGTTCAAAATTATAATCAAACTTCAAAAAAGATTAATCTTAAAGTACCACACTGGAAGCATCAATATATCTATTCTTATGACGAAATTGATGAAGCTTCAGATGAGCAAAAAGAGTTTTATAAAAAATTCAAAAATAGATTCTTGAATGGTGAATATATTGATCTGGAGGGTAATTCAAATTACTGCTTTATTTTGCTTTTTGATTTGTTTGATGATTATCAAAGTCAAAAATCTATTGAGACACTAGTAAAGTTAGAGAATCAGTTTGCTGCTTTAGCATCTAATTATCCAGTTACAGCGCGATACACTAGATCTGTATTTCAAGCTCATACAAAAGAAGACCCATACTTGGGTATGCATAATTCATATTTAAGTGCACCGTATGAATATCCAGAATATAGGTTGGGCATCAAGTACAAAACTAAGCTTAATTTAAGTGATGATGAGGTTAGTCTTTTAAATAAACTTTGGCAACCCAGTAACAATTTTCTGAATATTGAGTTTTGTTTGCTGGAAACCCTAAAAATATATATTGCCCTGATTGCGGGTTTGAAGGGTAAATCTATTCCAATTGATGACCATTTTTTAGAAATTGCAGATCTGATTGCCAGAAAGCACTACAAATATAGGAAAGGAAGTCAGAATTATAAATTCTGTATAGAGTCATCAATAAATCAGCTTTATACTAATCTCTTCAAGCATTGCGAAAACTCTTTGCGTGAATGCTATAGTCACAAGCGCAAGATAACTACAGACCTACATTACAAGGAGGAAGCAATTCAGGCGGAATATGAATTAAAAATAGTTTCTGCTACAAGAGAAGTTCTTAAAGAAATAATTTTAAAAGTTGCTGAACCGGATGAGGCTACTGAAATTGAACTATTTTCACAGAATACAACTCGCTGGAAAGATAAATTTAATCAAATCAAAGATTCTTGTGGGAACGATCTACAAGAATTTATAAAATCAGTTTCTCTGCTTGAGAGGCTCAATAAGAATACTCCTTCATTTAAAAATCTGCTTCTTGAGATTTCAAAATTTTTATCAAAGCAGAGTAAAGAGCTGTCGCTCGCGTATTACATTAAATATCTGTATTATCTTTCTGGTTCTAAAGGTTTGGAGGATGAAGAATTCATGCAAAGTCTTCATAAATCGCTGTTTAAAACAGCCGAGCAACTGGATGATTTTAGAAAAATTGTTAATGATCTGATTAAAGATAGAGATCTAGATAAAGCACTAAATGCCGCTGACAAATTTTATGAAATTAAGCGTAAGAAAATAGAGCTTAACAAGCTTTCTATACAAGCCGCTAAGCAGCAGCATTCTGAAACAGTTAGCTTGTTGAGTGAATATTTAAAAGAGGACGATCATGAAAGTGCTGCCTCTCAAGAAATACCAAAAGAAATTTTGAAAGAAGACCTCGTCCAAGACAGCAATTCGACTTTTGTTAGCGATATATCATTTAACGAAATTCAGGCTGCACTAGTTGGATTGTTTGAGAAGAATAATTTTTCAGTTCCAAGAAGTGATTTGGAGATATTTGCTAGATCAAATAGTGTTTTTGAGAGCAGAATTATTGAGAGCATTAACGAAGCTTGTTATGATATTTTAGATGATGTGCTGATAGAGGAAGAGGATGATTTTTACACAATGAGTCAAAGTTATTTTAATAAAATTCAGAAAAATGATAGATAACATTAAGCCCAAAGAGGCCACATCAATAATTAACTCTTTAATTGGTGGTGTAGTGCCAAGAATCGGAGTTCAACATATTGCTGTTGGACGCACAGAAGAAGTTAATGCCGTAGTTGCCGCACTCAATGATGTGAGGAATGGCCACAGTATGGTAAAATTTTGGATTGGCGACTTCGGTTCCGGCAAATCATTCATGCTTCATTTACTAAATACCGTTGCTCTTAAGCAAAAATTTGTAGTGACTAGCGCAGATTTTACTCCGGACAATCGTTTGTATGCAAATGATGGAAAAGGTCTCTCTTTGTACTCTGCTATTATTGATAATATCTCAATCCAGACAAAGCCTGACGGCGGTGCATTACCAACTTTATTAGAGAAGTGGATCGATCAAATTATCGCGAAGACTGCTGAAGAAAATAAGATTTCAATGGCAGAAATTCGTGACGAAAAATATTTGCCGTTGATCCAAAGTAATATCCTAAAAACTGTTAATGAAATTACAGAAGTAGGAGGTTTCGACTTTGGAACTGTAGTTACGAAGTATTATGAAGGGTTCATCAAAAATGATGATAGTCTAAGAAGAAGCGCTTTGAAATGGCTGAAGGGAGAATACAAGACTAAAACGGAAGCAAGACAAGATTTGGGAGTGAGAGAAATAGTAAATGATCTAAATTACTATGACATGCTCAAGAATTTCTGTAAACTCTTCGTCAGTATGGGTTACAGCGGATTTATGATCAATCTTGATGAAGCAATTAACCTTTACAAAATTTCTAACTCCGCAGTTAGAGAGAAGAACTACGAAAAGATTCTAACTATCTATAACGACTGCTTTCAGGGCAAAGTATCTAATTTATTTTTCAATTTTGCAGGAACCAATGAGGTATTGGAAAATGAGCGCAGAGGTCTTTTTAGCTACAATGCACTAAAATCAAGGCTTGTAACAAATAAGTTTGAGACATCTGAAATAAGGGATTTCGCACAACCAGTTATAAAACTTCTTCCAATAAGCCACGATGAAATTTTTGTGTTACTGCAAAAGTTGAAGGCAATATTTGAATTTAATTATAAAACTGAAGTTGATATCAGCGATGAAGAAATTCATCAATTCATGGAAGAAATTTTTAACAAGCCTGGTGCCTCAGAATTTTTAACTCCAAGAGAAGTAATCAGAGATTATTTAAATGTTCTAAACCTAATTCGCCAAAATCCTTCTGTTGATAAGAAAAAAATATTTGGCGAGATCCAAATCAAAGATGAAAGACCTGATGACTCAGCAGTGGAAAGTGTTGAGGAGTTTTAGTGTCATTTGAATTACTCTCAAAACCGATAAAAAAATTCATCTACGAAAAAGGCTGGGAAAGTTTGCGACCAATTCAGGCGGCCGCTATTTCAAAAATCTTAACATCCGATGAAAATTTTATTTTAGCATCAAGAACAGCTTCTGGAAAGACAGAGGCTGCTTTTTTACCAATCATTTCAAAATTAGATTTTACAAAACCTGGAGTTCAAGTTTTGTATATCTCGCCACTAATAGCCCTAATCAATGACCAATTTTATCGCATTGAAGAACTGTGTAAGAATCTGGATATTCCTGTTACAAAGTGGCATGGCGAGTCAAACAAAACCCTAAAAGAAAAACTATTAAAACATCCAGAAGGCATTGTCTTAATTACTCCGGAATCTTTGGAGGCAATGTTTGTAAATAAACCTTTCAACGTAAAACAACTTTTCTCCAACCTTAAATATGTGGTCGTCGACGAGATTCACTCTTTTATTGGTACCGACAGAGGAACTCAATTAAAGTCACTTTTATCAAGATTGAAGAAAATCAACTCAGAATCATTTAGTATCGTTGGGTTATCAGCAACGATTGGTGATTATGCTGAAGCAAAGAAATTCACTGGAGATGAAGAAAAAACGAAAGTACTCCTAGATAAAACGGCCAAAAATGTTAGTGTCTCGTTTCGCTACTTCAAAAATGAAAGCGAAGATCTGCCCCCAGAGCTAATCAATGATTTGTATAAAGAGACAAAAGATAGCAAAACTTTGGTTTTTCCGAATAGCCGAGGTAAGGTAGAAGAGGTTGCCGTTAAGCTAAAAAGAATGTCCAGAAAGTTAAAGGGACATGAAAACTATTTTTCACATCACTCTTCAGTTGATCGAGAAGTGAGAGAATATGTTGAATTCTTTGCTAAAAATAACAGACAGCAAAGTTTCTGTATTTCATGCACATCTACGCTTGAGTTAGGTATAGACATAGGAAGCGTTGACAAAATAGTGCAAATTGATGCAACTCATAGTATTGCATCATTAATTCAACGACTGGGAAGGAGTGGAAGAAAAGAGGGGGCGAGTAGCAATTTACAATTATACGCGACAAATAAATGGAGCTTACTCCAATCAATTGCCTGTTGGCTACTATACCAAGAAGGTTTTATTGAACCTCCTCAGAAAAATGAAAGACCTTATGACATTTTAGTGCATCAAGCATTATCAATAACGAAAGGTCGCTCTGGCATCGAATTAAAAGATCTGATAGATCAACTCAAAACAAATGCGGCTTTTGGACAAATTGATAAATCCGAAATTGCAGAAATTTTAACTCATCTCGTTAAAATTGATTTCTTGGAAAAGTTGCAACAAGAGGTAATTATTGGTATAGAAGGAGAGAAGTTGGTAAACAGCCGAGAATTTTACAGCGTATTTAAAACAGAAGAAAATTACAAAGTAGTAAGCGCCGGCAAAAGAATTGGTGACATTGGTCTTTCATCACAAATTAAAGAAGATGAAAATCTTTTTCTCTCCGCGAGAATCTGGAAAATAAAGTGTATTGATGATAAAGCTAGAAAAATAGAAGTGGTTCCAGCAAAAGATGGTAAAAAACCAAGATTTGAGGGCGTTGGTGGTGTAATATGTCATAAAGTAAGAGAGAAAATGCTTGAGATATTATACTCTAGAGACAGCTATGATTTCCTTGATAATCTTGGTAGCGAAGAAATAGAAACTCTCCGCAAAGAATTTTCAGCTTTTAATATTAAAAATACCAACATAGAGCTAGAGCGCCCTTTATTACAAACTGAAAACTCTTTGGAATTTTTCAGTTTTGCTGGTACAAAAACTAATCGAACGTTAAAAATTATTTTTGACAGTATTGGAATTTTGAGCTCAAATGATAATGATATAAATTTTACCATAAAGTCTTCCAAAGAAGACTTTATGGTAAAATTTATGAGACTAGGAACATTTGCAGATCTTAGTACCTACATAGGTGGAATTATAGTAGAAAAACCGTCTACAATGGCACAAATATCACATTATAAATGGGGGGAATATTTGCCTGAGAAATACAAAGTTAAACTTCTGAAAGACAAATATTTTGATATTGAGCAAACCTCCGCCATTCTAGCCACTACAAAACTGATAGAAAATAAATAAAATTTAAAGTTTTTTGGCCAATTCGAGGTAGCGACAAAAAGCGTTTACTAGCTGCATTTGTCGCGTAGTTTTACATTCTGCTTCAAAAATTTCTGGTGATATGGTAAAATTGCATTTTTAGGGGAAAATCCCCCATTTTTGTCCAAGCCTACTCCATTAATTTGACTCCTGGATGAAATTCTATTCACCGGTATTGACGGCGGATAAGGTTTGGAAGGAGTTAGAGCTGGGCATTAAAATCGAATTAATAAGATAACCTACATTTTTAATTGACCCTCTTGTCAAACCTTGGGTCGTGACTAGATATTGTGATAGTTTTATATAAATCACACAATATCTGGTGTAGGATATTGGAATTAAATTAATGAGATGAGATGTCAGAGGATAAAAATTTTCGAATTTTATCATTGAGTGGCGGTGGTTTCCTCGGTTTATACACAATCAGTGTTATAGAAAAGATTGAGGAAAATTTAGGCAAGCCTATCGCCCAATGTTTTGATTTATTAGCAGGCACTTCAATTGGTGGAATTATTGCTTTAGCATTAGCAGCGGAAGTACCAGCACGTGATATACGAAAAGCATTCGAAAGTAACGGTAGTAAAATCTTTTCCGACCGCCCTAAGCCAAAAGGTCTAAAAAAACTTCTTGATATGCGGCGATACTGCCGATCAGCAAAATATAGTTCCAAAGCTTTAAGAGAAACTATTGAGTCAATTGTTGGCGCTGATACAAAAATTGGTGATTTGAAACATGCTGTTATAGTACCGGCAGTAAATTTAACTAATGGAAGTACTCAATTTTTTAAAACCCCTCACCATCCAACATTTAAGAGAGATCTTCACCTGAAGGTAGTAGATGTTGCACTAGCTACCTCTGCCGCTCCCACATATTTTCCCCTTGCAGAAATCGGTAATGAGCTTTTTGCCGATGGCGGTTTGTACTCTAATACTCCTGACTTGGCAGCACTTCATGAGGCTGAATTTTTCTTTAAGTTTGAACAAAGGCAAGTGGGAATGCTTAGCATAGGAACGACCACTTCTAAATTCTCACTTACTCATAAAGATGGTAAAAATTTTGGAATTTTGCAGTGGTTAAGTGATGAGAGACTAGCGCGAATAGCGATGTCATCGCAACAAATATATTCAAATTTTGTAATAAAGCACAAGCTAGGAGAGGGGTATCTGGGGTCAACGTAGAATTCGGAAAATAAAGCACGTTAAGCTATTTTAAATTTAAATTATCGCCCAGTAGCATCTTTGAAATATTGGGTTTTCTGGCATGTTTGTATGTTGCTTTGTATTTTAGCTTC
>JACCDN010080252.1_pt1 | contig 14445 bp, 26 predicted proteins | sample 7441691 | NCBI WGS metagenome assembly JACCDN01 (sample SAMN15323439, study PRJNA562643) | freshwater metagenome | isolation source: river surface water | place: USA:Blue River Watershed | collected 2017-08-16
GTTCTCACTTGAAACGGTATGTAATACGACCGCGGGTGAGGTCGTATGGGGTGAGCTCAACCTGAACTTTGTCGCCTGGAAGAATGCGGATGTAGTGCATACGCATTTTTCCTGAGATGTGCGCCAGCACTTTGTGGCCGTTCTCTAACTCCACACGAAACATTGCGTTCGGCAGAGATTCAAGAATCGTGCCCTCGAGCACGATCGCATCTTCTTTTGGCTTAGCCAGGGTGGTCTCCTTGATTGATGGAACAGGTGCCCCCATTAGCAGAACTGCAACAGGGGCGAGTGGCAATGCTATCGGCGCATTTTCCTTGCGCCAATAGCCAGTTAGCGCCTTTGTTCGACCGCCTCGGTAAGGCGTTCGAACACGTCGTCGGGGCTGCCCACCCCGTTGACGGTGACCAAACGGCCCGATGAGCCGTAATAGTCAATAAGGGGCTGGGTCTGGGTCTCATAGAGATCCAGGCGTTGGTTGATGGCCGTGGGGGTGTCGTCGTCGCGCTGGACCACGTCTCCCCCACAGTTATCGCAGGTCCAGGGACTGGGGTCCTGGCCGGTTGCTTGGAAGTTGGCTCCGCAGTCGCGGCACACGCGGCGCGCAGACAGGCGGGACAACACCAAATCTCGAGGTACGTCTAGGTCGATGGCAAGGTCAACAGGGCTGTCGGCTGTGATCTCGTCCAGGGCAACGGCCTGGGCAACGGTGCGTGGGAAGCCATCGAGGATGTAGCCACGAAGTCGGGCGTCGTCGGCCTGCAAGCGCTCGGCCACAATTCCCACCATGATGTCGTCGCCCACCAGCTGACCGGCATCGATGACGGCCTTGGCCATTTTTCCTAGTTCGGTGCCCTCACGAACGGCGGCGCGCAAAATGTCGCCCGTTGAAATATGCGGCACAACAAAGTGACGAGACAAGCGAACACATTGAGTTCCCTTACCCGCGCCTTGGCGACCCAATAGCACGATACGTGCACCCTGAATCATGCTGCTAACCGATCAAACGAAGTGAACCACTGCCCCATGCGGGTGGTGGTCACTTCAAGAAGCCCTCATAGTTACGGAGCATCAATTGACTGTCGATTTGTCGCATGAATTCGAGCGCAACACCAACAGCAATGAGAACCGTTGTTCCGGCAAATGGGAATGATTGGACGTCGCCAACCCAAAGAATGATGTACGGCAAAATTGCAATGAAGCCAACAAACACTGCGCCAGGAAGCGTGATTCGGTTGACTGCTTTAGCCAAGTAACGCTCTGTTTGTGGTCCGGGACGAATGCCAGGAATGAATCCACCTTGCTTACGCAATTGATCTGCTTGACGAATGGGATCGAAAGCAATTGAGTTATAGAAATATGCAAACGCAATGATGAGCAAGAAGAAGCCAACGATGTACACAAGGTTTTGACTGTTCACCAAGTAGTCGTTAACAAACGTTGCAATAGAACCGCGCCAACCTTCGGTGCTACCCAACATGTTGGACAACAACACAGGCAACAACAGAACTGACGATGCGAAAATGATGGGAACAATTCCGGCCTGGTTGACCTTCAATGGAATGTATGTGCTTTGTCCACCAGTCATACGGCGACCAACCATGCGCTTGGCGAATTGCACGGGGATACGGCGTTGGCCGAGTTCCACACGAACAACTGCAGCAAGAATTCCCAGCGACACAAGGACGAGAACTGCGAACACAACAAACTTCTTGCTCTGCAAGATGGAGTAATAGCTATAGGGCAAACCAGAAACAACCGACGCAAAAATAAGTACGGACATTCCGTTTGAGATGCCTCGCTGGCTAATGAGTTCACCAATCCACATCAACAATGCAGTTCCTGCCACCAACGATGGGATAACAAGCAATGCACGTGGCATGAACGGGTCGAGCAACACAACGTCTGGTGCTTGTGCAGCTGCACCAATAAATGCAGAACCATTTCCTTGACCAAAGATGAAGGTCAAGCCAGAACCTTGCAACAACGCAATACCAATTGCAACGTAACGAGTCCACTGCGTGATCTTGCGCTGACCAACAGCACCCATCTCTTGCCACTCTTGCAATTTTGGAATGACCACATTCAAGACCTGCATGATGATGCTGGACGTGATGTACGGCATGATGCCAAGAGCAAAAATGGAGAACGAACCAAACGCACCACCAGAGAACAAGTTCAAGAAGCCAAGCGCACCTTGTGAGTTTGCAGCTTCGCGAAGTTGAGCAACGGCGTTGGAGTCCACACCTGGAACGCGAATTGCGGAACCGAAGCGATAGACGAGGATCATCAGCACGGTGAACAGAAGCTTCTTACGAAGATCTTCCACCTTGAAGATGTTCTTCACGTTTGAGAACACGCGTTACTCCTTGTTGACGTCGGGCGAAAAGTCGCGACGCTATTAGCGGTTGGTGAACTGGTTGCCGTTCGCTGCTGGGCGAACCTTGAATGGCAACGGCAAGATTGTCACAGATCCGCCGGCGGCAACGATTGCCTTTTCAGCAGACTTTGACACTGCGTGTGCAGACACCTTGACGGCAATGGAGATTTCTCCACGACCAAGGACCTTCACGTAGGTTCCCTTGTGAGCTACACCTTTATCAACGAGGATTTCTGGTGTGACTTCACTGAGACCAAGATCGTTCAACGAATCGAGGTTGACGGCGTAGTACTCCACGCGGAAGGGGTTGTTGAATCCCTTCAACTTTGGAACACGTTGCTTCAATGGCATCTGACCACCTTCGAAACCACGTGCAACCTTGCCGCGACCACGTGCGTGCTGACCCTTGGTACCACGGCCTGCGGTCTTACCGCCCTTACCGCCTGTACCGCGACCAACGCGCTTTTGACGCTTGACGCTTCCTGGTGCTGGTGCGAGTTCATCGACGCGCATGATCAGTTCTCCTGTACTTCGATGAGGTGAGGAACGCGTGCGAGCATTCCACGAATTTCTGGACGATCGGGAACAGTGTTGGTGTCGCCAATCTTGCTGAGGCCAAGTGCGCGAAGTGTTCCGCGTGTCTTTGGCTTTGCGCCAATCTTTGAGCGCTTCAGAGTAACGGTGATGGTCTTTTCAGCCATGATTAGTGAGCCTCTCCTGCTGCAGCCGCTTTCTTGCGATCTGTGTAGGCCTTCAACATTCCCTTAGGTGCAAACGACTCGGCTGGAATGCCACGACGCTTTGCAACTTCATCTGGACGCTGCAATTGACGAAGTCCTTCAATGGTTGCGCGTGCAACGTTGATTGCGTTTGCTGAACCAAGTGACTTTGCGAGTACGTCGTGAATGCCTGCTTCTTCAAGAATGATTCGAGCAGCACCACCGGCGATAACTCCGGTACCAGGAGCAGCGGGCTTCAACAGCACGCGACCTGCACCAGAGATTCCGAGGATTGGGTGAGTGATGGTGGAACCAGCAAGTGCAACATCGAACAAGTTGCGCTTTGCTTCTTCAGTTCCCTTTTGGATTGCCAAAGGAACTTCCTTTGCCTTTCCGTAACCAAGACCTACGCGGCCATTGCCATCTCCAACAACGACAAGTGCGGTGAATGAGAAACGGCGTCCACCCTTCACAACCTTTGCAACGCGGTTGATGTGGATGACGCGTGATTCACGCAATGCACCTGGTTCAGGTGTTGTGTTTGTAACTACGTTGCTCATCAGAACTCCAGTCCTGCTTCACGAGCAGCTTCTGCTGCTGCGGCAACGCGACCGTGGTATGCGAAGCCGCCACGGTCGAACACGACCGCTTTGACACCCGCAGCCTGAGCGCGTTGTGCGATTAATTGTCCAACTTTTGTTGCGGCAGCAACTGTTGCGCCGCTGTCGCTGCGCAAACCTGTTTCTACTGACGAAGCAGCAGCAACGGTGTGACCGAGATCGTCGTTGATGAGCTGCATGTTGAAATGCTTGTTGGTGCGATGCACTGCAAGACGTGGACGTTCTGCTGTGCCATGAATCTTCTTGCGCACACGACGGTGGCGACGAAGACGCGATTCGCGACGAATTTTTGCAATGTTTGCCATGGTGAACCTCTGCTACCGAATCACTTCTTGCCGGTCTTGCCGGCCTTACGGAGTACGCGCTCACCGAGGTAGCGCACACCCTTGCCCTTGTATGGCTCGGGCTTACGAATGGAGCGAATGTCTGCTGCAACTTGGCCGACAAGTTCCTTGTCGATTCCCTTCACAATCACGCGTGTCTGCGCTGGGATTTCAAAAGAAATTCCCTCTGGTGCAGGAACGATGACTGGGTGTGAGAAACCAAGTGCAAGACGAAGATTTGCACCTTGTGCTTCAGCACGGTAACCAACACCAATGATCTCGAGTTCTTTGGTGAACCCGTCGGTGACACCGATGATCATGTTGTTGATGAGTGTGCGTGAAAGACCGTGCAATGAACGATTCTGACGATCGTCGTTTGGACGCTCGACAAGAATGGTGTTCTCTTCTTGACGAACAATGATGTCGCCAGGAATGTTGCGGGACAGTGTTCCCTTTGGACCCTTGACGGCAACGTTGCGACCATTAATGGTGACATCGACTCCGGAAGGAACTGTGATGGGGGCTTTACCGATACGTGACATGTCGTTTTCTACTTTCGTCCCGAGATCACCAAACGAAGCACAGGACTTCGCCGCCGACCTTGCGCTTGCGCGCTTCACGGTCGGTCATAAGACCTTGGCTGGTGGACAGAACTGCAACACCGAGACCACCGAGTACACGGGGAACTTCTTTGGAGTTGCGATACACACGAAGACCTGGTGTTGACACACGTGTCAAACCGCTGATGGTGCGGTGACGGTCGTTTGAGTACTTCATGTTGACGGTGAGCACATTGCCTGGACCCTTCGTAGCTGGTGCTACGGAGAAGTCGGCGATGTAGCCCTCTTTCTTCAAGATTTCTGCCAAAGCAACTTTTTGCTTTGACGATGGCATGGCCACTGTTTCCTTCAACGCAGTGTTTGCGTTGCGGAGACGTGTGAGCATGTCTGCGATGGGATCAGTCATCATGATTGTTACCTCACCAGCTCGCCTTGGTCACGCCAGGAATTTCTCCTGCATGAGCCATCTCTCGGAGACATACGCGGCACAAACCAAACTTGCGGTACACCGAACGAGCGCGTCCGCACTTGCGGCAGCGCGTGTATGCACGCACTTTGAACTTTGGCTTTGCGTTTGCCTTATTAATGAGCGACTTCTTTGCCATTGTCGTCTACCTACTTCTTCTTGCCGCCGCGAACGGGGCCACGTGACTTGGGCTTCTTGCGTGCTGGTGGGCCACCGGCCTCATTGCCACGCTTGAAGGGGAAACCGAATGCGTCGAGAAGAGCCTTGCCCGCCTCGTCGCTAACCGCCGTTGTGACGATTGTGATGTCCATGCCTTGTGGGGCATCGATCTTGTCGTAATCAATTTCGGGGAACACTGTTTGTTCAGTGAGACCGAATGTGTAGTTACCGCGACCGTCCCATGAATGTGCTGGGAGACCACGGAAGTCACGAATACGAGGAATTGCAATTGCAAGCAAGCGGTCGAAGAATTCCCACATGCGATCGCCACGCAATGTGACCTTGCAACCAATTGCTTGGTTTTCGCGAAGCTTGAAACCTGCGATGGAATCGCGTGACTTGGTAACGATTGGCTTCTGACCAGCAATAGCGGTGAGATCTGCAACTGCGCTATCCAACAAAGATGGCTGCTGTGTTGCACGACCGACACCCATGTTGATGACAATCTTTTCCAACTTAGGAACTTGCATCACGTTTTCGAGACCGAGCTGTGCAAGCAGAGCCTGCTTTACTTCAGCGTCGTAGCGTGCCTTCAGGCGAGGAGTGGTGGCGGTAGTCATCAGACTTCCTTTCCTGTCTTCTTCGCGACGCGCACCTTGGTGCCGTCTGCGTTGACCTTGTAACCAATTCGCGTTGGCTTGCCATCTACCACGAGCATCACGTTGGATGCATCGATTGGCATTGGGATCTCAACAATTTCAGCTTTCTGATTTTGTTGAGTTGCCTTGCGGTGACGCTTTGCAATGTTTGCGCCTTCGATAACCACCTTGTTCTCTTTTGGAAGAGCCTTGATGATGACGCCGCGCTTACCTGCATCTTTGCCAGCAATGATCTGGACTTCGTCTTTCACTTTGAATTTCATGGCTTAGAGCACCTCCGGTGCAAGCGAAACAATTCGCATGAACTTCTTGTCACGCAATTCGCGGCCAACTGGTCCGAAGATACGTGTGCCACGTGGCGTGAGATCGTCTTTGATGAGTACTGCTGCGTTCTCGTCGAAGCGGATGTAGCTGCCGTCTGGACGACGCTTTTCCTTCTTCACACGAACAACTACGCAACGAACAACTTCACCCTTCTTTACACCTGCACCAGGAATTGCATCCTTAACTGTGCCAATGAAGACGTCACCGATGGATGCGTAACGACGACGCGTACCACCGAGAACTTTGATGACGAGGACTTCTTTTGCGCCGCTGTTGTCGGCAACACGAAGACGCGATTCTTGCTGGATCACTTTGCACGCTCCAGGATTTCAACGATGCGCCAGCGCTTCAGCTTTGACATCGGACGGACTTCCATGACACGCACGCGGTCGCCGACGTTGACGTCGTTTGCCTCGTCGTGTGCATAGAGCTTCTTTGTACGAAGAACGAACTTGTCGTACTTCGCATGGCGAACGCGCTCGACAACTGCGATGACAGCTGTTTGGTTCATCTTGTTCGAGACAACAAGACCTTCACGGATCTTGCGTGCGTTGCGCTCGGTGTTTGTTACTTCTGCCATGTGACTACTCACTTCCCGGCTGCCTCAGCCGCTGCGATTTCGCGCTGACGGATGAGGGTGTTGATGCGGGCGATTTGGCGACGCACTTTGCGCAGCTCGTCATGCTTGTCGAGCTGGCCAGTTGCATTGCGGAATCGCAGGTTGAGGGACTCTTGCTTGCTTGCACGAAGCTCTGCCACGAGTGCGGCGAGATCCATGTCGCGGAGTTCGGTAATTGAACGTGCCATTTTCTAAACCTCTCGAATCAGATCTGCTCGTCGCGGCTGATGACGCGAGCTTTGATCGGGAGTTTTTGCACGGCGCGCTCGAGAGCTGCCTTTGCAATCTCAGGTGTTGGATAGGACAATTCAAAAAGAATGCGGCCTGGCTTCACAACGGCCACCCAGAACTCTGGGTTACCTTTGCCTGAACCCATGCGGGTTTCAGCTGGCTTCTTGGTGACTGGCTTGTCAGGGAAGATGTTGATCCACACTTTGCCGCCGCGCTTAATGTGACGCGTCATAGCAATACGTGCAGCTTCAATCTGACGAGCAGTGATCCAACCGGGTTCAAGAGCTTGAATTCCGTACTCACCGAAAGCGAGTGCGTTTCCACCCTTTGAAACACCAGTCATACGACCGCGATGGTGCTTGCGGTGCTTGACCTTACGAGGCATCAACATGATTAGTCCTCCCCACGAAGCTTTGGAGTTTCGTGTGAATCGTGCAAGCGACGCTCGATTGCCTCTTCCTCTTCAAGCAAGCGCTCGAACTCAGGATCGGCAGGCTTCACAAGCGGAGCCATTTCTTCTGCAACATCGGCAGCAGCAACGCGTGGGCCAGCAGATGACACGACTTTGCGTGATGCTGGCTGCTCGGCAACTGCTTGACCGGATGTGTCACCCACTGCCATTGCGGCTTCGCGGGAAATCTTGTCTTGGGTTGTGGTCTTGTACGGAACGATGTCGCCCTTGTACAGCCATACCTTCACGCCAACACGACCAGAGCTGGTGCGTGCTTCGCGGAAACCGTAATCAATGTCTGCGCGAAGTGTGTGCAAGGGCACGCGACCTTCGCGGTACCACTCGGTGCGGCTCATTTCTGCGCCACCCAAACGACCGGAACACTGAACTCGGATACCAAGTGCGCCGAACTTTTGTGCGTTCTGCACTGCGCGCTTCATTGCACGACGGAATGCGATGCGGTTGACCAACTGGTCTGCAACGCCCTGTGCGATGAGTGCAGCATCGAGTTCTGCTTGCTTGATTTCAACAATGTTCAACTGCAAACGGTTGTTGCCGGTGATTTGTGCAAGACCTGCGCGGAGTTCGTCGGCCTTTGCACCCTTACGACCAATAACAATTCCTGGACGTGCAGTGTGCACGTCGATGCGGAGCTTGTCGCGTGTGCGCTCTACTTCAACGCGGCTAACAGCAGCGTCTTCAAGAGTGGTCATGAGGTATTCGCGAATCTTCCAGTCCTCGGTGAGGTAATCCTTGTATTCACGCTCGCTGAACCAACGGCTCTTCCAATCGGTGGTGACGCCGAGACGGAAGCCGTATGGATTGATCTTCTGGCCCATCAGTTGCCTGCTTCTTCGGTTGAGGTGGTGTCTTCTTCGGGTGCTTCTGCAACTGGTGCTTCGTCTACTGGTGCAGCAGCTTTGCGGCTTGCTGCAACACGTGCGCGACGGTTGCTTGTTGGTGCGCCCTTTGCCATGGTCTTTGCCTCGATCACTGCAAGCTTCTCGTCGCTCATGCGATCGACAATTACGGTGATGTGGCAGGTGCGCTTGTTGATTTTTCCAGCGCGACCCTTTGCACGAGGACGGAAACGCTTCAGCGTTGGACCCTCGTCTGCAAAGCATGCCTTGACGAACAATTCATCTGCATCGAGGCCATCGTTTGTTGTTGCGTTAGCGACTGCAGATGCAAGCACCTTGCGAACAACACGTGCCATTTCACGATCTGTGAATTGCAAGATTTCATCTGCTGTGCGTACATCTTGGTTGCGCACGAGGTTCAACACCACGCGTGCCTTTGATGCAGACGAGCGAACATATTTTGCGCTTGCCTTGCTGCCGCTCTTTGTACCGGCAACGCGGTTTGCTTCATTCAGCTTTGGACCGGTCATGACTACTTCTTCGCGTTCTTTTCTTGTCCGGCGTGGAAGCGGAACGTACGGGTAGGTGAGAACTCGCCGAGCTTGTGACCAACCATTGATTCAGTGACATACACGGGCACATGCTTGCGACCGTCGTGTACTGCAATGGTGTGACCAACCATGTCTGGAACGATGGTGGATCGACGTGACCATGTCTTGATGACCTTGCGGTCGCCAGACGCGTTTGCTGCGTCGACTTTCTTGAGCAAATGCTCGTCGACGAATGGACCCTTCTTGAGGCTGCGAGACATGTGTTACCTCCGTCCCTTTCCTGCGCGACGACGGCGAACAATAAGTTGCTGCGACGGCTTGTTTTTGTTGCGGGTACGACCTTCTGGCTTGCCCCAAGGTGACACTGGCGGACGTCCACCAGAAGTCTTTCCTTCACCACCACCGAGTGGGTGGTCGACTGGGTTCATAGCAACACCGCGGGTTTGTGGGCGAACGCCCTTCCAACGGTTACGACCGGCCTTACCAATCTTGATGAGTTCGTGTTCTGAGTTGCCAACTTCACCAACGGTGGCGCGGCAATCGAGAAGCACGCGACGCATTTCAGTTGATGGCAAACGCAATGTTGCGAAGTCGCCATCTTTTGCGACGAGCTGTACTGCCATTCCAGCAGAGCGGCCAATTTTGCCACCCTGTCCTGGACGCAGTTCTACGTTGTGAACAACGGTACCGACAGGCATGTAGCGCAATTGCATTGCGTTGCCTGGCTTGATGTCTGCACCGTGTCCGCTTTCAACGCGCATGCCAACTTCAAGACCCTTTGGAGCAAGGATGTACGACTTTGTTCCGTCGATGTAATGAAGAAGTGCAATACGACATGTGCGGTTTGGGTCATATTCAATTGATGCAACTTTTGCTTCAACGCCATCTTTGTTGCGCTTGAAGTCGATGATGCGGTACTGACGCTTGTGTGCACCGCCCTTATGGCGTGCAGTCTTGCGACCGTATGAGTTGCGACCACCAGTGTTTGACTTCGATGCGAGAAGTGTCTTCTCTGGTGTTGTCTTTGTGATTTCGGAGAAGTCCGACACCGTCTGGAAACGACGGCCCGGGCTTGTTGGCTTGCGCTTACGAATTGCCATGATGATCTCAGCTTTCGAACAACGGGATCTTGCTTCCCGCTGCGAGGGTGACAATGGCCCGCTTGGTGTGCGGACGTTGACCGATTCGGTTGGAGTTGCGTGTGCGCTGGTACTTGCCCTTGCGATTAAGGGTGTTGACCTTCAGCACTTTGACGCCCCAGATTGCCTCGATTGCATCGTGGATTTCTGGCTTGGTTGCATCGACATGAACTTGGAATGTGTACACGTCTGTTTCCATCAGTGCGTAGCTCTTTTCAGAAACCACTGGCTGAATGATGATGTCGCGTGGGTCTTTCATTACTTCGCGTCCTTTGATCCGGGAAGGCTGTCTTGTGAAAAGACAACCCAGTCGTTGCAGAGCACGTCGTACGCATTCAATTCACCAACGAGAAGAAGGTGAACGTTTGGAAGATTGCGGAAGCTCTTGATTGCGTTCTCTTCTTGAGGAGTAACAACAACGAGAACTTTTCCGGTTGCGCCAACTGCTTCGAGAGTCTTGATTGCAGCCTTGGTGCTTGGTGCATCGAAGCCCCAAGAATCGAGAACTACAACGCGACCTTCGTTGTTGCGATCTGACAATGCAGATGCAAGTGCGAGACGAACCATCTTGCGTGGTGTGCGCTGTGAATAGCTACGTGGTTGTGGACCGTGTGCAATACCACCACCGGTGTAGTGAGGTGCTTGCATGGAACCTTGACGTGCGCCACCGGTTCCCTTCTGACGGAATGGCTTCTTGCCAGTGCCCGACACTTCAGCGCGAGTCTTCGTTGCAGATGTACCTGCACGACGACCTGCAAGCTGTGCCTTGACAACTTGGTGCATCACAGGAACATTTGGTTGCACTGCGAACAAGTCGTCTGCAACTTCAATGTTTCCTGCTGCTTTGCCGGAAGCGTTTTTCAGTGCGATTGATGCCATTTAAATCACTTCGCCTTTACTGCATTACGCACGATGACAACGCCACCGTTTGGACCTGGAACTGAACCCTTCACAAGCAACAGACCACGTTCTGGATCTGCTTGCACGATTTCAAGATTCAATGTGGTGACCTGCTCGTTACCCATGTGACCAGCCATGCGAAGACCCTTGAACACGCGTCCGGGGAATGAACATGAACCGATAGAACCTGGTGCGCGGTGGTGCTTGTGGTTACCGTGGCTTGCGCCTTGGCCATTGAAGTTGTGACGCTTCATTCCACCTGCGAATCCCTTACCGCGGCTAACTGCAGTGACGTCTACTTTTTCGCCTGCTGCGAGAACGTCTGCACCGAGTTCTTGTCCGACTTCAAAACCATCAACAGAGTCGAGACGCAGTTCGACAACACGTCGACCTGGTTCAACATTTGCTGCAGCGAAGTGACCCTGTTCAGGCTTACTTAATTTGCTGGCGGCTTTTTGTCCGTATGTAACTTGCAGAGCGGTGTATCCGTCGCGGTCATTTGTTTTGACTTGAACGACGCGCACCGGCTCGACGCGCAGAACTGTGACGGGGATGACGCGTTGGTCATCTCCCCACACCTGTGTCATGCCGACTTTCTCGCCGACGATCGCTTTTTGTGCCATGGCGGCAACCCTTTTTCTCGTTGGTTATTCACGCAAATGCTCCGACAACATTTCTGTTGACGGAGCACCTGTCTGGGTTTTGCCGTGTGGTTCCACTTTGCATTTCTGCATTGCGGCCTTCACGGACGTCGATTGTGTTTTCGACGATCGATCTAGCTTTTCGAGCCGAAGCCCGAATCGCACGGAATAGAAACGCTATCGGGGGAAATGACCGACCACAAAGGAAGCGGGCAGGGTATTTCTGGGAATCTGACCGACCCCCCGTGACCCCAGGTTGGCCTTTTGTGCATTTGTGAAAATCAGAGAGCTGAGGCCCTCCGACCTACCATCTGGGGGTGGCCATCCTGTCGACAACCGATATTCAGACCTATCAGCAGGATGGCGTGGTCATTTTGAGAGGGGTATTGCCCCCATCTGACCTGGCCGTTATTGAGCAAGGCGTGGAAAAGAACCTCCGGCAGCCCAGCCAATGGTCGAACGACTACACCCCGGCCGAGAGCGGTGGCAGATTCTTCGACGACTACGTGAATTGGCAGTCCATTGAGGAGTTCAAGTCCACGGCTCTGTCTGGGGTACTCCCCCGCATTGCTGGTGAACTCATGAACACCACAACGCCGCGCTTCTTCCACGAACACGTTCTTGTGAAGGAGCCTGGCACCGCCACCCCCACACCATGGCACCACGACGACCCGTACTACGGCGTGGAAGGTCTCGACAATGTGAGCTTATGGGTGCCGCTTGATCCCATCCCCTCCTCCATTGCGTTGCGATGCATTCGTGGAAGCCATCGTGTTCCGCGTCGATTCATTCCGAACCGATTCGTTGATGACTCTCCGTACGTTGCACAAGCAGCTGGTTTTGAACTCTTCCCGTCTGTTGAAGAATTGGAATCACTCGGTGAAACGGTGGTGTGCAATGTGCAACCGGGTGATGTGGTTGCATTCCATTTCCGCACACTGCATTCCGCACCTGGAACTGCAACTCATCCGCATCGACGACGCATTGTGAGTTACCGCTACGTGGGTGACGATGCACGATGGACGAGTCGACCATGGAAAACATCGCCACCATTCGAACCACTGGGGCTGAACGATGGCGATGTTCTCGACGATGTTCGGTTTCCTCAAGTTCACCTTGAGGCGTTGTAGTTATTCCTGCGGACGCGCAATAAGCGTTGCTTCCAGCGTGACTTTCTTTCCGTCACGTTCCACAACAAGTGTGATCTTTTCGCCAGGTGCAGAGTCACGAATGATTGCAACCAATCCTTCATCGCCAGCAATGGGTTGATCGTTAATTGACAACACAATGTCATTCACACGCACACCAGCTTTTGATGCTGGTGAACCAGCAGTAACTTCACCAATGACTGCGCCTGCGCCACCATCGGTTCGTCCACCAAGACTGATACCAAGGAAGCCTTGCTGGCGTGTGGCTCCACCGGCCATGTCGTGCAAGATTTCGTTGACTCGCTTCACTTCTTTGACGCCAATTGCAAAACCAATGTTGTTTGCTGCGCTATTGAATCCGCCGTTTGCAACCGCAGTGTTGATACCGACCACTTGACCATTCATGTTGATGAGTGGTCCGCCCGAGTTACCAGATGAAATGGCCGCGTCAGTTTGAATAAGCGCATTTAAGAATGTCTCGTTGTCTAACTGCAACGTTCTGTTGAGCGCTGAGATGATTCCAGATGTCACGCTGGGGCCACCGTCGAGCGCAAGTGCATATCCCACTGCCACAACTGCATCACCAACAGCAATTGATTCAGGATCTGCGAAAGTTGCAGCAACTAGGCCTGTGGTGTTGCGCAATTTGATCAGCGCCATGTCGTTGCTTGGGTCTGTTGCCAAGACATCGGCAGTAATGGGATTTGTCTGACCATACAAACGCACGCGTGCAGTCTTTGAACCTTCCACAACGTGATTGTTGGTGAGAATCTCACCATCTGATGTGATGATAATGCCAGTGCCTACTGCTTCACCGGAATCGGACACGCTGTCGATGGTGACAACACTTGGCGCAATGACTTCTGCTGCCTTTGCAACATTTGAATCGCCAATGTCGCCAGACTTCACTGGTGCTGCAGTGACCAACGGAGAATTGCTTGCTTCTTCCACGGTGTCTGTGACGGCTGCGCCCAACAATCCGCCAGCTAGTCCGCCTCCGAAGGCAATGACCAAGATGAGAACCACTGCACCAAGACGTGGAGCTAGCGGTCGCTTATTCGGTAACTGTGGTGGTGTGTTGATCCAATGTGAATCGCTCATGTGTTTAGTATCTCGCCTCTTCCGCACTGATGGGGTGCAGAGAAGGAAAGAATCTCGTAAGAATTCGTCACGGCGGGCATGCAAAAGGGGCGGCCTTGCGACCGCCCCTTTCTGAAGTTTTGTGACGAGAGATTTAGCCCTGGAGCTTGATCTCAATGTCGACGCCGGCAGGCAATTCAATTCGCTGGAGCGAATCGATTGTCTTGTTGTTTGGCTCGACGATGTCGATGAGACGCTTGTGGATGCGCATCTCGAAGTGCTCGCGTGAGTCCTTGTCGATGTGTGGTCCACGGATCACAGTGAAGCGATGCTTGTCTGTTGGCAATGGGATTGGTCCACGGATCTTTGCGTTTGTGCGAAGAACTGTTTCCACAATCATGCGAGTCGACTTATCGATGATGTCGTGATCGAATGCCTTGAGGCGGATACGAATGCTGTTAGTAGCCATTAGTTGAATCCGTTACTTCAAGATCTTGGTGACGCGGCCTGCACCAACAGTACGGCCACCTTCACGAATAGCGAAACGCAAACCCTCATCCATCGCGATGGGCTTACCCAACTCAACAGTCATCTGCACATTGTCACCAGGCATCACCA
>JACCDN010362596.1_pt1 | contig 14443 bp, 16 predicted proteins | sample 7441691 | NCBI WGS metagenome assembly JACCDN01 (sample SAMN15323439, study PRJNA562643) | freshwater metagenome | isolation source: river surface water | place: USA:Blue River Watershed | collected 2017-08-16
AGAGGCGCTCACGTTCAATAACTGATGTTGCAATCTGCAAGTGATGTCCTGGCACAGCTTCGTGATACCAAGTAGAAGCAAGATGCCACCAGCTCACTTCTTCCTTACCGAGAAGTGGCAACCACGTAGTTCCCGGGCGCGACATATCCTCACTCGGAGGCATGTAATACGGTGCTGATGCACTGCCTTCAGGCGCAATTCGTGCATCGCAGAATTTCATTCGATCGTCGATATCAAAGTGTGTGCCATCCATCTGAGCAACAGCTGCCTCAGTGAAATCTAGAAGCTTCTTGATGATCGCTTCTTTTCCGTAAATCTTATATTCAGGTGCATTGTCTAAGTAATCTGCAACCTCGCGAAGAGTTTTTGCATCGGGCTTAATCTTTGCCGCAACTTTCCACATGCGCTCGTTGATCTCCGCAAGATCTTTAAGACCCCATTCATACGTTGCACGAAGATCGAGGTTTGCTCCAGTGTAGTAACGAGCCCATACTGCGTAGCGTTCTGCACCAACTGCATCGTGCGGAGTAGCCATCGCCATATACGAGCCACGAAGATACTTTGCAGTTTCAGCAGATGATGCGGCTGCTGCTTTTGCCGCTTCGTGTATCGCTGGATACTTTCCATCTGGGTCAAAGGTCTTTGCCATGCCGGCGTATCCGCCATCGGCATAACTTTCGAGTTGCTTAGCAATTCCATCAATCTGACGTTGAGCGACAGTCTTACCCTTCTTAGCCAAGGTATCGATAGTCGAAATCCAACTGAGGTGCGCCTTGTCTACAGCCAAGAGTCGTTTTGCGATGTTATCGAAATCTTCTGCGCTCTCTTTTGGCATCATCTCAAAAACTTGGCGAATGTTGGCAGGAGGTGATGTCAATACGTTAAATGCAATGTGGGATTCATATGAATCATGGAGATCGAGGCTAGATGTCAGGCGCTCGACCATGACTGACTTTGCTACACGATCGATCTCATCGATGGGTTCAAGCTTTTCCAGCTCTGCCAGAGTTGTTCTGGTGAGATCTGCTTCCACTGCCATTCCGGCAATGGAGAAATCATCGAGTTGGTCATTGAGTTCCGTGATTCCTAAATAGGTTGCGCCGATTGGGCTAAGTCGGGCCCCTTTTTCAACATAGGAATCAGAGAGGGCAAATATCGGTGAGCGATGTGTAGTCATTGGGAGATCTTATATTTAAAGATGAAAAAAAGTAAGGGTGAGCGCTTTCGCGCCCACCCTTACTTATCTACTTCCGTTTACTGAAAGTGCTTCAGATTAGTGATCTGCAGCCATTCCTTCAGCATGTGACTTCATGCGTGCAATCTTGAGGATTGTGAGACCGAATACGCACTTCGCCAAAACGTCTGCGATTGTGTATCCAACCTGTACTCCAACGAACTGGTTAGCTGAAGGATCTCCAGCGCCCATGCCAAGAATGTAAGCAATTGGGTATACGCCCCATGTTGCGATCAGGAGTAGGCGTAGGTTCTTAACTGTTGCAGCAACGCCTGCTGGCTGACGATCAAGTGACTTTGTGAGCTCTACGAATAGTACGTAGAGAATGTAGAGGAATGGAAGTGTTGAAAGAACACCGTAGATGATCTGTGTGTTCTGATCAGTTGAGATTTCACCTGGGTATCCAAGTGCGATCATTGCAGCTGATGCTGGAACAAGACGCATGATGAGTGACTTTGAAACTTCCTTTGCGAGAGCAAGTACTGCAATTACTTCAACGAGAAGTAGTGGCACAGTAAGTAGCCAGTCAACGTAGCGGTATGCCTCGTTGAATGAGCCTTCAGCTCCTGAAATATTTACCTTCATCGCATCTGATGATTCACCGAATGAGTTGAAGATTCTCCAGTAGTGATATCCAGCGATGAATGTAACCATCGATGACATTACGAGAGCATTGCGGTACTTAGGCAATACGCGTGACTGTGAAACAAGTGTGTACACAGTGCATGCGAGCATAGAAACTAGTCCGAACGAGAATACGTTGTAGACGAGGTTCCATTGATCTTGGTTAAGAGTTACCATGTAAAACATCCTCCGTGGGGCGTTTTCTTGAACTCCGCGGACCGGGCGGCCCGTGAAATCGACTGGCGGTGCCGTCCTCGAGGAACATCACCGTTATTCGATAGGTAAGAGTGTGAACCTGTTGCGTGTGATTTGCATCTACAAATAGGGGTAATTTCTAAGATTTTCTAGACTATTTTTCTAGGTTCAAGCGTAAGGGAATCCCTAGATCGCACTCGCCACCCTCGATTGGGCTGCCCGCTATTACCGCTCGGTGCCAGAGCGATGCGCGTATGGTTGCGACATGAGCGCAGCTGATACCGAGAACCCAACTCCTGTTGCTCCTCCAAAGTTACGCGGCTGGTTCCACCTAGGAGCTACGCCGGCGGTCATCATCGCATCCCTTGTCCTCTTTATCTTGAGTAAAGAATCGCTCAAATTTGCAGTGGCCCTCTATTCGATCACCGCGATCACCCTCTTTAGCGTCTCTGCCATCTATCACCGCGTCCCGTGGTCACCGGCGAAGAAGAAGATGTGGCGACGTTGGGATCACGCAAATATCAACCTCCTTATTGCAGGTTCATATACGCCCTTTGCAGTAACCCTTCTTGAGGGGCGAGATCGCACCATCTGTCTGAGCGTTGTCTGGATCGGTGCTCTCCTTGGCGTTGCAATGCGCGTCTTCTGGGTCGGCGCTCCCCGCTGGCTCTATGTCGTGAACTATCTCGCCCTGGGATGGGTCGCCGTCTTCTACACACCTCAGCTCTATAAGGAAGGTGGCCTCTGGGTTCTAATTCCGATTCTTGTCGGAGGTCTTCTCTATTCAGTAGGTGCGATCTTCTACGCTCTGAAGAAGCCAGGTGCCAACGCTAAATACTTTGGCTTTCACGAGCTCTTCCATCTCTTTGTCTTAGCAGCATGGATTTCACAGTATCTAGCAATCTCCTTTGCGATCTATCGCGATTAACCCTGCCTGACGCACCTCTCACGCTCAGAGATCACCCTGGCCCACTTTTGGAGATTTCCATTGGTGCCCTAATCTATGGCCATGGCAAATGAGAAGAGCACCTTCCTTAATTGGGTAGGTTTTAAAGAGGGCGAAACCTCGACACAGAACTCTGTCGATCGCATTCGCGAACTTGAAGCCCAACTCTCTGATCTTCGCTCACGCCGCGACATCACATCCTTAAGTAAAGAAGAGTTTGAAATTCTCGCAACTGAAACTGCGATGACGATGATTAAATCTGCTCAAGCTCGTGAGCAGAAGGCGTTCACATCTTCTGAGCGCTTAGTAAGCGAAGCGAGCAAGACAGCTCGTGAAGCCCTCGAAGCGGCAGAGAATAAAGCTCGCGCACTTCTATCAGGTGCTGAAGCTCGTGGTCGTAAGTACATCTCGGCTGCCGAAAGTGAGGCAGAAGAGATTCTTGCCCGCGCAACTCAAGATGCCGAAGCCCTCTTTGATGAGAAGCGTCGTGAAGTAACTGCGCTCGCCCAGGCCGCTCGTCGCGAAGGTGAGCGGATGATCTCTGAGGCACAGACAGAAGTTATTGAATATCGCCAGTGGCTTTCGCAGGTGATGTCTGAGGCCGAGCGCCTTAACCGAATTCAGACACAATCTCTTAACGCTGCAGAGACTGCGATCGCACAGGGACGCGCAAGCCTTGAAAGTGCATTTGCCCGACTCAATGATTTGCAGAAGAAGGTCAGCGATAACTTAACTGCCGATGGTGGGTTACTTCCACAAACACCAAAGAAGGTTGTCAGCCAACGCACCAAGCCCGCACTTGAAGCGCCAGCTAAGAAAGCTGCGCAGAAGAAGAGCGCGCCAAAGAAGAGTGCAAAGAAAACTCCAGCTAAGCGTCGTTAATTAATATGGCTACCAAGCGCGGTATCCAGCACATCCCTGCAATTGATGGCCTTCGTGCAATTGCGGTTGCTGCAGTAATTTTCTATCACCTTGGTTTCTCTTGGATCCCCGGTGGATTTCTCGGTGTGGATCTCTTCTTTGTAATTTCAGGCTATGTCATTACTCGCTTACTGCTAGATTCGATTGCGCGAAGCGGTGGTCTAGATCTTCGCGGTTTCTATAAGGCGCGTGCTCGTCGCCTGCTTCCACCGATGATCTTCATGATCATCGTTACCGCCTTCTACATCACCATCTGGGCTCAAGATTCTGTGCGCCGCTTCCTCTCTGATGTCTTCTTCTCACTCACCGGAACTATGAACTGGTGGCTAGTCTTTAAAGAGCAGGATTACTTCGAGGCGATCGGCCGTCCGCCGCTCTTGCAACATACCTGGTCTCTCGCTGTTGAGGCTCAGTTCTACCTGGTGTGGCCAGTGCTCTTACTCCTTATTCTCAAGCGTTTTGGAAAGAAAGTCATTCCCGTAGCAGCACTTGCAATCGCTCTCATCTCTGGCGCAGTTCTCTTCTATGTCTCGCTCCAACTAGATGCTTCCAGCGAAGTCAGCCACATCTACTTTGGAACAGATACTCACAGCATCGGACTCTTCTTGGGCGCTGCTCTTGCTGTCAGTTGGATTCCGCAGAACTTTAAGAGCGAAGTTTCACACCGTGCCCAGAACTTCATCGATTTCATCGGCGTATTCGGTCTCGTAGGAATTCTCGCTTCATTCTTACTGATTGATGAGAGCTCACCTACTGCTTACAAAATTGCATTTCCACTAGCTGCAATCTTTGGTGTTGCCATCATTACCTCGATAGTTCATCCTGCTTCACGCTTTGCTCCAATTCTAAATAATCGCGTTCTGCTGTGGATTGGCGAGCGTTCATATGCCATCTACTTGTGGCATTGGGTGATCTTTCAAATTACTCGTCCACGAGTAGATCTTGATGGAGATGATTGGGCGTTGATCGCACTACGCCTTCTCGTTGTGTTGGCCCTTGCTGATATTTCATTAAAATTAGTTGAACTACCAATTCGCACTGGTGCTGTTGAATACTGGTTTAAAGGAATGAAGTATCGGACTGCTGCTGTCCGCAAGCGACAGAAAATTGCAGTGATTTCATCGATCACTATTGTGGCCTTATCTCTAACGGCACTTTCTGCAGTAGCTCTCACTGCAAGTGATCGAAAAGCTCGAGAATTCAAAGCATCCCTTGAGATCAAGCCTGAAGTAAATGGCTCTGCCTTGGTCGATACCGATCCGAGCCAGACTATTTGGCTGACCGGAGACTCGGTCATTCTTGGAATTCGTGCAGCCCTGGTTGAGATCAGGCCACTTCTAGTTGTTAATGCTCGCGTGGGAAGAGGCTCAGTAGAGCTTCTGACTGAGATGGAAGGTGACCTCGAAAAGGCAGCTGGGGCAACTGTTGTCATGGATTTAGGTAATAACGATCTGCTTGCCGAAGAGACAGTAAGAAAGATATTTGAGCTTGTGAAAGAGAGCCCTCGGGTAGTTGTCGTAAATACCGCAGTTCCACGCCCATATCGAGATGCGAATAATTCATTGGTTGCAAGCCTGGCGCAAGAGTATTCAAATATTCGAGTAGTCGATTGGAATGCGATCTCTGATGGCCATCCAGAGTACTTCGCACCTGATGGCGTCCACCTGGTTCCAACAGGTGTCAGCGCTTACGTAATGGCGATCGATTCAGCTCTCAAATAAAAAACCCGCACCATAATCGGTGCGGGTTTCTTAATTAATGATTCTTATTCGAAGGTTACGCCCCAGCCGAATGATTTAGCTGCAACTTCTTGACCATCGGAATATACAGATGAGACGCGGAAGTATGTTGAACCATCTTCGCTGACCTTTGTGAAGTCATATGCAAGTTGAGTGTTTGGGATCTCAGCCTTGACGACCCAATCACCTTTGTTAACTTTAGCCTCAACTTTGTATCCAACAAGTCCATCAGTAGCAACTGGCGCTCTCCATGTCAGAGTCATGATGGTTTGTGCTGAATCTTTCCAATTGATAACTGCGTTACGCGGTGCTTCAACTGCAGTAACAGGTGCTGATGTTGGCTCTGCACTTGCTTCGGTAGTTGGTTCCGCAGATGGCTCTTCTGATGGCATCGCAGATGCTGAAGCTGCAGGTGCAGGGGCTGCATCATCGACATCGCTATCAGGGCGTGTAACAACTACAACTGCGAGAAGGATAATTCCCACGATAATCGCTGCAAGAACCTTGCCTGATGCACCCTGCTTAGGTGCTGCAGATGGCTTGCTTGGCTTTGCAGGTGCTGCAACGCTCTTTGTTACAGGCTTTGGAGTTGATGTGACATCAACGCGTCCTGCTCCAAGAGTTGATGATGATGGAACTGGAGGAATAACTACTGAAGATGCAGCAGATGACTTCTTAGCTGCAGACTTCTTAACGGTCTTCTTCGCAGCAGACTTCTTGACAGCGCTCTTCTTAACGGTCTTCTTAACAGCGCTCTTCTTCGCTACTGACTTTTTGGCGACAGACTTCTTCGCAGTCTTCTTCGCAACTGACTTCTTTGCAACAGTCTTCTTCGCTGTTGACTTCTTGGCGGCAGTCTTCTTCACTGCGCTCTTCTTTACGGCTGCCTTCTTGGCAGCAGGTTTCTTCTTGACGGCCACAATCACTCCTTGCTTCGGGTGATCTAAGTTTAGCCTAGCCCCGCCACCATTTTTCTTACATGCGGGGCGATTGCCCTAAGCGCTTTGCCACGGTGACTCATTGAATCCTTTTCTTCAGCGCTCATCTGCGCACTTGAGATCGAATATCCGAGCGGAGAAAAGATTGGATCGTATCCAAATCCATTCTCACCCACCGGGTGATCAAGCAATCTGCCGAGAAATCTTCCCTCTTCGCAATGGCTACTTCCATCAGGAAGTGCCAAGGCTGCAACACAGATGAAATATGCCGAACGCGCATCGCCCTTCACATCTTTCATCTGATCTAAAACCTTCAAGAGATTTGCTTCATCATCTCCATGAACACCAGACCAGCGAGCTGAGAAAATTCCAGGATCTCCACCCAATGCATCAACACAGAGTCCGCTGTCATCAGAAATTGCTGGAAGGCCAGTTGCCGCAGACATTTGGCGAGCCTTTAACAGGGCATTTTCTTCAAAGGTGGTGCCGGTCTCTTCTACATCAGGCAGATCTGGAAAATGATCGAGTCCTACAAGTTCAATTTCTCCTGGTGCTACTTCATCCAGGATGCGACGAAACTCTTCAATCTTTCCCTTATTTCTCGTAGCAAGCAGAAGTTTCTTCATCTGATTGGAGTTTACTTTGCGAGAGCGTTCTTCTGCAGATTTGTTAGATCAGCACAACCTGCAAGAGCTAAATCTAGAAGTGAATCAAGAAGTGCGCGATCAAATGGTGCGCCCTCTGCTGTTCCCTGTACTTCAATAAAGCGACCATCACCGCTACAGACTACGTTCATATCTGTCTCAGCGCGGACATCTTCTTCGTAGCAGAGATCGAGCATTGGAACTCCATCGATAATGCCAACACTTACCGCAGCAACGGAATCTGCAAGCGGCTTTGCACCAGCTTTGATATGTCCCTGCTTCTGCGCCCATGAGATTGCATCTGCGAGTGCAACGTAAGCGCCGGTAATTGCAGCGGTACGTGTTCCACCATCTGCCTGTAGGACATCGCAATCGATGACAATTGTATTTTCACCAAGTTGAGCAACATCAACAATTCCGCGAAGTGAGCGGCCGATAAGGCGTGAAATTTCCTGTGTGCGACCGCCGAGCTTTCCCTTAACGGATTCACGATCTGAACGAGTATGTGTTGCACGAGGAAGCATTGAGTACTCAGATGTCACCCAACCCTTACCCGAATCTTTCAACCAGCGTGGAACACCAGGGGTAAATGAAGCAACGCAGAGCACGCGGGTCTTTCCGAATTCAACGAGAACAGATCCTTCGGCATGATCTAACCAACCTCGAGTGATCTTGATTTCGCGTAGATCCTTATTGGTGCGTCCGTCGATGCGTGTCATATGTCCTCGTTTATTTTGTAGTTATGTTGTAGTTGTTTTGTATTTATCTAGTCTGGAAATGTTATGCGAGATCTTGATGGAGAACGTGTCCAACTTCTGGACCTAAGAACCTACGTGCAAGAACTTCAAAGCTCTTAGCATCGCCTGTTGCTAAGAATTTATGCTCTGCCGGCCCCGCCGTAGCGCTACGGAGTTGATCTGTCTCAACCAGTGTGCGATAGAGATCTTTGGCTGTCTCTTCTGCGCTCGAGACAAGAGAGACGCCGTTGCCAACGACATAAGAGATGACTCCGGTAAGAAGTGGGTAGTGCGTGCAGCCCAAGACCAATGTGTCGACATCGGCATCAATAATTGGCTTGAGATATTGGCGAGCAATCTCGGTGATCTCAGGACCAGAAGTTTCGCCACGTTCTACAAACTCAACAAAGCGCGGACACGCTACATCTGTGATCTGCAAGTGTGGGGCTGCCGCAAATGCATCTAAATATGCTCGCGAATCAATGGTGGTCGCTGTGCCAATAACGCCGACACGTCCTGTGCGCGTTGCAGCAACTGCGCGGCGGACTGCAGGTTGAATCACCTCAATAACGGGAATCGAATAACGTTCACGAGCATCTCGTAACATCGCAGCACTTGCAGTGTTACAAGCAATGACAACTGCCTTCACACCTTGCTCGACGAGAAAATCAATGGTCTCAAGAGCAAAGTCACGAACTTCAGCTAATGGGCGCGGGCCATAAGGGCCACGAGCGGTATCGCCAATATAGATAGTCGATTCATTGGGAAGTTGATCCAAAATTGCTCGTGCAACAGTTAAACCGCCAACTCCAGAATCGAAGATGCCAATTGGTGCCGAGCTCATGCCCAAAGGGTACCGTCTAATCCCTCCGTAGCTTCATCTACATTCGATCCATAAACGCCAGTAGATAGATATTTCCATCCGCCATCGCAGACGATAAAGGCGATATCTGCGCTCTTGCCCTCACGTACCGCCTCATTTGCGATCGCAATTGCCGCGTGAAGAATTGCACCCGTTGAAATTCCAGCGAAGATTCCTTCAACTTCTAAGAGCTCGCGTACCCGTCGCACAGAATCTTCTGCACCGACAGAGAAACGTCGCGTTAAAACTGTTGCATCGTAGAGTTCAGGAACAAATCCTTCATCAATATTTCGAAGGCCGTAGACCAATTCACCATAACGAGGCTCTGCAGCAATTACCTGAATATCTGGATTCTTCTCGCGCAAGTAAGCACCAGCGCCCATCAGAGTTCCTGTAGTTCCCAACCCGGCAACAAAGTGTGTAATGGTTGGTAGATCTTCAAAAATTTCTGGACCTGTTGAGTTGTAGTGAGCTTCAGTATTTGCAGGGTTTCCATATTGATAGAGAAATACCCATTCAGGATTCTGTGCAGCTAACTCTTTAGCGACGCGAACTGCCTCGTTTGATCCACCTGCTGCAGGAGACGAGATAATTTTCGCTCCCCACATTTCAAGGAGTTGTCTGCGCTCAGGACTTGTATTTTCTGGCATTACGCAGATGAGTTTGTATCCACGAACCTTTGCTGCCATTGCAAGAGAGATTCCAGTATTTCCACTTGTTGGTTCAAGAATCGTCGCGCCAGGTTTTAACTGACCACTTTTTTCAGCTGCATCGAGCATCGATAGCGCTGTGCGATCTTTGATTGATCCAGTTGGATTGCGATCTTCCATCTTTGCCCATAGACGCACTGTTGGCGATGGCGACAATGTGGGTAGACCGATCAGGGGTGTATGCCCCACCGAATCTGCAAGTGAATCAAAACGTGCCACGAAATTAACCGCCAGCGACAGCAGGAAGAATAGTTACAGAGTCTCCATCTTTTACCTGAGCGTCAAGGCTGCCAAGAAAGCGAACATCTTCATCATTGATATAGACGTTGATGAAGCGACGTAACGCACCGTTCTCAAGAAGGCGCTCACCGATACCTGGGTAGTTGGCATCTAGATCTGCAATCAAAGCACCGAGGTTGGCACCTTCTGCTTGAACGCTCTTCTGATCCTTGGTGTATGGACGAAGGATTGTTGGAATTCGAATATCGATACTCATGGCGCTAATTATGGCCACAAATTGAGCTATTCGGTAATTGAAACTTCTTCCTCAGTAACGACGCCATCGATGATGCGAAATGAGCGGAATTCAATTGCAGGTGCAATCTCTTCGCGACTAGAGACGAGGACGTAATGAGCTCCAGGCTCACCCGCGTAAGCAATATCGGTCCGTGAAGGGCGAGCCTCTGTCTCTGTATGAGAGTGGTAGATCACCACAATCTCTTCATCGTTATCGTCAACTTCTCGATAGAGCGCGAGCAGATCCTTTGGATCGAATTCATAAAAGGTAGGGCTATGCGCTGCATTGATCATAGGCTTAAGTCGTAACGGTTTATCAGAGCCAGCTGGCCCAAGGATTACGCCACAACATTCATCGGGATATTCTTGTCGCGATTGTTCAACTATTGCATCAACAAATGCGCGCGAAATTTCTAACATAGGACGATAGTACCGTCTTACTCATCCATGAGCGCAGATAACAAAGACTCTTGCATCCAGCCCAACCAGGTATAGACAGCGTAGACCCCACGCAATGGATCATCGGGTGAGAGAAGTTCTAATTGTTCGGAAGAGTTCTGATCTACTTTAAGACGAACACCCAACGCCAAACGAATGTCGTTAAGTGCACCTAACCATGCATTTGCATTGTCGTGATCAAGATCTACGACTCCATCATCTGCGCTCTTGAGATACATGCGCATCGACATCGCATGTGCTTGTTTCTTTCCTCGAAGAGTGGACTCTGTATAACGTCTAAATTCACTCGCATCTACCTCATCTGCATATGCATTAGGCAAGAGGCGACGCAGAACTTCATCTTCCGGTGGTGAATCATGCGATGTAATTCCAACCATCGCCGCCAATGGATCTTCATGGCCATGGTCCACACGCTCTGAGAGAAGTTCAATCAGCTGTTCAATCAGGTTAAGGAGGACTTCGCGTTCACTTTCGGAGAACTCGGCAACATATGAGTTTTCTCCGTGACGATGAAAACCTTTCTCGGTACTCATAGCGCTTGATCACCGCGCTGCAACGTTGCCCATAATCCGTATTCATGGAGCATCGCTACATCGTGCTCCATCTCTTCACGAGTACCCGTGGAGACGACAGCTTTACCTTCAGTATGAACCTTCATCATCAGTTCATGAGCCTTCTCGCGTGAATAACCGAAGAGCTCCATCAATACATATGTCACATATGTCATGAGATTGACTGGGTCATCCCAGACGATGGTGACCCACGGGGTATTGCCAGAAAAGATTGCAGCAATCTCTTCTTCGATCTTCGTCGTTGTCTTAACCATCACCGGATAATGATAGAGAATGCATCGCTAGTAAGGGCTGGCCAGGTCGCATCTGCGCTCACCACAATTTGATAGGTGGCGATGCTTCGAGGCTGGGCGGGAACAGTAATTGTGAAAGCACCTTGTGCATCGGTGGTTGCTCTCTCCACAACCTTTCCGGTGGTCGTAGCTAGAGTTACTGAGATCCCCGCACTTCGCGGAAGAACAATGCCGGAGATCGTAAATGGTGTTCCAGCCTTTACCGAGGTGCTCGGATTGAAAATGAGATTGCGAGTTACCTTCAATGTAAGCGCTTCAGTCGCTGACTTTGCACGTTCCCACGATTGCTTGGTGAGCACCTTCAATGAAACGCTCTTACCGATGAGAAGCGGCAATGAATAAGTTCCATCTGATGCCGTCACACTCTCAATCAGAGTTCGTGTACTTCCATCAGGATAAATTCCTTCTACTATGAAAGGTAACGAAGCGACAGGAGACTTATCCTTTAACGTAATCAGACCGCTCAGCGTTACCGGATTTCCATAAGAAACTTCAGATCTGGATAGCTTTGCGGTCGAAATGAGTTCGGCAGGGGCAATTGATTTCGCAACTTCACGAATTGCAACCATTGCAAGGGGTTCTTCTTGTCCGATAACCCATTCGGCCAATCCACCTAATTGATACTTTGCGACAAGGTTTGCTCGCACTGAAAAACTCTGTGCATTCTGATGCCAGGCTGTACGACTTGCTGTACAGGTTGTTGAAAGACCGCCACTTGTCTGACCCGTGTACTGGCGTTTGTAGGAGAAAGTCACTTCAGCAAAAGTTTCGTTATAAGTAGGTACTGCGCCATATGTGGCAGCGATATTTGCAGCATCGCGCATTAAGAATGTTCCAGCTTTTGCCGATGGAGAGATAATCTTCGCCAAGTTTGCTGGGCAAACACCTTCAACTTTTGTCACCCAATCTTTGCCATAGCCTGGAAGACCAACAAATACCTTCGATGCCGGCATAATCGAGACTGCGTATTTCACTGTCTTTTCAGTCCACGCAATTGGACCAATAGGCCCTGGACGCGATGTCGAATAGTCATAGGTCATGATGCGAAGGCGATCGATAAATGGTGCAATATCGGCCCAGGCGTAGACGAAATAACCTTTCTGCTTCTCTGCCGGATCAAAGAGATATGGAGTCGTTACAGATAAGAGTTTCTTCTTTGCATGTAGAGCTGCACTGAGCTCTTTAATAAAGAGGACCCAGTTAGGGGCTGTGCTCTTCCACGTTGTATTCGGATCAATAAAGGCAAAACCTTCAAAATCAAGATCGATGCCATCATAATTTTGAGAGGCAACAGTTGCCACGATTGCATCGACTACTTGCTTTCGTGAAACAGGTTTTGAAATTAAATTGGCAAGCATCAACTTATCTGTGCCATCGGTGATGGTTGGAATGATTGTCATGCCCGCATTACGCAGAGCAGTCAATGGCGTTTGAATCGGAACGCTGGGATTGGCAGTTGAGTAGACATCGACAACTACTGGTTTCTTTGTCTTGCCATCGTATCTAAGGGTGTACCAGAAGGGCATGATCTCACCGATGAGATCTGCATTTGAAAGCACAGCTGGTAGATATGTACTCATTGAGTAATACGGAAGCCACCCCGTGAGAATTTTTCTTGTTCCCTCATCGGCGCGTGCATCTTCAGCTTGGCTCACCTGAGCAAGCGGAGTGGCTGCAATAAGTATCGCTAGAAGAATCCTAAGCGTGTATCTGTGCTTCATTCCGATTCTTTTTTATGGGGAAGGGATTCGAAAATTTCTTTACATGCAGGACAGATGGGGTACTTCTCGGGATCGCGTGATGGGACCCATTTCTTGCCGCAGAGAGCGCGCACGGCCTTACCAGAGATAGCGGATTCAACGACCTTTTCCTTCTTTATATAGTGCGCGAAGCGGTCGTGGCTTCCCTCGTCATCTTCAACTTCTGGGCGCGTGAGTAGATCTGTATCGCCTTCAAGCGAGAGATCGCGATTGCCGCGTGTGAAGATACCCATGTGCCAAAGGATACTGGCAGCCGATACAATTTCGTGATGAAGGACCTACTGCGTACGCAAGATTTATCTCGCGATGATGTTGAGATGCTCCTTTCAACTGCTGCCGAATTTGCAGAAAACCCTCTCCGTTCTAAAGATGCTCTTGCTCATCAGAGCGTTGCTATCTACATGACAAAGCCATCAACCCGTACTCGCTTAGCTTCAGAGACGGCCGTTGCCCACCTTGGCGGAACCCCCATCTTTATCCGAGGTGATGAACTGCAATTAGGTCGCGGAGAAACAATTGCAGATACCGCAAAAATTATTAGCGGATACTGCTCAGCCTTGATCGTTCGTACATTTGCACAAGCTGATGTCAACGAACTTGGTGCACATGCAACTATTCCTGTAATTAATGCGCTGACAGATGATGACCATCCGACACAATTGCTCGCCGACTGGTTAACAATTCGCGAAACATTTGGAAAAGATGTTGCTGGTAGAAAATTTGTTTATCTCGGTGATGGAAACAATATGTCGCATGCTTGGTTAACGATGGGTGCAATCATGGGCGCTCACGTTGTCGCTGCAACTCCATCTGGATCATGGGAACCTGATGCCGATGTTGTTGCACATGCGCAGAAGATTGCAGCATCTACCGGTGGTCGAGTTGAAGTTACCAACGATCCAGAAGCTGCCGCTAAAGATGCCAGTGTTCTCTACACCGATGTCTGGATGTCCATGGGGGATCCCGAGTCCGAGCGCGCAGAGAAGATGAAGGCTCTGAGCCCATTTGCTGTTACTGAAAATCTCATGCAGCTCACCGCTTCTGATTCCATCTTTATGCACTGCCTGCCTGCTCACCGCGGTGAAGAGGTAGAGGCTGGGGTTATCGATGGGGCTAAATCCGTTATTTGGCGCGAGGCTTTTCATCGTCGCACCACAATCCAGGCGATTCTTTATCACGCTTCACGTGGAGAACTAAAGGGTAACTAAGTACTGTTAGGACATGTTGGTAGCCGTTCCTAAAGAGATCCGCGATGGCGAAAAGCGCGTCGCACTTGTCCCAGACATCATCAAT
>JACCDN010099772.1_pt1 | contig 14437 bp, 13 predicted proteins | sample 7441691 | NCBI WGS metagenome assembly JACCDN01 (sample SAMN15323439, study PRJNA562643) | freshwater metagenome | isolation source: river surface water | place: USA:Blue River Watershed | collected 2017-08-16
ACCCATTCGCCGACCAAACGAAATTTGTTCTGGGATAGTCATTGGTTGATCACGAACCACAACTACGCCGCGTTCGGCCACTAACTGCAAAATCTCTTGAACACCAGCATCGCTGAGATCAAGAAGGTTGAAGCCCGCAAGCTCAGTGCCCACGTGTCGCGTGAGATCTAGTTTCTTTGTTGCTACTACCGAATTCATTGCTCCCCCTAGAGATTCACGAAGTATTTCTTATTGGCACTATACAGTGCCATCCAGACAGAGTAAAGTGCCAAACGTGGGAATTACCAGAACTGATAGCGAACTCTCCTCCGACGACCTTGATTCGCTTCTCAAAGATCCAAAGGCCACCGTTGAGTACAGAATCGTTCGTGCCACTCGCCGGTTACTGGTGTCGAAGGGTCTAGATGTGTCCATGGATGACATCGCAACCGAAGCCGACCTAGGGAGGCGCACAGTTTTTCGCTACTTCCCTACCCGTGATGACCTCATTGCGCGAGCATTTAGTGAATCGCTACAACACTTCAACCAGCAGGTGATGAGTTCAATTGCAGCAGAAACCAATTTCAAAACATGGCTCACTTCGGTTGTTGAATCTCTCCATCAATCTCAGTTACGAGCTGGCCGCGGTATGTGGGAACTCGCCGCAACGGACGACAGCCACCTTCCTCCACCCATTGCAAAAGTGAACAAACAACGTCGTTCATCACGAAAAGAATTAACTGTTGCAATTGCAGCCGAAGCGTGGCATCGCGCAGGCGGAACTGGAGACACCCCGCGAGACGTTGAGTTGTCATTTGCTTTGAGTATTTCTTCATTTGCAGTTCAGTCGTTGTACAACGATTACAAGGCAAAGGAGAGCGAATCTATTCAGACCATCGCGTCAATGCTCTTTTCATTCATCACCGAGCGAGTGAAGAAATGAAAATTCAACGAATTGTTGTCCGGCACCATGGCGCACCCGGGGTGATGGAACTCATCAACGATGAACTGTCAGCACCTAGCGCAACGGAAGTTCAAGTGGAGCATCGCGCAGTCGGCATCAATCTTGCCGACACCTACTTTCGATCGGGTCTCTACCCTGGTAAGACTCCCATTGGTCTAGGAGTTGAAGGTGCCGGAATCGTTTCTGCAGTTGGTGCAGAAATAGACAAGTTTTCTGTTGGCGACCGAGTCACATACACCAGCAGCCCACTTGGTGCTTACTGCACCGCGCGCAACATGCCAATTGACTCTCTCATTCCACTCCCTCAGGAAATTGCTTTTGATACTGCTGCGGCATCCACAATGCGTGGACTCACTGCGAGTTATCTGTTGAAAAGTATTTGGGATCTTCAACAAGGCGACACCGTTGTTATTCAAGCTGCAGCAGGCGGAGTCGGTCTTCTCTTCTGTCAGATGGCTTCTGCAATTGGCCTCAATGTCATCGGCGTTGTGGGGCGAGATGAAAAGAAAGAATTTGCGAAGAATGCTGGTTGCATTGCCGTCTACAACAGCAAAACTGATGATGTAGTTGCCGGCGTGAAGGAACTCACCAACGGGCGTGGCGCACACATGGTGGTAGATGGTGTTGGAAAAGACACATTCGATCTGTCACTTGCTTGTGTTCGGCGACGCGGACTGATGGTGTGTTTGGGCACAGCGTCAGGACCAGTTGCGCCATTTGATCCACCTCTGTTAATGCGCAAAGGCTCTATTTACGTCACTCGTCCAGCAATGGCTGACTACATCGCAGATCCAGCAGAAAAGCAAGAACTCATTAATTTCTATTTCTCACATCTGCTGAATGGCACCGTGAAAGTTCTCATTAACCAACGATGGTCGCTAGACCAAGCAGTTGAAGCACACGAATCTCTGGAAGCCGGCAGTACCACTGGCTCAAGCATTTTTGAGATGTAATCGTTCTACTAGGGGGAAAGATGACAACGACAACAAGTACAAGCATTATGAAAGTAGAGCCCTGCACAACTGCTATTGGTGCAGAGATCAGCGGTATTCAAATTGCGGAAGCGGTCACAAACAATGACTTGTTCAACGAGATCAAACAGTTATGGCTAAAGCACAAAGTGTTGTTCTTCCGCGAACAGAACATGTCTCTCCAACAGCATCATGACTTCGCTCAGCTTTTTGGAACCCTCGAAGATCATCCCGTTGCCCCATCTCACCCAGACTTTCCTGGACTCGTCCTCATCCAACGACAAAAAGAACGGTCAACGTACGAAAATGTGTGGCACGCCGATGCCACGTGGCGACACATTCCACCCAAAGGTGCAATTCTTCGCTGCGAAGTAGTTCCAGAAGTTGGTGGCGACACCATGTGGGCAAATATGGCAATGGCCTACGACAGACTGCCAGACCGCATCAAAGAGAGAATCGGAGACCTGTGGGCAATCCACTCCATTGAACAATCCTTCGGTGGAAACATGACGCCCGAGGCGCGTGCCGAACTTGTAGTGCAATATCCGCCTGCACGACATCCAGTTGTTTGTACTCATCCGGAGACTGGCGAAAAAGTTCTCTACGTCAATCAAGGTTTTGCTACAAACTTCGTGAACTTCGCACGATTCGATCGAATTCGTGTTGGCGCGGACTACACCTTTGAATCAAACAACCTGATGAATTATCTCTTGCATCAAGTAGAGATTCCGGAATACCAAGTTCGACTCCGTTGGCGACCTGGAACTATTGCAATGTGGGATAACAGAAGCACACAGCATTACGCGGTGCATGACTACTGGCCGGCGCAACGCAACATGTGTCGTGCTGCAATTGAAGGCACCGAAGCACCTGCGCAATAGCTAATTATGCAAGTTCTGTATCTCGACGACGACGGCGAGTAGCAGGAATCAGAAGTCCAAACAGGACTCCCAATGCAAGAATCACACGCGTCGCAGTGCTGGATGCGACTCGCGCTACGAAAGACGGATCATCGATAATGACGCGAAGTCCAAAAACCGCATCTTTAACTTCTGCCAAATCTCCCGTGGTGATGAGTGTGTGTTTGCCCGCCGACAACGAATCGGGGACTTTCCATTGCTGAATTCCGTCTCCATTGATATCTGCAGTAATGGCACCCAAAGCTGTTGGTGTTGAAAACACGGCAACTCGTACTTCAGAACCAGGCTTAAATCCAACAATGGTTACCCGTACTGTGTCGCCACGCCGAACTTCAAAGCGACTATCAGCCGACAAATTAATTTCCTTACCGTCCTTGTCGTAACACTGCAATTTGACGGCTGCATTTAAGTAGGAAAGCGTGAACGAAGAGAGCGTGGTTTCAGTTTTAACTTCAACAGCACGTCCACCAATGAATAGCGCACCGCCTTTTTCTGTGTCGGCTTCTCCAGCAATCTCTTCCACCTCATTTGTTGAGACACCAACGAAATCTTCAACAGCTTGAGTTGCACTGACAGTCGTTGTCGGCGCCTGAGAAGTAGTTGTGCTCTGCATTGAAGAAGTTGTTGCTGGAAGTGACGTAGATGTTGAAGTTGACGTGCTGGTGCTTGAAGTAGAACTTCTCAGGGTGGTGGTAGTGCTCAATGGAACAGTTGCGGCCGTTGCGATGGTGGAAGTAGTCGACTGAGGCGCGGCCGTCGTTGTTGAACTAGTTGTAGAGCTGGTAGTTGACGAAGTAGTTGAAGAGCTGGTCGTAGAACTTGTTGTTGGTGAAGTGGTTGAAGAGCTAGTAGTTGAAGTCGTATTTGAGATCAGTGATGTGGCACAACCGTATTCAATGGAATGTGCGGATGAAAAAGGTACATCTGCGGTTTGGGTGTAGCTTCCACCCCACGCAGAGTCTGAACCGGATGAATCAAAGAAATGTAATGATCCACCGTAATTTGCAACAGCAAATTTTCCGTTAGGGAGAAAAGCAATGTCTTGCGGGTACTGAATTGCTGACGTTTCTGCATAACTCGAGAAGTCTGCTGTATACGCACGAACATTGCTGACAGGAGATGTCTGCAGTGCAAAAATTCGCAATCCGTCTGGCGAATATTTCACGCGACGAATTGTTGAGCTTCCAACAGTTGGTGTGTTGAGACCTGCTGTGGCGCCGTTGACATCAACTAACTGCATGGTCACGGTGTTGATGAAAGAAATAGTTCCAGAGGCAAAGTTGGACGCCACGGCGCGTGTTCCACTCGGGTTAAAGTCAATTCCTTGCCCGGTGTTGACAAAAGAATTTGTGGCTCCTGCGAAGAAGAACTGTGTGCCTGCGGTATTTGTATCTGCATCCAACAATGTTTGTGATGCAAGATCAACTATTCCAATTCCATTGTTGTAGTTGAATCGCACCCACAACTGACTGTCATCTGGCTTGATTGCCATTGCAGACGGTGGTGCCCCAAGAGCTATTGAGCCTGTAATTGTGTCGGTTGCTGTATCGATTACATCAATTCGATTGTTGGTGTTATTCGTGGCGTACGCCGTAGTACCTGTCGAATTGATTGCAATAGCCCAGATGGTTCCTGACGTCGAGATTCTCGTGACCACATTTGTTGATGTGTTGAGAACATAGATCCCTGCAAACGAACCACCGTAAATTTTTGATCCATCTGGTGTGGCAACCATGTCGTAGTTGGTGTGTCCACCAATCCCAACACTTGTTCCGGCTGTTGCCCCATTTAAATCAATGACATTCTGCGTTGTGGTGTCATATGCGCTGATTGCGCTGTATGCCACATACACAGACGGCACACAGGCCGCCGAAACCTTCTTTATGTCAAGACTCAGTGCGAATAGAGAACACATCAGAACTGCAACGAGTGTTGACGAAATGAGGGCGAGAGCATGCCGGTTGGACTGGCGATGTAGAAGCATTTATATAGAATATCTATAGACGGAGCGAATGTCTATAGAACTTCTCAAGCCAAATTTCTGCCCCTATTGACCGAATAACAGATGGTCAATTGCATCAATCATGACCACGGACCAATGGTTGGCATCCAACGTTGATGGCTCGAGTTCTACCAAAAGCCCGCCAATAAGTGCCCCGTTGTACCAAGCAATCACCATCTCGATATCAATATCTGACCTGATTAAGCCTTTTGCTTGGAAGGGTCGCATTGCGTCTGCCACTTCTCTCACTTGAGCTTCATGAGCTTCAACAATGCGAACTGCGAGATCCGGGCGGGCATACGCAGCACCCAACGCATTGAGCCGTTGAAGTCGGTATTGAATTCGTGATTCGTCTCCGCGATAAGAAACGGCCAATCGAACAGCCTTCTTCAAATCTTCAATTGTCGTGCTGCTGTTAAAGGCGTCAATGATCTCAGCAGTACCGACTCTGATGGACCTCAAGAATCGCTCGGCCTGTGCCTCGACGATTAATCCTTCACGACTTCCAAAATGATGGTAAAGCGTCGGCGCTTTCACATCTACTTCGTTCAGAAGATCGTCAATTCGAAGACCAGCTTCACCCTTGTCATTAATCGTACGAATTGCAGCATCAAGAAGTTTTTGCTTTGTGCTGACGTCAGACACGCAGAAACTCTATTTCAGAATTTTGTTGGCTATCTCACCAACAAGGCCAATGCGCTCGACAACATGGCCATTTGCCGGCATATTGATGGCCAAGCCATCAATTCCTGTGTCAACAAAAGCTTGAAGTTGTTCTCCAACGGTGTCTGGGTCTCCGAAAATAATCATTCCCTTCAACATCTCAATAACTTCGTCGGTCCAACCCTTTTCGGCTGCAATTGTCTTCACGTCTGCAACTGCTTGCTCCATAGTTGGTGCGGCACACACCATGGCCATTTTTGTGACCTTGATGTCATTTCTGTTGCGGCCAAGTCGTGCACAGTGTTCATCAAGTACTTCTAATTTGCGAACTACTTCTTCCACGGTTCCACGCGACAGATTTGATTCGTCGGCATACTGCGCAACCATACGAAGAGTCTTCTTCTCGCCATTACCACCAATCATGATGGGAATTCTCGAAATGGGTGCAGGGAAATTCACTGCATCTGTCACTGAATAGTGCTTTCCGGCAAACGTGACGGTTTCTCCGCGAAGCATTGGAATGATGACTTGTAATGCTTCTTCAAGTTTTTCAAATCGATCTGTGAAGGTGCCAAAGTCATAACCAAGCGAGTTGTGCTCAAGTTCAAACCAGCCAGCGCCAATTCCCAATGTGGCACGACCATTGGAGACATGGTCCAATGCCGTGACAGTCTTCGCCAACAACGTGGGGTTTCTGTACGTATTGCCAGTGACCAAAGCCGATAGGCGCACTGTTGATGTGTGTTGCGCAAGCGCCGACAAGAGCGTGTAGCACTCCATCATTGGTTCAGTGTGCGCACCAATTCCTGGCAACTGATAAAAGTGGTCCATCACCATGACTCGATCAAAACCCGATGCTTCTGCAGCCTTTGCCTGATCTACAACTCGCTGAAAAATGTTTGTCCCTGCGGGATATGTGAAATTGGGAATCTGATAAGCCAAACGAGTCATGACATCAAGTTAGCAATAGTGACAAAAGTACGGCGCTGGCAAGGAATAGTTCTCAATCTTGCGATGTTCCACCTCGTAGCGCCAAATCGGTTAGCCCCCAAATTCAGGAGTACTCCATGAAAAAGAAATTTTTGGCATTAGCCGTCACCTCACTTATTGCCCTGTCCGCGTGCGGCGCAGATGGTTCAACAGCCGACACCACACTTCCTGCATCAGACACCACCGCGGTAATGGCCGAACCAGGAACAATTGTTGAAGTTGCGCAATCGAATACAGATTTCTCAACTCTTGTAGCTGCAATCACCGCCGCAGGTCTAGGTGAAGCTCTTTCGGGAGAGGGTCCATTGACTGTTTTCGCTCCCACCAACGCAGCATTTGAAGCGTTGCCTGAAGGCTTACTTGAGAAGCTTCTCTTGCCAGAAAACAAAGAAATCCTCACCAAGATTCTCACCTATCACGTAGTGGCAGCCAAAGTAATGGCGGCAGATGTCATGGCCGGCGATGTCACATCGCTTGAAGGATCAATCTTTGCCATCACAACTGAAGGTGGAGTGAAGATCAACAATTCTTCGAATGTCACCGCAACAGACATCGAGGCATCAAATGGTGTGATTCATGTAATTGACGCCGTTATTGTTCCACCATCAGTGGACCTTTCAGCCCTCTAGACAAAACGAAATCTGGGAAGCCGACTGGAGTTAATCTTCAGTCGGCTTTTCAATGTCATGAACACAGAACACACGTCCCCTCTCGAATTCATTGGTGTCTACGACGCTGACTCAACTTTGCTTGGCGAGATTTCCTATTGGGTGAACGCAAGGCTAGGTAGAACCCATTGCTCTTTGTGTGAACTCACTCACGGAGTGTTCACCAAAAAGACTGAATGGAAATCTTGCGAATCACGTCTGCCGGTTCCATTTCTTACGTTTCACCGAAACGATGCGCCAAAAGATGTCTTGAATGTCGCCCAAGGACGATTCCCAATAGTTCTGGCGAGATATTCACACGGACTTGAATGTGTGATGTCTCAGAATGATCTTGAAAAGTTCAATGGCGACACGTTGGAATTCAACTCCGCCCTCTCAGAGTTCCTGACGAACTAGAAACTATTTCTCACGGCCCATAAGTCCGGGAAAACTGGCTGAAACAATGTTGATGCCAAATAGTTGACACCGCTTGACCCTCCAGTCCCCGTTTTGTTCCCAATTGTGCGTTCCACCATTTTTACATGGCGATATCGCCATTCTTGGACCCCTTCATCCAAGTCAACCAAACGTTCTAGTAACAAGGCCGTTTCGGAGTCGTTTCGATAGACATCGGCCAACACCTGTTGCAATTCTTCATCTGGCGCTGTGATTTGCGATGACACATCTTCTAATCGATGGGTGGAAACTGCATGACCACGGTGCGACAACAGGACCAACAAACTTCCCCACAATGATCTTCGATTAGTGGCCGCCAAGACACGAGAACGTTGGAATTCATCTAGCGCGTCAATGGAAAAACCGTCTCGACGACCAAGTACGGCTTCAAATTCGCGAAATTGTCCTGATTGGAAACCGCTTGAAGATTCCAGCCGTGACCTAAAAGAATTGAACTGAAGCGGAGTCATAGTCTCAAGAATGTCCACTTGCGAAACGAGAGTTTTCAAAATTGTTCGCACACGGCCCACCAAAGCCAGCGAACGGTACAAATCATTTGCTTGCATTGCCGACTGAGTTTCCATCAACTCATGAAGAATTTGTTTAAACCACAATTCATATGTTTGATGGATAACAATGAACAACATTTCATCGTGCTCTGGACCATCTGACAAAGGTTGTTGTAATTCAAGTAGTTCTGGAACTTTGAGATACGACCCGTAAGTAAGTGACGACATAGTCGTCTATTTTGTCACGATTACCGTGAGCTTTCGCTCGGATATGGCCAACTTTGTAGATCGATACTTGATGGTGACTGTCAATGTCTTTACTTTGCTGAATCGATAACGCTTCGAGGCATAAGACATTCCGTTCTTCTTGTTAATTGAAATAGTCGCTTTGCCGAACTTCAAGGTCTGATGTACACCTGCGGCCTTCAATAACGATGTAGCGGTAACTTTTGCATTTCGCTTGACGATGAAATTCCGCTGAACATTCATTGTTGGAATAGAGAAACCAATTCCAGTTGACGAGATGAGAAGACCATTGGCCGATGGAATGTATTCCGTGACTGGGACAGTTGAGCCAGTGCCGGTTGTTCGTCGTACCGGAAGCGTTTGGGCGTTCGCCGTCGCCGGCGTTAATCCAAATGCATTGTCAAGATGTGCCGATGGTAAAAACATGCGGAAATAGGAGAGATTCAGATCACTCACACCGTTGACGGGTGTCTTGTAGTGCGGACCGGCAATCTTCAATTGAGCAGCACCAGTGAAACGGTCTGTTGATGCGAGACCAAAAACCGAAGCATCGGTATCTGTCCAACCGCCTCGACTCAACTCATCAAAAATCGTGACGAAGCATTTGCTGTTCGGGTCATTTGCTTTGCAAGTCTGATCGACCGAATCTGGTGGGACAACCGAACTACGCATTGCTGGCAACAACAACATTGACAGTCGATTCAATGTCTTGTACCGACCAACATCGCCTACGGTGCAGTTGTCAATCTCCACGGCCCAGCCCACGCAGTATCCGTCTGAGGCTGTATGAATCTCAACAGCATTTGCGGTGATTGATGCAACATCTCGAACGCCAGGCAACGTAGGTGTAAATGATTGCAATGAACCGTTGACAACCACAGCTCCGATGGAGGACGTGGGATGGTCAAGTGTTTGACGACGGAAATTAATGGTTGCGTTCTGCAGAGGAATGTTTGGATTGCCACCAAGTGCCACAAGCACCATGAATGGCACCTCACACTGCGAAACAGTGGTGTCCTCGAAACGACAAGGCAAACTGTAGAGGCCGCCACCAATTTGATATTGAGCTTGGACCTGGCTTTGCACTTGCGTGAGTTGCACACCACCTACTGAGACCGACTCAATACATCCCTTCACAGTTTCAGGAGTGCAGAAGCCAAGACCTTTATTAGAAGTCAACGGTGTGTTGTAGATGTACACGCCACCTTGAATTGCGGATACGGGCGTCGAAGCAGGCGCCATTGGCAACACGAAGAGCGAAGCTAGAAGTCCAAAAACAAGGGCGATGCGTCGTTTCATGAAAACGACTCTAACCACATGAAGTACAAACTGTTACTGCTTGCCCATCTCGGCGTCATGATGCACCTTGGCATCAGGCCCAGGTGTATTGCTGAGTAATTCAACGTCTACGAACTTGATTTTTCCGGTGAATCTAAAGGGCGAAACATAATCAGGCGATACGCGAGAACCGTTGTCACATCCCACATCCATTCCGTTAAATGGCATCCATCCGCGGATCATCTGCGGGATCTCAACTTCACCAATCTTCTGTCCATCAAAACTCAGAGTTCCCACGCCACCAATGCGAGTTGTCTTAGTGAACTCCCATGTCAGCGTGTGTTCTCCAGGAGTTAAAGACACCGTTGTGCGAATGTCGTGCGGTTCCTGCGGGAAGTGGTAGCGATAGCAAGCTTGGCCGTTCTGGATGAACATGGAGTAACCACCCCATTGATCACCATCTTTAATGAGGACGCCTTCGCAACCACCTTGTGGGACTTCAAAATGAGCGGTGATTCGATGGCTGGTGTTCATCAACTGTGGTGCATTGTCTGACGGAATCCGTTCGGTTCCGGGCCACAACCTGAAGAACCGCACAGCAGGTCGCTTATTGGCTGCTTTCATTCCATCTTCAATGGGAAGCACCTTGTACTTTTCTGCCTCTTCCCACCACACAGAAATCAGTTCACGCAACTTCTCAGGATGCTGATCTGCAAGATTGTTTGCTTCAGAGAAGTCCTCATTGAGGTTGTACAACTCCCACACGTCTTCATCGAGCGGGGTGCGATATTTGTGCATCGCAACAGCTTTCCAACCATCCATCACAATTCCGCGGTGGCCCAACATTTCAAAATGTTGCACCTTCTTACGTGTTGGTTCAGTTGGATTGTCGAACGAATACTTCATGGATGTGCCATGCATCTTCATTTGCTCAACTCCACCCATTACATCGGGCTTCGACGTACCAATTACTTCCAACATTGTTGGCGCAAGGTCTGAGACATGATGAAACTGATGTCGCAAAGTACCCGCGGCATCTTTTCCAAAACCTTTTGGCCAATGGAGAACTAAAGGATCACGAACACCACCTCCGTGGGTGTTCTGCTTGTAGAACTTGCACGGTGTATTGCCGGCCATTGCCCAGCCGAGTGGATAGTTGTTGAACCATTGTGTTTCACCGATTTCATCGATGTATTTCAACGTTTCAGCTAAATCGAATTTGGTGCGCTCAAAGTAGCGACCTTGGTTCAACGTGCCGTTCACTGTTCCTTCTTGTGAAGCACCATTGTCACTCATCACCATGAAGATGGTGTTTTCGAGTTGACCAGTCATTTCAAGAGACTCAATAAGACGACCAATTTGTTCATCGGTATGCGTCAACATGGCTGCATACGCAGCTTGGAAACGAACATAGAGGCGCTTTTCATCTGCGCTCAAATCATCCCAAGCTTGAACACCAGGGTTACGTGGCGGCAATACCGTGTCTTGCGGAATAATTCCCATTGCTTTCTGACGAGCAATTCGTTCATCACGCGTTACATCCCAGCCCTTTTCAAAGATGGGAACATATGCATCAATTAATTCTTTGCGCACGTGGTGTGGCGAGTGTCCTGCGCCAAATGCCAAATACAAAAAGAATGGCTTTGTCGGGGCAAGGCTCTTCTGATTCAGAATCAAAGAAACCGACTTATCCACTAAGTCATCGGTGAGGTGGTAGCCCTCTATGTCTGGCTTTGGAATGTGATGGTTGTCTTCAGTGAGAAATGGATCCCACTGATTCATTGCACCATCCATGAACCCGTAGTAACGGTCGAAGCCCCGTTGGGTTGGCCACAAATCGAACGGACCAGCCGGCCCAATGTGATGCATTGGAGTGAGGTGCCATTTCCCAACAGCCCACGAGTTAAACCCCAGAGGCCGCAACACCTCTGGCAATAGCGCAGCGTCTTTACGAATGTGTCCGCGATAACCCTCGAATCCATAGTCGTAGTTAGCAAGCGAACCCATACCCACAGCGTGATGATTCATTCCACTCAACAACGACGCACGAGTTGGCGAGCACAACGAAGTTGTATGGAAGTTGGTGTAACGAAGTCCAGCATTGGCTAGACGATCAATATTTGGTGTGCGAATCTCGCTTCCGTAGCAACCAAAGTCTGAGAAACCTACGTCATCAAAAACACAGAAGACAATGTTCGGCGTTCCTTCTGGTGCGGTTGGTAATGGCGGATACACCGGAGTGTTCTCGGCCATTGTTGCTCCGGGACGAATGTCCTCATACTTTCCCATGATGCCCCCCTGGTATTCCCACGTCATCGTAATTCTTGTACCTATTCACACATGCAGTCATGGGCCAACACCGCGCAACAAGTAGGTTGCATGCGTGGAAACCCGTGCACATGCCCAGTGATAGGCGCACAGAGATTGGCATTGCCCTCTACGAGAATGCCGCTGTCCACAGCCTTGGGCAACGAATTACCACCTTGGCAACTGAGCTACTGAAGGCGAACCACTGTTCATTGGTTCTCAGCATGGGTTACGACATCACCACCATCACCGGAGGCTCATCTCTCACCTCGGTGATGGATGAGCGACAAATGGTGTTGGGCGATGGCCCCACCGTCTCTGCAATCAGACTCTCAACACCAATGATTTTGGCCGATACCGATGGAGTGACAGAGCGGGAACGATGGCCCCTTTTCTGTGATGAAGCTGCCACAGCGGGAGTACGCGGAGTTCTCAGTTTTCCCATCTTTACGGGTGCAATACGACTAGGGGCGGTGACCGCATATTGGACTACCCCACATTCACCAACGCCTAGCGAGTATTCAGATGGAAGCCTTCTTGCCGATGTTGCGCTTGAGGCAATTCTGAATGACCTGGCTGGCGTATCACTTGACACTGCCCTCTCGGAATTAGGGCAAGATGTACAACATCACATGCTGATTCAACAAGCCGTGGGAATGGTGTCTGAACAACTATCTGTTCCCATTCTGGAAGCAATGGTTCGAATTCGAAGTGCTGCGTATTCATCGCACAGACAATTAATTGATGTCGCTAACGCAATCATCGCGCGACAAGAGACACTGGAGAAATAGGAAAGTCATGGCTACACCTAAAGATCACATTCCTGAAGAGCAACAAGTGGCAACAGACCTTGCCACCGCATTAGTTGACGTCAGTCAAATGGCAACGCATGGCGCCAGCATCGTGAATGTCTTTTCTGTTCTCTCCAACCAATGCGTTCAACTTCTGCCGGTTTCTGCAGCTGGAATTCTTCTTGTTGATAATGACAATTCTCTTCACGTCATCGGATCTTCCAGCCATGCCGTAACGTTGCTAGATCTTTTTCAGGTTCAAAACAATGAAGGTCCGTGTCGTGAATGTTGTGCCACTCACGAGTTGGTTGCCAGTGAAAATCTGACTACCGATGGCAGATGGCCCAATTTCTCAGAATTAGCTACAAAGGAAAACTTTGTTGCCGTTTACGCACTGCCACTTCAAGCGCAAGACGTGGTGGTGGGAGCGTTGAACCTGTTCTCTGAGGCGCCACTATCCAACGATCAACTTGCAACAGCACGCTCGCTTGCAGATGCCGCAACATTGGCTTTTCTTCAAGCAGACATGCAGCAAGATCGATTACTCATTGCCCGCAAACTACGACTAGCAGTAGAAGGTCGCAATGTTATTGAGCAAGCCAAAGGCGTGCTGAGTGAACGTCACGGCATTTCCATGATGGAAGCGTTTTGGAAACTACGAGACGCCAGCAATCAACGTGACACAGACATTGTTGACATGGCGAATGCGGTTGTTACCCGCGAAATTGATTTGTAGATCAGCCGTGTCCTGGAATTGACTTCCACGGACCACCGTCTGCGCGAGGTTCTTTTGGCAATCCAAGAACCTGTTCGCCAACAATTCCGCGTTGAACTTGGCTTGTACCTGCATAAATAGTGCCAGCACGTGCGTTAAGGAACACACCAACCCAGTTTGCTGAATCATTCGGTGAACCTGGTGAGTCGGTGGTGAATGCGGTGTGCGGTGTTTGACCAACAGGAACAAGCGCATCTGCACCCAAAATGTCAACTGCCAACTCAGTGACTTCCTTGTGATATTCAGACCACCACAACTTGCCAATAGATGCATCTGCGCCCGGCTGAGCGCCATTCATAAACGCGGTTAACACGCGATAACCAAGGAAGCGCATGATTTCAACTTTGGTGTGAGCCTTAGCAAGGCGTTGACGAATATGAGGATCTGCTGTGAGACCCTTTTCCTTTGCCAATGTTGTGAGCTTGTCTAATTCACCGCGGAACGAAATGCTGTTGACTGCCGCACCAGCACCACGCTCGTTGCCGAGAAGTGTCATAGCGACCATCCAGCCACCATTCACTTCACCGACAACGTTCTCCTTTGGACAACGTGCATCGGTAAAGAACACCTCGTTAAATTCCGAGTCTCCCGACATCATCTTGATGGGACGCACTTCAACACCTGGTTGGCGCATATCGACAAGCAAGAAAGTGATACCGCGGTGCTTCACTTCATCTGGAGCAGTACGAGCAAGAACAAAAATGTGATTTGCAAGATGACCTGCAGATGTCCAAATCTTTTGACCATTAATGATCCATTCGTCACCGTCGAGAACTGCGCGGCAACCAAGGTTTCCAAGGTCCGAACCAGCCGCTGGCTCTGAGTAGCCCTGACACCAACGATCTTCACCAGAGAGAACTCGTGGCAAGAAATGCTTCTTCTGCTCTTCTGTACCCACTGCGATGATGGTGTTACCCAACATGCCGATGCCGAAGCCAT
>JACCDN010097845.1_pt1 | contig 14427 bp, 15 predicted proteins | sample 7441691 | NCBI WGS metagenome assembly JACCDN01 (sample SAMN15323439, study PRJNA562643) | freshwater metagenome | isolation source: river surface water | place: USA:Blue River Watershed | collected 2017-08-16
AGAAGTAGAATTTTCTCGTAACGAGGAGTTCTACATGAAGAAGTCTAAATTCACTGACAGCCAGATCATGGAAGCCCTAAAACGGGTTGAGGCTGGCTTATCAGTTCCTGAGATTTGCCGAGAGCTGGGCATCAGCTCCGCTACTTTTTACAAATGGCGCGCCAAGTTTGGTGGCATGGATGTGCCCATGATTGCTCGGCTTAAGGAACTGGAAGCCGAGAACAGCCGGCTCAAGAAGATGTACGCTGAGGAGCGGCTCAAAGCCGAAATCCTCAACGAGGCCCTCACAAAAAAGTGGTGAGGCCGTCTCGCCGACGCGAGATGGCCAAACAAGCAGTAGAACGGCAAGGGATATCCATTCGAATGGCCTGTGAGCTGTTTGCGGTCAGTCAGACCTGCTATCGGTATCAAGCCAAGCGCAATGCCGAGAACGAATTGATTGCTGACTGGCTGCTGCGGTTGACCAACAACAGGAAGAACTGGGGCTTTGGTCTGTGCTTCCTGTTTCTGAGGAATGTTAAAGGCTACAAATGGAATCACAAGCGTGTGTACCGTATCTACAAGGAGCTGGAGCTGAACCTACGGATCAAACCCAAGAAACGGCTAATCCGAGAAAAGCCTGAGGTACTTGCCGTGCCTGACAAGATCAATCAGGTCTGGTCCATGGACTTTATGCATGACCAGCTACAGGACGGTAGGAGCTTCCGGCTATTCAATGTGATTGATGACCATAACCGTGAGGTCTTAGGGATGGAAGTCGACTTCTCGCTACCTTCAGAGCGCGTCATACGTGCTCTGAATCAAATCATTGAATGGCGAGGCAAGCCCAGCGCCATTAGAGCGGACAACGGCCCGGAGAATGTCAGCGGCAAGCTCATTGCCTGGGCCGAACAGAACAACATCCGAATGGAATACATCCAACCGGGTAAGCCCCAGCAGAACGCCTACATCGAAAGATTCAATCGAACAGTACGTTATGAATGGCTATCCCAGTATTACTGGGACAACCTAGAAGAAGTCAGGTTGTTCGCCACGAACTGGATGTTTGACTACAATCACAATCGTCCGAACATGGCCTTGGGCGGTTTCACCCCAAAACAACGGCTGGCCATGGCCGCGTAACGCTACTTCTGACCCCCCTTAAAAAGGGGAGGATTACCAAGGTAGGCGTTAAATTAAAAAATGAAGTCAATTAATATTAAGAACGTTGTTGCGTTAGCAATTCTATTCATCAGCGCCGTCGCTTTTGAAGATGCGATAGCCCAAACTTGCAGCGGTGGAACGACAACCATTTCGTCGGTTGAAAACTCCCAACAAATAATAGAAGCAAGTGATTACTGTTTTGTGGTTACCGCAACGGGTTCCATATCACCATCGATCAGTACTAGTCAGCTTGTTTTTACTGATAGTTATAGAGAGGGTGAATTAACAGGAGTTTCAATTACAAACAACGGAACGATTGCGTATGCTCTTGAGTATGATTCCACAAGTCTGAATGGTATAGAAAATGGGGAATATGTAACGATATCTTCTCTATTGAACAATGGGACTATCAATGTCTCATTGGTTGGATCATATTCAGACGCGGCTGGTATTCTTAACAGAGAGGATGGAACCATAGACTTACTTACAAATACCGGAACTATTGTTGGGACGGCAACGGGGGTGGGCTCTGCTGGTGGTTTTGGAATAAATAATGGTGGCATGATCACCACACTAAATAACGCTCAAGGTGCGGGCAACTCTAACGGTGCCCTTACTTACAAAGGGGCGCTGCCAACCAACTACAACGTCATTGTTAACAGTCCTACTAGCTACGGTAGGTTGAGCGGCACATCGCTAACAGGCAGCACAGCATTCGGGATTTATTCCGGGTCAATACTATCCAAAGGTACCTACACATCCGTCCTTTCTGGGTTGACCTCAGGTACTAACGTCAGTGCCGCCTCCGGCATGTATAACGGCACAGGCTGGCGTCTCGTTGAAACCGGTGTCGGAACGGGCATATGGGACCTGATCGCTGATTACTCCGCAACCAATACCCTTGCAGGTCTTCAATCGAATGCCAATAGCTTAGCTACCGTCTACAACCAGCAAGCTGCAGCTTATCAAGCAGCGCTGTCCTATGACTGTCAGGTCTATGATGCTGCTGGATTATGTGTCAGTGTTGGCGGTCGTTATACCTATGCTGGTCCATCACCATCGTCAAACCAGCAAGCTGGTCTCGTCATCGTTGGCTACAAGCCAGTACAAACATTCCGAATCGGTGCCTTTGCAGATCAATCAGTCAATATCAGCACCCCATCTGGCTTTAGCCAAAGTAAGAGCAGCCCGATGTGGGGTTTCTTTGCTAAATGGCACATGAACAAGGATGAAACAGGACTGGGTGTTCAAGCCTCTGCCGTCACCTCATCCAGCAGCCTCACAGCAACCCGCCCTCAGCTATTCAATACCGAAGCTGGTTCAGGCACCACCCAATTCGATGGGCAAGGCTATCAGCTGACCACGAATTACCATCAGCCCGTCACCAACAACACAGCCTTAGTACCTTATCTGGGTCTACGTTATACCCGTATCAATGCCGGTGCCTATACAGAAAACACCACGGCTACCGTCACCTCACCACTCTCATACAATGCCATGGCACAAAACACCTTCTCAGCCATTGGTGGCGTTGGTGTCCGTAGCCACCTAGCAGAGAAGTTAACTGGAACAGCCAGCGTTGGCATCCAACAGAACCTGAACTACTCCATGGGTAACTATGCCGGCACGAGTAGCATCATGGGACTCGAGACCTTCAGCGTCCAGATGCCGGGTAATGTTAATTCCATGGCAACAGCCACTGCTGGAATGTTTTATGACATCAATAAGCGTGAACGTGTTGGTGTAAACGTTCTTTGGCAACAACAGCCGTTCATCGCTACGAACACGACAACAGCTTTGGCGACTTATACGATTGGGTTCTAGTCAGAATCAGCCAATCCAGCAATAAACAGCCCCAACAGCGTTCTAAAGGTGCGCCAACGCATACACCGCAGTACAATAGCTAAACTTTAACAAGCGGGCATCGTATAGTGGTATTACCTAAGCTTCCCAAGCTTATGAGGAGGGTTCGATTCCCTTTGCCCGCTCCAGTTTTTGGCTTGCCAGCTGTGTGCTGGCTCCTAGGATTGCCTTATGAAAATCACCGTCAACGGCGCCGAGCATCTATGTGCGGAAAATGCACGGGTCAGCGATTTGCTGGTGCAGCTCGATCTGTCTGGTCGTCGCGTGGCTGTCGAGCGGAATGGCGACATCGTGCCGCGTAGCCTGCAAGCTTCGACGGCTTTGGTGGCGGGTGATCAAATCGAAATTGTTGTTGCCGTGGGCGGAGGTTAGTGTGCATACCCAGGATTCTTTAAACGCCGTCACCATTGGCAGTAAGACCTACCGCTCCCGCTTACTGGTGGGCACCGGTAAGTACAAAGATTTTGCTGAGACAGGCCTGGCAATTGCCGCTTCAGGCGCCGAAATCGTTACCGTGGCCATCCGCCGCACGAATATTGGGCAGGATGCAAGTGCCCCTAATCTGCTGGATGTGATTACACCGGATCGTTATACGATTTTGCCGAACACAGCAGGGTGTTATACCGCAGACGATGCGATTCGCACGCTGCGCCTAGCCCGTGAACTCCTGGATGGACATCCGCTTTGCAAGTTGGAAGTACTCGGGGATCAGACTAGCCTCTTTCCGAACATGCCTGAAACGCTGAAAGCTGCCGAAGTGTTGGTGCGTGAGGGTTTCGAGGTGATGGTGTACTGCTCGGATGATCCGATCCAGGCCAAGATGCTTGAAGACATTGGTTGCGTTGCCATCATGCCCCTCGCCTCTCTGATTGGATCGGGCATGGGTATTCTTAACCCCTGGAATTTGCGGTTGATTCTGGATCAGGCCAACGTGCCAGTGATTGTCGATGCCGGTGTCGGTACCGCATCAGACGCCACGATTGCGATGGAACTGGGGTGTGCGGGCGTACTCATGAACACGGCCATCGCGCATGCGCAGGATCCGGTGTTGATGGCCTCGGCGATGAAGCTGGCAGTGGAATCTGGTCGTGCCGCTTATCTCGCCGGGCGTATGCCGCGCAAGCATTACAGTGCTGACCCAAGTTCACCCACAACAGGCCTCATCGGCCGTAATTAACGCATGCTGAAAATGCGGGTTTGTCTGTGGTTGGTATTGTTGAGTTGGGCCGTCACGGCTGCGGCGCAACAAGAGCAGCAGGAGCAGCGTCATCATGCCTATGCATTTGATAATCCTGAGTTGGTAAGCACGCAACGTGCGTTTGGTGTCGGTAATGCCACAACGCTGCTCGGTAATGCCTGTGCCGATTTTCCGGAAGCTAATAAGAGTTATTTGTCTTGGTTGCAGCACAACCAGGCAACCCTAACGGCAATGACAGATATGCTGGCGATGCATTACCGGATTCCATTGGGTGCGGATCAATTACAAGTGCGTGTCGCCGAGGCGATGCGTTTGAAAACCTCATTGAATTTGTCGCAGGCAACGCTCGACGAAGTGTGCCCGAATTTGCCAGAAACACTGGCGCTGCCGAATATGAACTTACAGCAGCGTTACCAGGAGTCGCTCGTCGAAGTGCGCGACCCGAATTATCTGAATCCGAAACGTAAACTTGCCACCAAGCCACAACCGGCATCGGCACCGGAAGAAACACAATGAACGAGAAGAGCAAAACTGTCCTAAGTGATTTGCCAGAGCATTTTCGGCGGATTCGTAGCTTTGTGCGTCGAGAGGGGCGCTTAACAGAGGGGCAGGCATCCGCGATTAAAACAGGCTGGCCACGCTGGGGGGTTGAACATGCCACAGTGCTGACCGATTGGAATCAGGTCTTTGGTCGTCAGGCACCCCGATATCTGGAAATTGGCTTTGGCATGGGTGGCGCCACGGCAGAGATCGCCAAAAATCATCCGCAAAATGATTACCTAGGCATTGAAGTTCACCGGCCGGGTGTGGGTAATTTATTAAAGCTGATCGAGCAGGATGGCTTAACCAATCTGCGTTTGATGTCGCACGATGCTGTTGACGTTGTTAATCAGATGATCGCCCCGGACTCGCTCGATGGCGTGCTCGTATTTTTTCCGGATCCCTGGCACAAGGCGCGTCATCACAAGCGCCGTTTGATTCAACCAGAATTCGTTCGCATGCTGGTCTCTCGCCTCAAGCCGGGTGGCACGATCCATTGCGCAACGGATTGGGAAAATTATGCCGAGCAGATGCTCGAAGTTTTGAGCAATGAACCGCTTTTAGAAAATACGGCCGCTGGTTACGCAGAGCGCCCTGCTTATCGACCGCTGACGAAATTTGAGGCGCGTGGTCTTAAACTCGGGCATGGTGTCTGGGATCTGGTCTTTCGGCGTAAGTAATTTACAGAAAGCGTTGCAATAGGATATTGAGGAAGCGACGCCCTTGAAGTGTTGGCCGTAAATGCTGGTTGGGCACCACCCATTCGAGAAAACCCTCTTTGATCGCGGCATCGATCTGCCGGCTGATCACTAACCAGGGTAAACCGGTATAGCGTTCGTAGAGATCAATGCCAAAGCCTTCGTTCAGTCGTAACGCATTCATCATGAACTCACCGGTGAGATCCGTGGCAAGCACAGGGTCGTCCGTCTGGATGAATGCCCCCGTGGTTGCCGCCGACAGATAGGCTTTGGGCGACTTGTGCCGCATCTGGCGTCGCACACCTTCGTGGTTGGTGATTTTGCTATGTGCCCCAGGGCCAATGCCCAGATAATCGCCAAAGGTCCAGTAATTCAGATTGTGACGGCACTGATGCCCCGGTAGGGCAAACGCCGAGGTTTCGTAGTGTGTGTACCCTACTTCGGCCAGTCGAGCTTCAAGCGAATCCTGGATTTCGGCACAGATATCATCATCCGGCAAATCGGCCGGCGGCGCGGCGGCAAAAGGGGTGTGCGGTTCCAGCGTTAATTGGTAACACGAAAAGTGCGGCGGATTAAACGCCAGGGCCTGATTGATATCGGCCAATGCCGCTGCTGTGTCTTGCTGCGGTAGGCCGACCATCAGATCTAAATTGAATGTGTCGAAGTGCTTGGCGGCAGCTTCAATAGCCTCGATCGCCTGTGCCCGATCATGAATACGCCCTAATGCGTGGAGGCTCTCGTCATTAAAGCTCTGGATGCCCAGGGATAAACGCGTAATACCTGCGGCACGAAAGCCTGCAAAGCGCTCGGCATCGACTGTGCCGGGGTTTGCTTCCAGCGTAATCTCGGCTTGCGGCGATAGCGGTAAAAGCATGCGGAAACCGGTAATGAGCCGATCGATGGCGGACGGCGATAACAGGCTTGGCGTGCCACCCCCAAAGAAGACGGTTTCTACGCGACGCCCCCAGATACCGGGTAGCGCCAGCGTGAGATCCTGTAGTAATGCATCGACCAGTTCGTTTTCCGGGAGTTGCTCGGGCGCTGCGTGCGAATTGAAATCACAGTAAGGACACTTGCGAACACACCAGGGAATGTGCACGTAGAGCGATAGCGGCACGGCCTGTGTAAAGTGCGGCTTCAATTCACTGGCAGCCGCTGATCGCGACCCGGGTTTCGGAACGAACGTGATCGTTTGCACGGCTTATAGGTCGGTCAATTGCACCAGCAGTTTTTGCATGGCGATACCGCGATGCGAACATGCATTCTTTTCCTCGGGCGGCATTTCGGCAGCCGATTTGCCGGCAGCGGGTACCCAGAACAGAGGATCGTAGCCAAATCCATCGGCACCGCGGGCTGCTGTTAGAATTTCGCCGTGCCAGTTGCCTTCGGCAATGATGGGTTGCGGATCATCGGCGTGGCGGACAAGCACCAGCACGCTCACAAAATGAGCCGCCCGATCATTTTGATTGGCCAGTGCTGCGAGTAGATGGGCATTATTACGGGCATCTGATTTCGGTTCGCCGGCATAGCGGGCCGACAGCACGCCAGGCGCACCGCCCAATGTGCGTACGCAGAGACCGGAGTCATCCGCCAACGCGGGTAGACCGCTCAAGCGGGCGGCATGACGTGCTTTAGCCAGGGCGTTCTCGACAAAGGTAGGAAACGGCTCTTCAGCTTCAGGGATATCGAGTTGGCCTTGTGGAATCAGCTCGATACCCAGCGGCGTGAGCAAGCTGCCGAGTTCTTTCAGTTTCTTGGCGTTGTTGGAAGCGAGAACGAGGCGGTGCATGCTCAGGCCTTGGTCGCCTGTTTCTGTGCCGCGACGAGATCGCGAATGCCGGCATCGGCCAGGTTCACCAGCGCGTTCAGTTCATCACGGCTGAATGGCGTGCCTTCGGCGGTGCCCTGAATTTCAACAATGCCACCGCTGCCTGTCATGATGACGTTCATATCGGTATCGCAGTTGGAGTCCTCTGCGTAATCCAGATCCAGCACCGGTTTGCCATCCACAATCCCTACCGAAATCGCTGCGACATGTTCACGCACCGGGTTTGACGGCAAGATGCCTTCAGCAACCAGTTTGGCGCACGCATCATGAAGCGCCACCCAGGCACCGGTGATGGCGGCACAACGGGTGCCACCATCAGCCTGTAGCACATCACAGTCGAGAGTGATCTGCCGTTCGCCCAGCGCGGCCAGATCCGTAACGGCGCGCAGACTGCGGCCAATGAGGCGTTGAATTTCCTGAGTGCGCCCGGTTTGTTTGCCCTTGGCGGCTTCCCGCGCGGAGCGCGTATGCGTGGCACGGGGCAGCATGCCGTATTCGGCAGTCACCCAGCCCTGGCCTTTGCCACGCAGAAACGGTGGCACGGAGGTTTCCACGCTGGCGGTACACAGTACGCGGGTTTGCCCAACCTGAATCAGCACAGAGCCTTCGGCGTGAGCGGTATAGCCGCGAGTCAGAGAAAGCGGGCGTAATTCATCAGATTGTCGTTGGCTTGGGCGCATGGCGGTTCCTATCGTTTAAACTCGTCGGCATTGTACGATTTTCCAACCGTATTCAGGATGTAAGCATGATCTCCAGTATGACCGGTTTTGCAGCGATTACCCGCCCTACGGCAGGTGGCACGCTCACTTTCGAAATTAAAAGCGTCAATTCGCGATTTCTGGATCTGGTGTTCCGTTTTCCGGATGAGCTGCGTGAACTGGAAATGCCGTTGCGCGAATTAATGGCGAAACAACTGTCCCGAGGCAAAGTCGAGTGCCGGGCCGGTTGGGCGGTTAATACCGCAGAAATTAACGAAACGCTGGACACTCAAAGGCTGCAGGCGCTTCAACGGCTCTCTCAGGAAGTGCAATCGATATTTAAAGAAAGCCGTGGCTTAAGCACGGCAGATGTCTTGCGTTGGCCGGGCATCGTGCAGACAGCAGCGCTGGATTGGTCAACATTGCTGCCGCAATACCAAAGCATGGCCGCTGAAGCCATTCAGGGCCTTAAAGAAGCGCGCACCAGAGAAGGGAAGCGGCTGGCTAGCTTGATTCAGGAACGCACCGCTGCCATGCGGGTGCTGGTGGCTAAGGCCGAGCCATTGATTCCAGCTGCCCAGCAGGCATTTGCCGATAAAGCCCGCGCCAAGCTGCTGGAAGTGATTGGCAGCGCTGAGGATGAGCGTATTCGTCAGGAGCTGACCCTATACGCCGTGCGTACCGATGTCGCCGAAGAGCTGGGGCGGCTTAAAGTGCATCTGGATGAGGTAGATCGGGTGGTATCGTCTAATGGTCAGGCCGGCAAACGTCTGGACTTTCTGATGCAGGAGCTCAACCGCGAAGCAAATACCTTGGGATCCAAATCAGTGAGCGCCGAGGTATCGGGTATCGCCATGGAATTGAAGCTGTTGATCGAACAGATCCGCGAACAAGTGCAGAATATCGAGTAATAGACCGCGTAGAGAACGTCATGACCCAGAAATCTAAAACAGCTGGCCCAGGTAGCCTGTTTGTCATTGCCGCCCCTTCCGGCGCCGGCAAAACCACCCTCACCCGCATGGCGCTGGCTCAGAACCCGCGTCTCGCCTTGTCCATTTCAACCACAACGCGGGCGCCGCGCCCAGGTGAGGAAAACGGGGTGCACTACCACTTCGTTTCAGTGGAGACGTTCCAGCAGATGCAGGCTGCGGGCGATTTCCTGGAATCGGCTGAGGTTCACGGCAATTTCTATGGCACGAGTCGTCAGGGCATCGAAGCACTGCTTTGTGCTGACCGGGACGTGATTCTGGAAATTGACTGGCAGGGCGCGCAGCAGGTACGCAAGGTTTACCCGGAATCTGTGGGTGTTTTTATTTTGCCGCCGTCATTTGATGTGCTGGAAACCCGTTTGCAGGGTCGGGGCCAGGACTCGGCTGACATCATCGCCCGTCGCGTGGCCAATGCGAGGGAGGAATTGGCACATCTGAACGAGTTCCCCTACGTTATAATTAACGAAAATCTGGAAGAAGCGTTAGCCGAACTGCTCGCAGTGTTTGCTGCGACTCGGGTGCGACTGGAAAATCAGTCGCAACGGCATTCGGCGTTGATCGCTTCGTACCTCAACTGCTAATTAGATCGGAAAACCAAATGGCACGTATTACTGTTGAAGATTGTCTGAATCGCATTCCTAACCGTTTTCAAATGACCCTGGCTGCAACTTATCGTGCGCGCCAACTGGCAAACGGTGCAACACCACACGTTGAAGCAGATCTCGATAAGCCAACGGTCATCGCACTGCGTGAAATCGGCGAAGGTTTTGTGGGCGCCGAAATTCTGAGCCGTCCGCAGGCCTGAGTGATGGCATAGGCAGGAATCGAGGGGCACACGATGAATACGGAAGCCCGTGCTCCGGTTAGCCCCGAGATTTCGCCTGATTTACCCCCAGCCTTAGGGGCCGATGACCCGGCATACCGGGTATTCATTGATAGTCTGGACTATCTCTCCGCAGCCGATCTGGCGCGCGTTGAAGAGGCGTTTGTCTTTAGCGAACAATGTCACCGCGGGCAGGCGCGCATCTCTGGTGAAGCCTATATCACCCACCCGCTAGCAGTTGCTGGTGCCCTCGCGGATTGGAAGATGGATGCCGTTGCCATCATGGCAGCGTTGCTCCATGACACCATCGAAGATACGGGCGTTACCAAAGCAGAGTTGGCGCAGCGTTTCGGCAAACCCGTGGCCGAGTTGGTGGAAGGGTTGTCCAAACTGGATCGCCTGGAGTTTGCGAGCCAGCATGAAGCGCAGGCAGAAAACTTCCGCAAAATGTTGCTCGCCATGGCGCGCGATATCCGCGTCATTCTGATCAAACTCACAGATCGTCTGCATAACATGCAGACCTTGGGTTCCATGCGTGCCGATAAACGGCGGCGTATTGCCCGGGAAACCCTAGAGATCTACGCGCCCATTGCCAACCGACTTGGCCTGAATACGCTATTCCGCGAGTTGCAGGATCTGGCATTCCAGAATATCTATCCAAATCGTTATGAAGTGCTGGCGCGCGCTGTGAAATCAGTGCGTGGCAACCGCAAAGAAATGGTGCAGCGAATCCTGACCAGTCTATCCGATAAACTGGCGCAGTCTGGCGTAAAAGCCGAAGTCTTTGGTCGGCAGAAAACCCTGTACTCGATTTACCGGAAGATGATCGAGAAGCATCTGTCTTTTTCTCAGGTGCTGGATTTGTACGGCTTTCGTGTTGTCGTTGAGGACGATGCAAGCTGCTATACCGCGCTTGGCGCATTGCATGCGCTCTATAAACCGTTGCCCGGTAAATTTAAAGATTACCTCGCCATCCCTAAGGTCAATGGCTATCAGTCGTTGCATACAACCCTGATTGGTCCGTACGGCACGCCGATTGAAATCCAGATTCGTACCCGCGATATGCACCGTCTGGCTCAGGAAGGTGTGGCATCGCACTGGTTGTATAAAGAGTCCGGCAAATTCTCGGATGATCTGCACGATAAGACTACGAAATGGCTAGAGTCGCTGGTTGAAATGCAGTCGATGAGTGGGGACTCGGCCGAGTTTTACGAGCATGCCAAGGTCGATCTGTTTCCGGATGAAGTTTTTGTTTTCACGCCGAACGGCAAGATCCTTACCTTGCCACGTGGGGCAACGGCGGTTGATTTTGCCTATGCCGTACATACGGACATTGGTAACCGTTGCGTTGCAGCACGGATTAATCGCGAATTTGCCCCTTTGCGTACCGAACTGCAAAACGGCGATCAGATTGAAATTGTGACGGCCGTGATTCCAAACCCGAATCCTGCGTGGCTGAAGTTTGTGAAGTCAGGGCGCACACGTAGCAAGATCCGTCATTTCTTGCGTTCGGCGCATCACGAATCATCGGCGGCGCTAGGCAAGCGTATGTTGTCGAGCGAGTTGGCGCGTTATGGGCAGCGTCTGCAGGATGTGCCAGACGCAGGTTGGGGCCGGGTGTTGGAACGCTCTGGCGCAGAAGCCGAGGGCAACATGCTGAGCGAAATCGGCACGGGCCAGCGACCGGCGTCCGATGTGGCCGTGGCGCTGCTTGGCCTGGATCCGAAGCAAGCGCTGCCAAAAACCAGCAGCGCGCCTGTTTTGATCAATGGATCAGAAGGCGTAGCCGTGCATTTGTCGACGTGTTGTCAGCCGATTCCCGGAGACCCCATTGTGGGCACTCTGGATGCAACACGAGGTTTGGTCGTTCACACCCATGATTGTTTGCGCATTCGTCGACATCTTGGGCAAGATGCGCAGAAGTGGGTTGATGTTGAGTGGGCACCTGAGATCAATAGCCAATTTGATGTGCGGATTCGCGTAGAGATCCGCAATCAACGTGGCGTGCTCGCCAAGATCTCAAGCGCTATTGCCGAAGCGGATTCGAACATCTTGCATATCAGCATGGATGATGCAGGTGGCATGTACACCACCCTATTCTTTACGTTGCAGGTTCGTGATCGCAAGCATCTAGCTCATGTGATGCGAGGTGTGCGCCATATTCCGGAAGTATCCAGAATCTCCCGAATTCGGGACAGCGAAGAGCGCGCCGTATGAAAGTGATCGTGATTGGCGCCGGCGTGGTCGGTACAACGACGGCTTGGTATCTCGCCGCGGCGGGACATGACGTCACCGTGATTGATCGACAACCAGGCGCCGGGCAAGAAACCAGTTTTGCAAATGGTGGGCAGATCTCAGTGTCCCACGCAGAGCCTTGGGCCAACCCGCAGGCCATCGGAAAGATTCTGCGCTGGATGGGTAAGGAAGATGCGCCGCTACTGTTTCGTTGGCGGCTTGATCCGGAATTGTTTCGCTGGGGCTTGCGGTTTCTGAGTGAGTGCACTGCGTCGCGCACGCGCGCCAACATTCGCGCGATAGTTAGTTTGGCCAGTTATAGCCGAGATTGTTTGCAACAGCTTCGTTCAGACACCGGCATTGAATACGATCAGCTATCGCGCGGCATTCTGCATTTCTATACCGACGAGAAAGAATATAAAGCCGCGGATATGGCGGCCGATTTGATGCGTGATTACGGATTAGATCGTCGCCCGGTCACCGCTGCAGACTGTGTGAACATCGAACCCGCGCTGCAGGATGCACGCGCCATGATGGTCGGCGGGCACTACACGCCTTCTGATGAATCAGGCGATGCGCACAAATTCACACGCAATCTGGCTGAGCTTGCAAAAGCACAGGGCGTCCGCTTTTTGACGGGCACGCCAGTGGTGCGCCTCCGAGGTAGTAGCGCCCGGATTGAATCCGTAGAGTTGTATAACGGAGAAAAACTGGCAGCAGATGCTTATGTTGTTGCCTGTGGTAGTTTCAGCAACGCATTGCTATCGCCTTTGGGCCTGAGCTTGCCGATTTATCCTGCTAAGGGCTACTCGGCCACGTTTGCACTTGAGGACGGCGAAAACTTTGCGCCAACCGTCAGCCTCACCGATGATGGCCGCAAAATTGTGTTCTCGCGCCTAGGCAAGCGACTGCGTGTGGCAGGCACCGCGGAAATGAATGGTTACGGCATGGGTTTGAATCCGGTGCGCTGTGAAGCGATTGCTGAACGCACCCGTCAGATTTTTCCGCATTTGCGTACCGTAGGCGAGCCGGAGTACTGGACAGGTTTGCGCCCTGCAACGCCTTCTAATGTCCCTTTTATTGGCCGGGCAAAACCTTCGAATCTTTATTTGAATACCGGCCATGGCACCCTCGGTTGGACCATGGCCTGCGGATCCGGAAAAGCCTTGGCCGATATGATGTCGGGCCATCGCGCCGAGACGGATTTTCCCTTCCAGTATCGATACTGAGGCGGCCGTTGTGTCAGATCCAGTGATCACCTGGTTTGATACGCATGTGCACTGGGATGCGGCAGAGTTTGACGAAGATCGCGATGCGGCGCTTGGTCGGGCATACGCGGCGGGCGTTCGCTATTGTTTGAACCCCTCAGTCACGGTGCGCGGCATCGAACCCGTGCGGCAGCTTGCCGAGCAGTCACAGAGCCGCGCACATTGGCCGCGCATTCTCCCGGCGTATGGCATTCATCCCCTTTATGTAGATCAGTGTCAGGCTGGCGATATTCAGATTTTAGAGGGCGAGTTACTCAGGCATCGCCCGGTTGCGATTGGTGAAATCGGACTCGACGCCTACGTGGGCTCACCTGACTTTGAGAAACAGCGCCGGCTCTTTGAAGATCAGTTGGTGTTGGCTATAACGCATCGCCTGCCCGTCGTGTTACATGTGCGGCACGCTGTTGAAGCCGTCATCCAATCGATCAAGCGTGTGCAAACCAAAGAGAAAAAAATTCCGGGAGGCATTGCGCACGCCTTTAATGGAAGCCTTGTTCAGGCCAGGCAGTTAATCGATATGGGATTCATGCTGGGCTTTGGCGGTAGCTGTACTTATGAGGGATCCACACGCATCAGATTGCTGGCTGAGCAGTTGCCGCTGCATGCGTTGGTGCTCGAAACCGACGCACCCGATATGGCGCCGGCGTGGCACCGAGGGCAGCGTAATGAGCCCAGCCACTTACCGCGTATTGCAGAAACCTTATCCGCATTGAGAAAAGTCTCATCGGCTGAACTGGCCACACAGACAACGGCGAATGCGTTTTTTGTCTTAGGCTTGCCTGAGAATGGTGCGGCCGCACAATAAAACTGTTCCGAGAAATGCTTGGTAATCCCTTGTCTAAACAGGATTTTTTGGCGATGCCAAAATTGGCTGATCAAGATTTAGATGCGGTTAGGAAATAGGGTTAAGTCGCGAAACGGCTTGTAGTAAGGCATTGCGGGATGCCTGGCATTAAAAAATTCACGCAAAGACTTGCAAAATCATTCAGGAATCAGGGCATAATGATTCCACGTGATCAATTAACGACTGATTGATCCTATCGATTTTGTACAAACCATCGGGAGACACCCACATGAATAAAGCTGAACTGATTGAAGTAATCGCTAAAGAAGCCAAGCTGAGCAAGGCTGCTGCACAAGCTGG
>JACCDN010183312.1_pt1 | contig 14422 bp, 13 predicted proteins | sample 7441691 | NCBI WGS metagenome assembly JACCDN01 (sample SAMN15323439, study PRJNA562643) | freshwater metagenome | isolation source: river surface water | place: USA:Blue River Watershed | collected 2017-08-16
CTATTTCCTAGCTTATAATTTATATAATTGTTTTCTACATAATCACTTAGCCATTTCTGTTCGTTATAATCAGTTACTTGCTTAAATTCAAAACCAACTGTTTTACAATATATCTTTTCAAATGTTTCTATTATATCTTTTAGTAAAAATTTTTGACCATTATTAATATCAGAACTAATAAAAAATTCTGTATTTAATTCATGTTTTAAACCTAACTCATCTACATCTAATTCTTTTACCCTTTGTGCTTTATAGCGTTGTAATGGATCCAATGAAGCATAATCCACCCCTATTAACCTATAAGCATCAATTAATTTCCACACTTTAATTTGAGCTTCACTAATCCCAACTCCATTTGAAGATATGACAGTTTTTATATTTTTTGAATTTTGTGTAAGATTTACAAATTTCTCTTTTAATCGATTATGAGAAACATCTTTACTAGTCCCACTTAAAGAATCAAAATATTTTTTCCATTTCTCATCAATACTTGCTGGGTTTTCTAAATAACGTTCATATAATTCTTCCATAAAATCTGCATTTCCTGCAAATAAATAGGAATTGTTCCAGTTTTCTTCCATTCTTTTCATATTATACATACCTATTTTATCTATTATTTATATCTACATAATTACGGACATTATAACCGGTATATAACTGACGTGGTCTACTAATTTTCATATCAGGATCCATAATCATTTCTTGCCATTGCGCAAGCCAACCCACAGTTCTAGCTAACGCAAATATTGCAGTGAACATATCATTTGGAATTCCAATTGCCCGCAAAATTATTCCCGAATAAAAATCTACATTAGGATATAACTTTTTCTCAATAAAGTATGAATCTGATAATGCAACTTTTTCTAATTTCATTGCTAATTTAAATAAGGGATCATCATGTTTTCCTAATGCATCTAGCACATCATAGCAAGTTTGACGCATAATTTTTGCTCGTGGATCAGTATTTTTATATACCCTATGACCAAACCCCATCAATCTATATTTTTTATTTTTTACTCCAGCTACATAACTATCTACATTAGACTCATCGCCAATTTCTCCAAGCATTTTTAAGACAGCTTCATTTGCTCCACCATGTGCCGGTCCCCAAAGACATGCCACACCTGCAGATATTGCTGAAAAAGGATGCGTTCCCGAACTACCTGCCAAACGTACTGTTGATGTTGAAGCATTCTGCTCATGGTCAGCATGTAATAAGAAAATTCTATCTAGCGCTTTTGCAATAACTTTATTTATTTTGTATTCTTCACAAGGAGTTGCAAACATCATATATAAAAAATTTGAGGAATAATCTAAATCATTTTGCGGATACATAAAAGGTAATCCTTGAACATACCGATAACACATAGCTGTTAAAGTTGGCATTTTAGCAATCAATCTAGTCATTGATAACTTTCTGTGCTCATCATTTTTAAAATCAAAACCATCTTGATAAAAAGCAGCTAATGCCCCAACCACCCCTGTTAGCATAGCCATAGGATGAGCATCTCTACGAAATCCTTTAAAAAATGTAAAAAGCTGATCATGAACCATAGTATGATAACAAATAGAATTTTCAAATTGCTCTTTTTCTTCTTTAGTTGGTAATTCACCATTAATTAAAAGATACGCTCCTTCAAGATGTGAAGATTTTTCCGCTAATTGTTCAATAGGATATCCTCGATAAAATAATTGCCCTTTATCGCCATCAATATATGTAATTTTTGATTCACAACTAGCAGTTGCTAAAAATGCAGGGTCATAACTCCAATAACCATATTTACCAAAGGTACGCATATCCACTACATCTTGACCAATCACTGCCTTAATAACTGGAAAATCTACAATATTACCATTTCCAAAATCAACCTTTACGTTTTTTACTTGATCATTATTAGACATAAAAATTCCTTATAAAACTCTAAACATTAACTATTTTATCTATAACCGCTTGCTCTATTTCATCATTATTATAAGATTTTCCTTGTAATAAGGATAATAAATACCCATCATCTAGGGTTAAAATATTTTGATAAGCATAAAGTTCAACATTTGTTAATAATTCTAATCCATTATTTTGAATAAATTTATCAAAAAACATATCCAGTTCAAGCATAGACCTGCGAGAACGCCATTTTAATTTTTCTTTGTTAATTACCAATATATTAAAACTTCTAAAAATATTAATTAAATAATTCTTTCTACCATTATTTCTTTTATTTTACCAATTGCCCTTGTAGGATTTAAATGTTTAGGACAAACATCTGCACAATTCATAATAGTATGACACCTAAATAATTTATAGGGGTCATTTAACTCATCTAACCTAATATTTGTCGCGTGATCCCTAGAATCAATAATAAATCTGTAAGCATGTAATAGTGCCGCAGGTCCTAAAAATTTATCCGGATTCCACCAAAATGAAGGACATGAGGTTGAACAACATGCACATAAAATACATTCAATTACTCCATCTAACTTTTCTCTCTCTTCTTGAGACTGTAACCTTTCTCTTTCTGGCATTAATTCATTATCAATTACATAAGGCTTTATTGAATTATATTGAGTGAAAAACTGAGTCATATCTACTATTAAATCACGTATTACTGGTAAACCTGGAATTGGTCGTAAAACCACAGGCTCTTTTAATCCATCTAGATCAGTCAAACAAGCTAAACCATTACGACCATTAATATTTATAGCATCAGACCCACATACCCCTTCACGACAAGAACGGCGAAATGATAAAGAATCATCATAATAATCTTTAATTTTTATTATAGCATTTAATAATTTTTTATCATGCGCATCTATTTCAATTTCATAATCTTTATAATAAGGCTTACTATTTACTTCAGGATTATATCTATAAATTGAAAATTTCATTTTTTTTCTTGTCATTTGTAATTACCTAAAACTTTTTAGCATTTTTCGCATCTCTAAAGTATGCATTTCCTCTTTGGAAATCATGCCTCTTGCATATTCTTCTAAATAAATAGACTTTTCTTTTACTAAATTAAAAAACTCTGTATATTGTTTTGAGGCTATTTCCTCATGCTCTATAGATTCATGAAGAATTTTTTCAACATCATGACTATGCGATTCAATATTATGTTGAATATTCATTACAGGATAACCACCTAAATTAGTTAATAGTTCTCCCGCTAATTGTGCATGAGTTAATGATTCTGTAGCTTGCTGCTTAAAAAAACTTTCAAAAGATGAGCGTATTGAACCAGTAACCATAATTGAGTAATGCGTATATTTTATAACCCCTATTAATTCATGAGAAATAATTTGATTCAAAAGTTTACATGCTTCTATTTGATCAATTTTTTTAAACATAATTATTACCTCTAAAAAGTTTAATATACTCGCTTTGCTGGTGGAATATAATCAACAGACAATGGTCTAGTGTGAACATCTTTATAAATTATTTTCCTATCTTTACTATAGTATAATGTGTGTTTCATAAAGTTTTCATCATCACGATTAGGATAATCTTCTCTTGCATGAGCTCCACGCGACTCCTTGCGTGCCAATGCACAAATCATTGTTGCAACTGCAACCTCTATTGTATTTGCAAACTCTAATGCTTCAACTAAAGCAGTATTAAAAATTTTTGATTTATCCTTAATATAAATCTTTTCTGCACGTTTTGCCACTTCTTCAATTTTTATTACGCCATCTTCTAAAACTTTTTCTGTTCTAAAGACCCCCGCATGTTGCTGCATAACAACTTGCATATCACGCCTAACTGTAGCTAATAACTCTCCTTCTTTTATCTCTTCTAATTTTGCTAATCTATTGAGACTAAATTCACCTACATCTTTTGGTAATTCTTTATATTCTGGGTTAGCTTTAATAAACTCTATCATAGCGTTTCCTGCAGATTTACCAAACACTATCAAATCAAGTAATGAGTTTGTACCTAAACGATTAGCTCCATGAACTGAAGCACAAGCACATTCCCCTGCTGCATAAAAGCCTTTTACCACTTCCTCCATCCCTAAACCATTAGGTGCAACTACTTCTGCTTTATAATTTGTAGGAATGCCCCCCATCATATAATGGCAAGTAGGAACTACAGGGATTGGTTCCTTTACTGGATCAATTCCTAAAAACTGTAATGATATTTCTCTAATCCCTGGTAATCTTTGATCAATTACATCTTGCCCTAAATGATCTAACTTTAATAACACATAATCTTTATTTTTTCCACAGCCACGTCCTTCATTTATTTCTACTTGCATAGCACGAGATACCACATCCCGAGAAGCTAAATCCTTAGCTGTAGGAGCATAACGCTCCATAAATCTTTCACCATCAGCATTAAGTAAATAACCACCTTCACCTCTAACTCCTTCAGTAATTAATACTCCAGCCCCTGCTAAACCTGTGGGATGAAACTGCCAAAACTCAATATCTTCTATAGGTAACCCTGCTCTCAATGTCATTCCAATACCATCACCGGTATTGATAAAAGCATTTGTTGATGCTTGATATATTCTTCCCGCACCACCTGTAGCAAACAATACTGCTTTTGCATGCAAAATGTAAACTTTTCCCGTCTCCATTTCTAAGGCCGTAATACCAACTACGTCCCCCTTATCGTTTCTAATTAAATCTAAGGCCATCCATTCTACTAAAAAATGGGTATTTTCCATAACATTTCTTTGGTATAAGGTATGTAACATGGCATGACCTGTTCTATCAGCAACCGCACAAGCTCTCCTAACCGGAGTTTTACCAAAATTTGCCATATGTCCACCAAAAGGTCGTTGATATATTTTCCCATTTTCTAAACGATCAAAAGGCATACCATAATGCTCCAATTCAACCACTGCATCAATTGCTTGCGAACACATAAATTCAATAGAATCTTGATCACCTAACCAATCAGCACCTTTAACTGTATCATACATATGCCAATGCCAATTATCCTCTTCTACATTACCTAAAGCTGCAGATATTCCACCTTGAGCTGCAGCTGTGTGTGATCTAGTTGGAAATACTTTAGATAAAACTACTGTTTTAATGCCAGACTCAGATAATTGTAAAGCAGCCCTTAAACCTGCTCCCCCTCCACCAACAATTACTGCATCAAATTTCATTACAGGTATAGTCATTACAATTTTTCCCTTTTATGCCCAAATAATTTTTATTGAATAAATTAAACCACCTAATAACCACAAAATTGATAATACATGCAAAATAAGTTTTAAAGCCGTGTTTGCTATATAATCCATCCATACATCCCTAATCCCCACCCACGCATGTAAAAGTAATGCAATAAAAAATATTTGTACAAAAATCTTTATTAATATAAAACTAAATACATGTTGCCACGAAGAAATATTATTATTAACTGACATGGCAGTGAAAATAATAAAAGCAAAAAAAATAATAATAAATACTAACATAATTATTGCTGTAACTCTTTGCTGTATCCAAGAAGTTAAACCATACCCACTTCCCGTTAAATTTCTTTTTACCATATTATTATCCCAATAATTACAGTTAAAATAGTACTAAAAAATATTACTAAATATGAATTCTTTTTAGCTAATTTAATTTCAACACCTTTATCTATATCTAAAAATAAAAACCTTATTCCTGCACAGGAATGATATGTAAAAGCCCATATTAATAAAAGATATACTATTTTTATAATTGAATTAGTCATGAAACCATATAATGCTTCATAGAAATCTGGAGCTATTAATGATCTATGTAAAATAAATAAAAGAAACGGAATTGACAAAAAAAGTAAAACACCTGAAATTCGATGTAAAATTGAAACTTTAGCTGTAATTGACATATTTGCCGCCAAAGTAAATAAACCTAAATACTTTGGACGTCTGACATTTTTCATAAAATATATCCTTGTATAATTCCTATATTCTTATTAACGCCATGATTTTATCATACTTAATATATTATATTAAAAAAACAATCTATAGTACAATTTTTAGGAAACAATGCTACAATTTATAACATATTTTTAGGAAATAGTGCTACAATTATGAGGTTCCTGCAGTGTTCGTGTAGTTGATTAAATATTTTTGAACCGATGGTGAATTTATTGGGAATAGCTTTCATATGGTGAGCGTGCGTTGGTCTTATAAGATTGACCCCTAAAACCATAAGCACATTCCTGCCTTAAAAACTGGGTTCATCAAAATATTCAAGAATGCGGCACAGGTGGGAACTTTTTCTATCACTTTTCTATTTTTTTTACCTACTATATTTAATTAAAGGTCCTATCATGAAATTATATTATTCTTTAGGAGCCTGCTCCTTAGTAATACGAATTTTAATCCATGAATTAAATTTAAAGTGTGAATTTGAAGATGTAAATTTAAAAACAAAATTAACTAAAAATGGAATGGATTTTTTTCAAATTAATCCAAAAGGTTTTGTGCCAACCCTAGAATTGACTTCAGGAGAAATATTAACTGAAAACGTAGTAATTCAACAATACTTAGTAGACACTAACAAGGCCTATAATTTATTATCTCCTATTGGAGAATTATCACGCTATCATATTTTGGAATGGGTAACTTACATAAATACAGAGTTACACAAAAGTTTTAGCCCATTTTTTAAACCTAACATACCTCATGAAATTAAAGAACAAATTTTTAAACCAATTCTATTTAAAAACTTTAATTATGTTGACAAAAACCTCGATAAAAAAGACTATTTATTGGGCTCAAGTTTAAAACTTCCTGATATTTATCTATTTGTAATGATTATTTGGTTAAAAAATAAATTTCCAAGCGATATAAAACAATGGCCAAATCTTAACAGTTTTTTTGATAGACTTATTAAAAGAGAAGCATTTAAAAAAGCTCTACATGAAGAAGATTTATTAGCAAAATTCTAAAAGATCAAGTTGTATAAAGGCTCTAACATTAGGGTCTTATAATTAATATCACTCTATATAAATAAAAACTTAATTTTCTCCTTTAATCAATACCAAATTTAACAGCCAGTTGCCAATTTTAATTAGTGTATTTTCATCTTTTGCTGCCAATATAAAATAGTTTTCAGCTATTTTTGCAAAAACAGGGTCAGTTTTTAAAGATTCTAACTCAAAGTTTTCATATTTATCCATATAAATACTTTTAGCCCTATTTATTCTATAATTTTGTATTTCTTCATTAGGTAAATTTTTATATTTTAAAGGCAATGGTTTAATATATTCCTCTATTGCTTTTTTATGAATTAATACTGGACTAAATAAACTATTAATAAAAAACTCGCATATCTCATCAAAAATATAAGTTGAGTCTATATTATCTTTTAATTTAACTTGATAAAAAACAGTTTTTGATTCTTGATTTATTAATCTTAATTGCACATTATCTATTTTTAATATTTGATTATTAGAATTAATAAATTTAGCATTTTTAGCAAGTAAATAAAATATTAAACTTTTAACTTGTAAAGAATAAGGAATTATAATTTGCTCACCATCCCCTATTTCATCTGATTTTATATTTATAAATTCATCACAAATAACTAAAACCACCTCATTATTTTTTTCATTCTTAAAATTAATCCACACATGATCATTTATTTTTACATTATATTTACTATAGTTAAAATCTATGATAGCTTTTTGAGAACCTTTTAGCAAACTGTAAGTTAAATATAAATTAAGCACTTTATCTAACTGATAATCGCCCAAATGCTCATATGATAATACTCCTTTAGCATATAAATAATCTTTAAGATTTCCATTATTTTTTAATTGTAATAAGTTTTCATTAAATAACTGTTTATTACACATAGTCTCTATTTTATTAAACTCTTTGTAAAGATTTTTATATAGTTGTCGAGACTCTAGTTGAAAATCCTCATAATCATTTACCTCTTCAATTTTATTATAAGTATTTAAACCAACTAAAGAATATAAATTAGAATTTGAATATAAAAATGTATTAATTAATTTTTTACAATTAATTTGTTGCAAATATTCTTGATGTTTAAGAGAAAGAACAACGTTATATTCTTTTATATAATTATTTTCAAAATCAGTATTAATAAATTTATTTAATTTTCCCCAAAATACAGAATAATTAGGATTACTATTATTATAAAATGGATGTAAAGAATGGATATGCGTAATTTCATTTAATTTTTCGCTACCATTAATAATACTATTCTTTATAGTTTCTAATAATAAACTCACAACTGTTGAAGGCCTTTTTTCAATATTAGTATTTTGATCACGACCAACATAACTTATAAATAAAAAATCTTTAGTTGCTAAAATGATATCTAAAAATAATTGTTTATCCTCAAGATTAAAGTTTCTATCAGCTAGCACTCGGTTTTTACTAATAATACTTAAATTATTAGGATTATAATTACGTGGAAACTCCCCAAAGTTCATACCTAATATATAAACTGCAGAAAAAGGAATATTTCTCACACCTTGCATTGAGGAAAAAGTTAATTTACCAGTAAAAACTGTATTTTCTTTATTATTTACCAATAACTCTTCTATTAACCTATTAAAAATAGGTAAATTAATTCGCAAGTCTAAATTTAAACAGCTATTCTTTAAATATCCTATAAAATTATCTATTGCAATTTCTGCATCCGTATTTGTAATTATCTCAATTTTTATATATTCAATCAATGAGATTAAATCTTTCATTGAGATATTAATGTATTCTAAACTATTATTATATAAATAACCACGAACTTTTTTTATAACATTTACTAAACTAATTAATTTATTACATAAATTCAATTGACTATTCTCTAAATTATCATAACCAACATAAAATTTACTTTCACTTAAACTATCATTTATTTTATATATCGGTATTTTTCCATTTTGCCAATATATGCTTTCTGGAATACAAAATCCCAAGCTTAAATTAACTAAAAATCTTTCAAATGTATTAATATCAAAATCAGAATAACCGTATTGTTTATAATCAGATGCCTCTAACCCCCAACGTATATTATTTTCTTGTAACCAGAAATGAATTCGTTCTAAATCATCTTGACTAAAATTAAGATTTTTTTTAATTTCTGTTTGATTAATTAATTCTAAAAAATTACTTCTAGAAACATTATACGGTATATTTAATAATTCTTTTATTACCTTAATTGTCTCATGTTCACTATTTATAATACCTTTAGTAATATTATAAGGGATCTTAATCTCATCACAAGCCATATTATTTACAAATTCATTATCAAAAACAGCCTTAATGTAAGGAATATAATCTTCAATTTTAGGGGCAAGAACTACAAAATCTGCAAGAGTTAAATTAGCATTTTCCGCTAATAATTTACATACTTCATTAAATAAAACCTGTATTTCACGCATTTTATTATGGCAAACATTAATTTTAATATTATTTTTAAATGAGCTTGAAGTAGCTATTGGCTTAGCGATACTTTCATGATTTTGATTTAATGCTAATTTGCTATCTAATCTATTTACTATATTTTGTACATCATTTTGAATTAAAGTTAATAAAGACTTTGGTAGGTAATTAACCATGGGATTTATTACAGAATTTTCTAATTCAGAATCAATAATTTCATAGTTTAATAATAATTCAATAAATTCTCTTGATTGTTGAGCCAAATTTGCAACTAATGGATTCCCATCAGTTAAATGCAAATCAGAAACTTCAAAGTTATCACTAGATAATACCTTATGCTGTAATCTAGCCTTTGTTAAACTATTGAATAAATCCCCATAATAATTATTGGATATAGATAAATAATACCAATTTATAATTGAAAGTTTAGCTATTTTTTTTAAAATATCTATTTGTGAAGGATAAATATTAGATAAACCAAAAATATAAATATTTTTTGGAATATTTTTCAATTCTGTACTATTTAAAAAAAACTGATATATGTCTAAATAAGTTTTTTGCCCATCTATTTTTAATAATAACATTTGCCAAATTTTTTCTTGCCACTTGTTTTTTGTATCAAATAGACTTAAATCTAATAACTCTGTTGTTCTTAAATAAAGATATTCACTAAAAATTGCTTGCAATTGAATTGCTAATTGAAAAGCTTTATAAAAATCGATATTATCATTATTAAATAAAAAATCATGAATATAACTTACATCATAATCTAAACTATCTAAAAAACTCTTACTACAAATATAATCATAAATAATAAACTTTGCTTTAGCAAAATCAAATAATTGCACATGAGGATTGTTTATTTTATAAATTTCTTCAATAAATGGACTTAATAAAACAGAACAACTAATATTAGCACATATAGAATTAGATTTAGCTATATAATCTTTGAGCCAATTTTCTATACCTATATTTTGCACTATAATTTTTATGGGAGTAAAAATATCAGATTTGTGTGAATTAAATTTAGCTAGAAAGTCTTCTAATAATCCTACTTCGTGATTACACTCCATACTATTATAAGAAGATAGTATTTTATTTTTTTGGATAAAATTTATATTTTGCATTAAAATTTTTACTAAAAACTTAAATCTGGTAGCTCAATTCCATTTAACTTTCTATATAACTCTAAGGCACATTTATCAGTCATTCCTGATATAAAATCAAGTATATACATTATTTTTTCTTTAGGGTTTTCTATTAAATTAATGTCGTATTGATTTGGCAATAAATTTAATATTTTTTCATTCTTCAAATGCCAAATTTTATCTTCATTCAAAATAGCAAAAGTAAATTGTTGTAGTAAAAAATTAAGTATTTCATAACCGGCTAATTCTATTTCTAAAACTGGTTTATAAGAATACGCATATTTTTTAACATAATTACTAATTGCAATTAATGCCTCACTTAAAGAAGATTTTTCCAAAATTATAATATCCATAATTCCTAAAAGTTTATTATTTAAAATTAACTTATTATATTGACCACTCATAATCTCTTCATAATTATCGATAAATTTGTTTACAGCTTCTCCAATTAATATATTCAAAGCGTAAGAACGTAATTTAGCAAATTTGTCTTCATCAGCTAAATATTTTATATTTTCTTTAATAAAATCTAAATTTTTATTTTTGCTAGAGATAATCTGGCTAAATAAATCTTCTGCATTAGAAAAACTAATTAAACCCATTTTATGCGCATCTTCTAAATCTAATAACCTATAGCAAATATCATCTGCTGCTTCTGCTAAAAAGGTTAAAGGATGCCTGCAATACTCAAGATTACCTCGCTTGATTAAACCACAACTTATTGCAGCTTTTTCAAATAAAGAAACTTCTGTCTCAAAAACACTATGCTTATTTGCAAAGATAGATTTCTCATTAAACATGGTAGGATATTTGATAACAGTAGCTACTGAAGCTAAAGTTAAATTAAGGTTTCTTGATTTATTAATTATCCTCAAAGATTGTGCATTACCATCAAAATGAGATAATTGCATAAGAAAATTTTTACTAACAATTGATTCTAATTTAGCAAAATTTTTCCGAAAAAAGATAGAAATTGCATCTTCACCAGCATGACCAAATGGAGGATTACCTATATCATGTAATAAACAGGCAACACTTACAACATCAGCTACATCTTTAACAAAACTTTTAGATAAAGAATCATCTAATTGATTCTCAACAATTTTTTTAGCTACTAAATTCCCTAATGATTTACCAACTGATGCTACTTCTAATGTGTGGGTTAAACGAGTATGAATAAAATCACTTTGGGGAATAGGAAATAGTTGCGTTTTATTTTGTAAATGTCTAAAATACGGAGAAAAAATAACCTTATTATGATCTCGTTCAAATTCGCTTCTATCATTATCATCATTAACTCTTAAAGATGAAGGATATATTTTTAATTTAGTGAGTAATTTATGCCAATCCATTTTTTGCATGCTTTAGCCCCGTAAAATTATATTACTTATTTTTACCTAACTTAGTAAAAAATTTATTTTTACTTGCTAAATAAAATATTATTACTCCTAAAACTATCATAGGAACACAATACCACTGCCCCATTGATAAACCTGTTTTTTCAACAACATCACGTAAAAAATAATCTGGTTCCCGAAAATACTCTAAACAAAAACGAATCATTCCATAAACAATTAAAAAAACTCCCGATACTTGCCCTACTTTTCGTGGTTTGCTAGCATATACCCACAATATTGTTAATAATAATATTCCCTCCCCCAATGCTTCATAAATTTCTGAAGGATGCCTTGGTAACATACCACCTGATTGTGGATAAATCATTGCCCAAGGTAGATTAATAGTTGTAACTCTACCAATTAACTCTCCATTAATAAAATTGCCAATTCTACCAAAAAATAACCCCATTGGAATTAAAGGGGCCACAAAATCAGATAGCTCAAAAAACCCATGTTTTTTACTTTTAGCAAAAAAATAAATTGCAATAAAAACTCCTAACATTCCACCATGAAATGACATACCGCCAGTCCAAGTTTTTAGTATATCTAGTGGATGCGTAAAATATTTAACTGGTTTATAAAAAAAACAATAACCTAACCTACCACCAATTATTACTCCCAAAGCTCCATAAAATATAAAATCATCAATTAGTTTATTAGTTAGAAAAGAATGTCCATATTTTTTTAAGCGCCACTTACCAGCATATATAAAAAATAAAAATGCCATTAAGTACATTATGCCATACCAATATACTTTAAATACACCAAAATTAATTGCAACAGGATTTAATTTAGGATAAACTAACATATTTTTAATTGCCTTAAAAAGTTAAAATAATATTACGTAATTATAGCACTATGTTTGATTAGTTACACCTTATTCAAAATTTTTGCTAAAATATTGCTTTTGATTTTACTAAACTTTAGGAGTTTTAAGTTATGAAATTGCCCATTAAAATTGCTGTAACAGGTGCCGCTGGTCAAATTGGTTATAGCATATTATTTCGCATTGCAAGTGGAGAAATGTTGGGTCATGATCAACCAGTTATACTAAACTTATTAGATATTGAACCCGCAATGAATGCTTTAAATGGTATATTAATGGAGTTGGAAGATTGCGCGTTTCCTTTACTTCAAAGTATTAGCATAAGCCATGATCCTTTTGTTGCTTTTACCGATATTGATATTGCTATTTTAGTTGGCGCAAAACCACGAAGCAAAGGAATGGAAAGAAAAGATTTATTAGAAGCAAATGGAGCTATTTTTACTGTGCAAGGGAAAGCATTAGCAGCTGTTGCTAAAAAAGATGTAAAAGTATTAGTAGTTGGAAATCCTGCAAATACAAATGCTCTTATTACCTTAAAAAACGCACCTGGCTTGAACCACAAAAATTTTACAGCGATGATGCGCTTAGACCATAATAGGGCTATAACTCAACTAGCAAAAAAAACCAACAAACATTCAACAGATATTAAAAAAATCACAGTATGGGGAAACCATTCTTTAACTCAATATCCAGATATATTTCATGCAACAGTAAATGGCATCGTTGCCTCTAGTTTAGTTGACAACTCATGGCTTGAAAATGATTTTTTACCAATCGTTCAAAAAAGAGGAACTACTATTATTGAAGCTCGTGGTTTGTCATCTGCTGCTTCAGCCGCAAACGCCGCTATTGATCACATTAGAGATTGGATTTTAGGCACTCCTGAGAATGATTGGGTAACTATGGGAGTTGCATCAGATGGAAGCTATAATATTCCTGAAGGTGTCATATATGGGTTTCCAGTAACTTGCAAAAATGGCCAATATGAAATAGTAAAGAATTTATCTATTAATGAATATAGCCAAAAAAAAATGATAAACACTTATAATGAATTACTTGAAGAACGAGAAGCAATCAAACATTTATTATAAATAACTATTAGTAATAGTTAAATTTCACTATTGCTAAACATATTGAAATAGCTTATAATAACTCATTGAATTTTATCAGGAATTATTAAAAAATGACTATCAAAGTTAATCCAAATAGTATACAAACCAGCTTAATGGCTAGTACTGAATCAAAAAATGAACAAAAAGAATGGTTTAAAAAAGAATTCCCATCTCCTCTAGCACTTTACTCTGCAGAGACAAATGATATGAAAAAATTAGCATCTCAAAAAGAGACTGCTAAGGAACGAACGAATACTGTAAAAGGTTATTTTGAAAAAGTATATATTTATGTTGCAAATACTGCAGCTAATAAAAAATCTTAAATTTTTTAAATTATAAATTTTTTTATACAAAGCCATAAATATTTATGGCTTTAATTTTTTATTAACAAAATAAAATTTATCACCCCTCAAAGCACGTGGTAAGACATCTTATAAAATCTAATATAATCTTTCCCTTAATACCTTTCATTTTTTCAAAACCTCTCAATAATTTGATATAATCTGGTTCTCTCAAGTAAATTGGGAGAACTGGCATTATTAAATAAATTTGCCAGCTGTTTTATGATAATTAGATTGTTACA
>JACCDN010723339.1_pt1 | contig 14412 bp, 10 predicted proteins | sample 7441691 | NCBI WGS metagenome assembly JACCDN01 (sample SAMN15323439, study PRJNA562643) | freshwater metagenome | isolation source: river surface water | place: USA:Blue River Watershed | collected 2017-08-16
ATCAAAATACCCGCGATGATCCACCGCGCGATGCGCTTATTTATCACTACGCTCTTCATATTATTTCTAGTGTACCGCGACATGTGTAAGACTTGCTATTCGTCTTTGCCTGGAATTAAAGAGGCGGTCACTGAAATTAAACATATAGTTAGCCCAAGAAGGTTATAAAAAATTGCCGATTGGCCTGTGGTCACGAGTAACGTTGGTGTGCTTTGTGTATTTTCTGCCGAAATGTCCGTTGAGGCACCCAAAACTGCTCCGCCACTTTCAGCTAAGAGCGTACTTTCATTCCCAGCGACCGTTTCTTCACTTACGGTACCCTTTGTATCTTCAGCTTCATTGTCATCCCCTTCGCCATTCTGATTAGTATCCTGTTCTGTGGTTTCAGATTCTTCGTTAGTAGATTCGTCATCCCCGGTTTCCTCGTCTAAAGGCACGGGGATGTTCACTTCTAAATCACACGCATCGTCGATACCATCTTCATCGGCGTCCATAGCAAGATTTGTGACTGTAGGACAACTATCTTCTTCATTTTCTATCTCGTCTCCGTCAAAATCTTCACCACTACCCCCGATCATTAGAGATTCGTAGGACTCAATATCTTCACCTCCTTCATCTATACCGGCCACATACAGCTCGTGATATCCGGCCGGCAAGTTATCAGGAATCTCTAACTGCACGTCTACCACCCCTTCTGAGTCAGCTTGAAAGCTACCTAAACTTACTGGCTCCGAGTGTATGGTAAACTCTACCGTTGAATATGGGAGAAGTTGCTCTAAATGAACAGTCGGCGAACGATATGCAGTCAAATCAGTAATCATTTCTTTGAATGTCGCCCGAAGTTGTTGCTCACTGTTAGGATCGTTCAACGCCTCTACGAAACTCCTCGCACTTAATCCAAAATACTCTTCTGGTAGGGGTATCTCCGTTTGTAGTGAGTTAGGGTTTTCTACATTCAAGTTTGAGGTCTGGCGTAGTATTTCATCACTGAATATTTCGTGCCCTCGCTGATTAGGATGAAAAGATTCAGAGCCTATACAGTTCCTGAGTACACAAAGACCGTAGCTATATGGAACTCCTTCCGCACCAAATAACGGTAATCCCCTGTCATTCCCTGCTGTTACCCCGTTAAAGGCAATCGTCTCATCAGAAGCACCACCACAAAGATTCTTGCCGCTAAGGCTGTTTTCAATATCTACATACGTAACACCCGCACTTGACGCAGCAGACGCAATTATTTGATTGAAATATGAAACGGCGCTGTGCACGAATCTTACTTCGTCTTCGTTCAGTTGTACATTTACTCCACAACTGACCACTGGATAGGTGACGAATTGCGGATAGCCAACTACGTAAATGCGGGCATCTGGTGCATCGATTTTTAAACGTTTATAGACGCGAACAAGGTTATCTCTTTCTTGTGCGAGTTCCTCAACAACATCTGCTCTTTTATCTTCGCTCATTGCAAATTCACACGTGCCCGGCATTAAACATGCGGCAAGCTTCTGCCCAAAACCTGCGTCATTCCCACCGATACCAATAGTGATAATCTCGGGGTTAAAGGGTTCTTTGATTACCAAATTATCGTTTCTACCAATTATGTATTTATTTTGGGACTCAAAGCCAGGCTGCCATGAACCTATAGATTCCTCATCCCTGTACAGGTATTGATTGTCTGTAATAGTAAATTCGTAAGCTGCACCGGCATTTTGTTTTTCACCCACTCCACCTATTATGTTGTGCATTTTTGCACCGCTGCAGGCAACTGAATGAAAGAAATCGTTTACTTTTGGCTCTTGAAGATTACCATTTATGTATCCCAGCTCGACAGCAGTTAAGTATGGGTAGCTCCTGCGCGATAGATGGCATAGATTTCTATTTTCAAAAGTACTTAAGTCTCCTTGTTTATCTGTCCCCGTCTCATACCAATCAGCACCCTCCGTATCACCTTCTCCGGAACTGTAACTGTCGCCCATTGCTAAATATCCGTTCGCCGATGAGGTAAATGCCTTTGCGTCCAACCTTAGCTCATGAACAACAATTGCAGAACCATTTCTAAATCTGGCAAGCACCCTAAGAGAAGCACCGTTTGGACTAAATCGTAGCCCATTTATCAAATCTACTGTTGGGTTAAATTGCTGTAGTTCAGCGAAATACTTAGTGCTCTTGCAGCCATTTGTGGGCAACAAACCTGTGGCGGGCCATAATCCGTATTCAAAATTGACTGAGCATCCAGAGATATCGTGAATATAAAATTGATCGGTATTTGTTTTATAGCTTGACACGTAACGCCCGTCATTACTTATCTGTAAGTATGTGCCGACACCGTTTGCATAATTCACTGCATAAAATGGAACGAGCTCTTTTGTCTGTAAATCTATACGTACCAGCCCCCTATGTGAAAGTTGGGCAACCATAAATCGACCATTGCTCGAAAATCCTACTTGGTCAATACCTACAACGCTGCCGTTTGAATACGTTAAAAATTGATCAAGCTTTGAAGTGTCAATCTTCCATATTTTTTCTTTCCGAGCTGAAACTCCTCTCCCATAAGTTACGGTAGAGAGTGAGCCTAGGTAGCCCAGATTGTGATTGATGCTATATTCTAAGCCTCCACCCGGAGCAGAATCGAAAAACAAAACAGAGTTCCCTCCAGGAACAGGCAATAGAGAATAGGGTGCTGAAGCAATCGGTAATGCCTTTTCTAAGTTAAAATCCTTTGCCCATAAACCGTTCGAACCAATTATGCCGTGATCGTTTTGCACCGAACATACATCCGGATAGTCTCTTCCGGTAGTCTCATAAGTCTGCGAGTCGTAAGTCAACTTGTTGTTTATTATTTTTTCGTTAAAAACATACCTGCTTTTAAAGGATAGGTAGGTACAGTCGAGATTACCCCCGTTTACTAGGCCGGTAGGTACACCAAGATCTGCAATAGAAAAACCATCATCCCACCCTCCAGCCGAAGCGGTTGCAGGAGCGTTTTTTATAAAACTTATCAACAATAAGGATAGAGTAACAGCCAGCCCCAGAAGCCGTTTCATAAGACCTACTATAGTCCTATTTACTTATCGAGTAAAGAACTGTTATTGCTAGCCTTATTCGTTAGGCCAGCGTTTGCCTCGCGCACCGTAAACGTACAGCTTGCATAAATATGGCCTACGCTTCTAAATTCACAGCTATCATAATTGCGATAGCTATATATATAACCCTCTTGGTTGTTATACGCCCTAATTTTTTTATAATCATTACTTTTCTCTACAACACCATAGGCTATATTTAAATTTTCTTCACTAACCGGATTCTTGCCGTATGTAAACTGACATACGTTTACTCCATTTCCAGATTTTTCGGAAGTTATCATGCAATCAGTTTTCACTTCGAGATCTAGCCCTGTTTCTGCCTCAATCTGGGCAACCAATTCTGGAAAGTCTCGTGCTAACCCTTTTATGAACTGGGCGTTATCCCAGTCTTTGTATTTTGTATTTCCAAAAATTATAGCTGGAAGAACAAAGGTAATGTATACAAGAAAAAACATAGCCTTTGGATGGCTAAATTTCTTCATCAAGGTAAAAAAGGGCGACGGTTTTATGAGAAGAAATATTGATGCAAGAAGTATAGTGTACAAATCTTGGTACGGCATTGAGTCGCTCTCGAAATCATATCGGTAACTTATAAAAATTACCGCGATAAATAAGATACATTTTGCCGGAAACACCATGTTGTGTAGTTGGAGAATTTTTTTTACTTTAGGAGAAGAGACTTTGGTAGTTATTGATGTACTGCGTTTCTTTTTAACTGATTTTACCTTGGCTTTAACCATATTACTTATAAGTATAACTCTTGTGGTTTTTGCTTACCAGTGCGCTACACTATAGCCATGGCGACGAGCAAAAAACATATCGTAATAGATGCGCGGATACGACGTGCTAGCACCGGTAGGCCGGTGGCGAGATTACTCGAATATCTGCAGGAACTCGATAGCGATCACCACTACACTATTCTGATAGCAACTGATGACGACTGGAAGCCAAAGGCAAAGAATTTTACCGCCGTGCATACCCATTTCAAAAACTATAGTTTTAACCCGCTCAATCAGATTTTGTACGCGCGCCAACTCTACAAGCTCAAAGCTGACCTTGTACACTTCACCATTACCCCACAGCAACCGTTTTTCTATTTTGGCAAGCAGACGACCTTCACACACGATCTGACCATGCTCAAATACTCAAGCAAAGGCAAGCTCCCGCAGTGGGTGCACACCCTGCGCATGAGGGGCTACGTATTCCTCATGTGGGCGGCACACCGCAAGGCAGTTCATATATTAGTGCCGACTGAATATGTCGCGGATGACATAAAGAAGTACCATTTATTTACGAACCGCAAAGTGTCCGTCGCGCTCGAAGCAAGTGAACCACCACTTACGGTAAAAGCTATTGAACCTACAGGCGCACCCGAGCAATTTATTATGTATACCGGCAGTTCGTTTCCGCACAAAAACCTCGAGCGACTCATCAGTGCTTTTGGCGTTCTCAAAGAACACTATAAAGATCTAAAATTGGTGCTCGTCGGTAAACGTGAATTCCACTCAAAACAGCTCGAACGATGGGCACGCAAACAACCTTACGCATCAGACATCATATTCACCGGCTTTATACCTGACGAAGAGTTGAAATGGTATTACGAGCATGCCAGAGCCTACGTTTTTGCTTCATTGAGCGAAGGCTTTGGTCTGCCTGGACTTGAAGCAATGGCACACGGTTGCCCTGTCGTGAGTAGCAACTACACCTGTCTGCCTGAGGTGCACGGCGACGCGGCGCATTATTTTAACCCCGAAGATATTCAGGATATTGCCCGCAAAATAGACGAAGTCATCAGCAATGAGACACTACGAAAAAAGCTTATCGTGAAAGGCTACGAAAATACAAAGCGATTCAGCTGGAAGAAGTTTGCTCAACAACATCTGCAACTATTCAAGCAACAGCTGAATTAAAAGAGTTATTCTTGAGAAGCTGGCGCGCCCGGCATAATTACAATGTGCCGGTCTCGGCCCTCGCCACGCGATTCGGTCTCGAGTCCGTATTCGCCTGCAAGCTTGTGAATAGTACGACGGTCTGCGGAGTTCATCGGTTGAAGGGCTTTTTCAGCGCCACTCTCTTGCACTTCTTTGAGCCAGATAACGGCTTTTTCCTCAAGTCGATGCGCCCGTTGACGCTTATAGTCTGCGATATCTACGTTCACGCGGTTTAGCGCCGCTTCCTGCGTCTTGAGTGCCATGCTGGTTAGAAACTGCATTGAGCGCATCGTGTCGCCATGATTACCAATCAAAAAACCATTCATGTGCGTACTCGGGACACTTAGCTCAATCACTTCCCCGTCTTCAGTGGTTGCGTACACATCGACATTCAATCCAAAAAACGACAGCAAGTCTTCCAAGTATTTCTTGGCATAACGTATTGAAGCTTCTTGATCCATGACTAACTCCTCTTCTTTTTAGACTTCCCTGACGCCTTCTTCTTTTTAGGTGTTTGTTTTGGAAGAGTTTTCTCTGGAGTTTTTTCTTCTGCCTTGGATTCTTTGAGGGATTTTTTACGAACAACAACCGCTGATGCTGATTGCATGGCAAATTCATCTTGTTGAAGTAAATAGCTTTGTTGAGCATATGCGACGAGCCCACCCACGAACCAATAAAGTGCAAGGGCTGCAGGGAAATTAATCGTGAGCACAAAAATCATAAAGGGCATAAAATATGCGAGATTTCGCCCCATAGCAGCGTTGACCTCGCTTGTGTCTGCTTCTTTGCCAGAGCCGGCGTCCTTAAGAATATCGCGAAGCTTGCGAGCATCTTTATCTGAAGGCAAAGTTTGTTTTATTTGCAAGAATTGAATAATTGCAGAACCGAGCACCAACAAGAAGGCTGGGAAATAAAATGCCTGTCCATTATCGATAGCGGCTCGCTTCAAATCCACCGACCCTATAAAAGTTTGGTCAAAGTTTGATATATCTTCTTTTACTTCTTTCATCCACGCTGTGTTTTGCACAGTCGGATAAGAGAAGTCGACGATTTGTTGCGGATTTTTGACAACACGGTTTAGTCCTGAGAAAAGCGCAATAAAAACAGCAACCTGTACAATCATCAAGCCAATCTGCGATAGTGGTTTAATTTCTTTCTCTTTATAAAGCTCCATCATCATGATGGATTCTTGTTGCTTATTGCCTTTAGCGGCTTCTTTTATCTTCTTCAGTTCTGGCTGTAGCTCCCGCATCGCTTTGGTGTTTTTGAGCTGTTTTTTGAGTAGTGGATAAAGTGCAAAACGAGTAATTACTGTGAAGAGAATTATAGCTACGCCAAAATCATGACCCGGAATGACCGCGTAGAGTAGCGATAGGATATTAAAAATAGGCTGGACGATAAGCGTCGTAAACATGCAGACTAACTCCTCTTTAGCTCATACTATACCACAATAGAGGTCAACTTCGGTATTTTGGACGATCCGCTCGAAGCGATTGCTCTCCGCGGTGAAACAGAGTGAGGATATCTTTTTTTAATAAATCGACCTCAACAAATGCAATTTCGGCAGTTTTTGCATACAAAATTATATCAATGTGCTTATCTTCAAGGTTTAGCTGTGTTCGAATTATTTCATAAGTTCGTCGTCTAATACGATTGCGGACGACGGCTTTGTTGGCAATTTTTTTGCTTACCACAACTGCGAGGCGGTACGAGGATGATTCGCCGCCTCGTTGCTCCGCCATTCGAAGTGAAAAAAAGCGTCCGTGGATTGATTGTCCACGAACGCGACTTACGGCATGATGCCCATGAAATCGATTTTCTTTACCTATCATTGGGCAACTCTCCGGTAAGACCCTTCCCTGTTATCGAGTAAGGAGCTTACGACCTTTATTGCGTCGTCGGTTCAGTACGTGTCGACCAGCGCGGGTCGCCATACGCTTCATGAAGCCGTGCTCTTTTGAGCGATGTAATTTTTTTGGTTGTAGTGTTCGCTTTGGCATATTTGACCATTCTACCACTGTTTTACTCTTTGTGCAACTTTGACTACGTCAGCTTGTTTACTTATTGCGCATGCGTATGGTCATTTAGACGAATATATTGAGCAAATTGTTTTTTATCCACTCTTCACCCTCGCTTATCCACACATTTATCAGGGGTGAAAATGTTCTGTGGATAAATCGGCTTCTGTTTGCAAATTTAATTACTAATTACAATGTTGTGTAATTAGCTGTGGAAAAGTTGCCCCTACTGTTCTATGCTGAGTGGTAAGTGCAATTGAGGGAGCAAGAAAAAGTGTCGATGCAAGAACCGACCGGTATATGGCAAGCAGTACTCGGAGAAATAGAATTGACTATTTCACGAGGAAACTTTGTCACGTGGTTTAAAAATACCCACCTGCTCGATTACACGCCTGATAAAGCGGTTATCGGGGTCCCAAACGTTTTCATTAAGCAACAACTTGAACGCAAGTACGTAGACCTTTTGCGTGATTTATTAGGAAAAAACGGGGTGAGCCCCTCTATAATCCAATTCGACATTTATTCATCGCCCTCAGCAAAATCAAGACGTATTCATGATGACGCAATTACGCTTGAGCCTGCGAGAGCTACTCCTAAGGCTACTGAGTCAAAACAAAGCGGAGTCGCGCACAATTATAGACAGGGCTTAAATACGCGTTATACCTTTGATAGTTTTATTGTTGGATCGGCAAACGAGCTCGCTTATGCGGCTTGTCAGGCCATCGCCGCCAAACCAGGTACTAAATATAATCCTCTCTTTTTATATGGTGGTGTTGGAATTGGTAAAACACACCTCATACAGGCGGTAGGAAATGAAATATTAAAGAACAACCCAAGCGCACACGTCGTCTATATCTCGACTGAGCAATTTGTTCAAGAATTTTTAGACGCAATTAGGTTTAAGAAAAATACCGACTTTGCCGGCTACTACCGAAGTGCAGATGTGCTTATTATTGACGACATACAGTTTATAGCCGGTAAAGAAAAGACTCAGGAAGAGTTCTTTCATACATTCAATGCACTTCATCAAGCCAATAAACAGATTATTATCAGTAGCGATAAACCTCCAAGAGACATCCCTACACTTGAAGAGCGCTTAAGAAGTCGATTTGCTTGGGGCATGTCAATAGATATGCAAACGCCGGACTTCGAAACACGCTGTGCTATTGTGCAGTCAAAAGCGCTAGCGCACGGGCTCATGCTTCAGCCTAATGTGGTGGAGTTTCTTGCAAATCTCGTGCATTCAAATATCCGCGAGCTCGAAGGTGTCCTCAACCAGCTCCTCGCATACTGCGAAATGAGAAATCTCGAACCTGATATACATGTTGCTGAAGCTCTATTCGCAAGTTCAAAAACACGACCGAAACATATTACACCTCGTCAAATCATTGAACAAACAGCTCGCTACTACTCCATAGCATTGGATGACATTATGAGCCCAAAACGCGATAAAGAAATTGTTGTACCACGACAGATAGCAATGCACTTGCTCCGTACCGAGCTGAAGCTCAGTTTCCCAAAGATTGCCATGGAGTGTGGCCGTAAAGACCACACAACCGCAATACATGCAGTTGATAAGATTTCTAAAGAGCTTGCAACTGACCCTCAGCTAAGACAACAGGTCATCGAATTGAAGGGTCGTCTTTATGTGTAGGTCTGTGGATAGCACGTGGATAGTGTGTGCACGAAAGCGAGCAGGCTGTGCATGCACATTGGATAACGCGGTAGATATGCACAGCGTTCTAAAAGCGCGAAAATCTTCCACACGTTCCGCCCACAACGTTATGAGCAGAACTATCCACATAGATTATTCCAATATTACCCCAGTTACCGACACCGTTATGCACACTATCCACATAGCCTATAAAAATAACTATATATTAAAAAATAAGTAAGAGTAAGGAGCGAGGTACCAATATGAAACTGAGTGTTACACAAGAAAACCTAAGCCGAGCGCTGTCTACGGTGTCACGAGTGGCAAGTTCACGAAGCTCCCTGCCCATTCTTTCTAATGTACTTTTACGGACTGAAGGAAATCGGTTGTTAGTTGCAGCTACTAATCTCGATATTGCAGTTTCAGAAACAATCGGTGCGAAGATTACACAAGCGGGAGCTATTACGGTCCCTGCTCGACTCATGCAGGATTTTGTAGGGAGCCTGCCTGCTGGCACCCTTGAGCTTGAAGTTCATGAAAATAAACTACAATTAAAAGCCGACCGTTTCGACTCAACCATTCATGGTGTTGCAGCTGACGATTTCCCGGTCATGCCCGTGCTTGAAGGCGGTTCAGCTATTGAGTTTACGGCAGGAGAAATGAAACAGATACTGCACCAAGTCCTGTTTGCAGCTAGTAATGATGATGCTCGTCCTGTTTTGACAGGTGTATACATGCATGGAACCGATTCCCTACTACATATTGCAGCTACGGATTCATACCGTCTTGCTGAAAAGCGACTCAAACGATCGTTCGGTGATATTTCTCTACTCCTTCCCTCACAATCACTACAAGAATTAGTACGGTCGCTTAAAGAAGATTCCGCACCACTTCAAGTGTCTTTTGATGAACAGCAGGCTCGTTTTAAAGTTTCTGACGTAGAGATTGTGACACGCTTACTTGATGGGCAATATCCTGATTATCAAAAATTATTACCTAAAAAGTTTGAGACCACGGCAGTGGTTACAAGGCAAGCGCTCAATGAAATCACTAAAGTTTCGAGCTTGTTTGCGCGAGAAGCTGCAGGAAGTATTACCCTCCTCATTGATGAGGCGAAACAAGAAATTAGCATATCGTCGATTGCATCACAAGTTGGCGAGAATACCGCAAACGCAAGTGCAACCGTTCAAGGAGATGCGAGTATTACGATGAATTCGCGTTATATTCTTGATGCGCTCGCTGCGTTTGAGGGTGAATCTGTGCAGATTAATGTGAATGGTAAACTCGATCCATGTATCTTGACGGACCCTGCTGACGAATCCTACATACACGTTATTATGCCAGTCAAATCCTAGGCAATTCACAGTCAGTTATACTAAAAAGTAATGATTCAAACCCTAGAGCTCACCAATATACGCTCCTACAAGAGTGGTCTTTTTGAATTTGGCGAAGGTGTGAATATTATTGTTGGACCAAACGCGAGCGGTAAAACCAATCTTTTAGAATCAATACATATGGTTGCGCGCGGTCATGCGTTTAAAAGCGATGATATAAACATGATTTCGTTTGATGCAGACTGGGGTCGCCTCGAAAGTATGGTAAGCGATGATCAGAAGCGTGTAGTGAAACTGGTTCGTGAACCTTTCAAAAAACGCTTTGAAATTGACGGCGTGGAAAAAATGAAACTGCTTGAGCCCAAGCAACTCCCCACCGTATTATTTGAACCAACACATCTTCTGATGCTTGGCGGTGAACCAGATCGTCGGCGGTCATATCTAGATGATTTGCTCACTCAAACGGTAGTGGGCTATGGCGCGTTGCTCCGTGACTATAAACGGACGCTTGCTCAACGTAACCGACTTCTAAAAGCTGATGAGTTTGACCGGGATCACATGTTCGTGTGGGATATTCGTTTAAGTGACCTTGCAAGTAAAGTAGTTGAAGTTCGACTCCGCTATATTCAATATCTTGCCGAGCGTCTAAGCAACGACTATCAATCGGTAAGTGGAAACAATGAAATATTAACGATTAGTTATGAGTCTAAACTACAAATCGATCATTACGCTGAGCATTTGCTTCAACAGCTAAAAAACCATATCGATATTGATAAAGCCCGGGGCTATACCGGCCACGGACCGCACCGTGACGACATTCGAATTACACTTAAAGGTCAGGATGCACGAAATAGTGCTTCACGAGGCGAGACACGAAGTATTGTGCTTGCACTGAAAATTGCCGAACTCCATGTGATTGAAAATAAGAGTGGTAGGAAGCCGATACTACTCCTAGACGATGTCTTTAGTGAGTTAGACGGAAAACGTCGCCGTACGCTCGCACAGACGCTCCAGGACTATCAAGTATTCATAACGACAACCGATGCAGACGTCGCCATCGAACATTTCTCAAAACTCTCTAACATAATCCCGCTCTAGTATTTATTGAAACTGAACACTAACGATGGAGGTATCCATATTCATCGTTTCAAGATAGGCGAGCGCTTCAGCTTTAGCTTTATCATAGAGTGAAGTTGAACCACTTGAGCCAATCGGTGCCAATATAATAATCTTAACGACGAGCTGATTGCCGGTGTAGGCAAAATCTATCGTGTAGTCCGGGGTTTTCTTTGGAAGCGACGCATCAAGAATATCGTATTCATTTAATAAATCAGGGTTATTTGCTAGAACATAGTTTCCGATGGACGCTCCTCTGTTAACCGAGAGATAGAGACTGTTTGTGGCTGGAAGAAAGTGCCCATAACTTGCACCTTTAATGTTTGGCGAAAAAGCAATTCGGTTAGAAGTTTTTTCCTCGATACTTAGGAGCCATACCTGACTCTCATCGACAAGGTATAGCTCATTCGGACTGCCCCCCTCCAGAATTGTTGCAGAGTCTTTTGAGGATACTGACATTATTATTTCAGGTTTTTTTTGACCAACCGTGCGTATGAAAATTTTGTCACTCGATATATACGCAATTCTTTCTTCTGAAAGCATTATTATGTCGGTCAAGTCTTCAATACTAAATGTTTCGACTGTTCCTTCGCCAATGCGGAAAACCGTGACTAATCCTGAACGCGCAGCCCGCTCCCCGTCAGATGCATAGTTCATCTTGGCTGAAATGACTATGTCGGACCTGCACAGTATAGTGTTTGAGTCTTGCGCCTCACCGACTTCATTTATTTCTGAGCCGTCAGATGCAATATCAAAAATCTTCCCTTCTATCGATAAGGCACAAAAACGGCCGGAGTCAACGTTACTCGAAACAGCAAGAATATTATTCGAGTTAACTTCGCCCCTGTAAGCACCCGCAATCTCATCTGTAGATTGTTCGGAAAATAAACGTATCGGTGATTTGTTGTCTAAGACCAAGTACGTTTCTTGATAACTATTAGTTAATAGAGCCGTTGTAGTATTTAGGGCTACTTTATTGATAGGAGAGCCCAGCATTGAACCGCTGAGTCGTAGCTCTCCATTTACGTAAAACCTACCCTTTTCGTCTACGCGAGAAATATTTTCGCCATCTTCATTTATTTGAACCGTAGGATCACCGTCAGACTTTAAAAAGCGCATGTCAGAAGACTCGTAAGATAAGTCGACGCTAAAACTACCCGCTGTTCCGACAGAAAAATACTGCTTCGTATAATTATCGCCAACGTTTCCAACTACATAATAGTCTCCTTTAGATACTTTGACGGTTTTGTTTTGTGCATCTTTACCTCCCCACACTTCTTTGTAAGGACTCGTATTTAAATCATAAAGTACTATATTCTCGCCCTCATCAAGCTGAATTGTAATGGTTGCTTTTAAGAAATAGGACAATAAAAACCAACCGATAATTAAAACCAGTAAAGCCAATGATGCAATAACGAAAGGCTTCCTGTTCATATCATTAGAGTTCAATATTAACCTCCCTGCCACCATCTGGCCACTCACTACAGCCGGCTTCGTCTTCGACCGTAGTCGGTATAGAGAGGGCATTTGTCAGCGGATTTATAGTTTCTTGCCCATTGGAATTTGCGGCACCTTCGGGTAACGCCCCAAATGGCCAGCTTCGGTACATGTTCAAATGAAGGTGGTCGCCAAGACTTACGCCCGTATTTCCTACTTCGCCTAATGTCGCGCCCGCTTCTATCGTCGCATCCTGTGTTATACCGTCCGCGATAGAACGGAGATGTCCATAATGAGTCCAGATACCGTTGCCATGGTCTACTACCACGAGATTTCCGTACGTAGTATGTAGACCCGCAAATACAACAGTTCCACCTTGCACTGCGATAACTTTGGTGCCGGCACCAGCTGCGATATCAATACCAGAGTGGTAGTAGCTGCCACCACTTATTGTTTGATGTCTTAAATCTGACCAACAGGCAGTAATTCTGCCAATAGGCGTTTCTCCCTCTACGACCGGCCAACGAAACTCGCCTGGCCCAAGCGAACCGTTTGGACCACATGTACTACTCCCACCGGGGCTAAAACCAAAGTATGCGATGAAGGTCATAGCACCTGCAGGACTGTCGATACCGCTGACCGTTTCACCCCACTCTCCTCTGACGCCAACAGTACCACTTGTTCCTTTTGGACGTTCCATGCCCTGTCCTTCTGGGCCTGTATGATTTTCGTCGTATAAGTTCATAACATATGGAGCTATGTCTGGTAGCCAAGGTCCGCCTTCACTTGGGGGAACCTCTCTATATAAAGCACCTCTGTGGTACGCCAAAAAAGCGTATTGTAGGTCTTCGAAGCTCATGCTTGGAGATACCTCAATGTCGTATACAGATTTTGCTAGTCCAACAAAAAGATCATATGCCTTTTGCCCACTGTCCAAAAGCGTGTCGGGTGTTAGTCCGCTATCCACAGCCGCGGTTCCGAGCGGTTCCCCACCCAGCATTGAACGCTCGGGGTCTGACCCTGCTTCTCGATAATGGAGCGCTCCGAATACCTGCCACGGCAAACCATATTGCGTAGACAGCTCTTGATATACCGATTGGTTTTGTGCGACGCGGTCCTCGATTTGTGAGAGTCGGCTTCGGGCGACCTCTGGTAGTGCTGCATTATTGGTAGTCATGATGGTCCCTCCTGAACTCCCACTGATTGCACTGTTAATCATTCCGACAAGTAAATCTACTCCTTCCGGAATACTTGGGTGAATTTGATCACTGTCCATGAGGGGCGACTGGATACCGACGGTAATCGATTCGGGCGTTGGGTCGCTTGGATATACAAGCGAGAAGAAGTCTACAATATCAAAATCTAGACGTTCCGGATCAGAATATTTTTTTATCGCAGCGTTTGCAGCTCCAGCAGAATTCGCGACAGCTGTACTTGAGTTTGCGGTAGTATTAACCCATATTATTTTTACCACTCTAATCTCATAGAGTGCTTGAACGAACTTAGGGATGGCGTCGTCATAGTTGTCTCCGTTCGTTCCGAGCACCACAACCACGGTTGATGCGAGGAGTATCTTGTCTTTGTCTGCTTCAAGTGCTTCGAGCGCACTTTGGTTATCTTGGCCACCGCCATTTATTGACCTTCCAACAGAGCCGTTGATACCAGTAACCGAAAATCCCGCCTCTTCTATAACGGATTGAATGCTCGGCGATGCCGACTCCATACGTGTTAGCCATGAATCTCCTATGAGATAGACACTTGAGCCACCTGCTACCGTCAAGTTGTCGTCACATCCCTGTGGTTCTTCTGGGTCTCGCCAGTCTTGAGATTTGTTTATAA
>JACCDN010466157.1_pt1 | contig 14410 bp, 16 predicted proteins | sample 7441691 | NCBI WGS metagenome assembly JACCDN01 (sample SAMN15323439, study PRJNA562643) | freshwater metagenome | isolation source: river surface water | place: USA:Blue River Watershed | collected 2017-08-16
AGCTGTGGAAACCGGCAATGTGGTGCAGGTCTTTGACAAGATGCGCCACCCCTACACGCAGGCTTTGTTCCGCTCGATCCCCCTGCCCGGTGCCGACAAAAACTCCCGGCCCTTGGTGGCCATCCCCGGCAACTTCCCGTTGCCGCACGAACGCCCGCAGGGCTGCAACTTTGGCCCGCGCTGCGACTATTTCCAGCAAGGCCGCTGCAATGCGGCGGACATTCCGATGGACACCGTGCCAGAGGGTGACCGCCACCAGACCCGCTGCCTGAAATGGGCCGAGATCGACTGGGACGCGCCCTTGAAGGCCCGCGTCACCAAGGAAAAGGCCAAAATCGGCAAGGTCGTCCTGAAGATGGAAGACCTGCGCAAGTATTACTCCGTCTCCGGCTCTGCCTTTGGCGGCGGCATGAAGAAGGTTGTGAAAGCCAACGAAACCCTGTCGTTTGAGGCGCATGAGGGCGAAACGCTGGCGATTGTCGGCGAAAGCGGTTGCGGCAAATCCACCTTTGCCAAGGTGCTGATGGGTCTGGAAACCGCGACCTCCGGCTCCATCATGCTGTTTGATGAAAATGTGGAATCGACCCCGATCACCAAGCGCAATGTCGATACGGTGTCGAGCGTCCAGATGGTGTTCCAAAACCCCTTCGACACGCTGAACCCGTCGATGACCGTGGGCCGGCAGATCATCCGGGCGTTGGAGATCTTCAAGCAGGGCAAATCGGACGAAGACCGCCACGCCCGCATGCTGGAACTGCTTGATCTGGTGAAACTGCCGCGCGCCTTCGCCGAACGTATGCCGCGCCAACTGTCTGGCGGACAAAAGCAGCGCGTCGGTATTGCCCGTGCCTTTGCCGGTGGCGCCAAGGTGGTGGTCGCAGACGAGCCGGTGTCGGCGCTGGATGTGTCGGTGCAGGCTGCCGTGACCGACCTTTTGATGGATATCCAGCGCGAGAATGGCACGACGCTGCTGTTCATCTCTCACGACCTTTCCATCGTGCGCTACCTCAGCGACCGGGTGATGGTGATGTATCTTGGCCATGTGGTCGAGATGGGCAGCACCGATCAGGTCTTCCAACCGCCCTATCACCCCTACACCGAAGCGCTGTTGTCCGCCGTGCCGATTGCCGACACCAAGGTGGAACGCAAACGCATCGTCTTGGAAGGCGACATCCCTTCGGCGGTGAACCCGCCGCCGGGTTGCCCGTTCCAGACGCGCTGCCGCTGGAAATCCCAGGTTCCCGGTGGGCTTTGCGACCGCGACATGCCGCCGGTGCAGGTGCTGGAGGGCGGTCACCAGATCAAGTGCCACCTGTCGGCCGAGATTCTGGCCCGCATGGAGCCTGTCATCAAGATCGCGGCGGAATAAGGCCAGACGCCCGCGCTTTTACGACGGAATAAAGGGGGGCCACGGCCCCCCTCGCGCTGTCGCGCTCACCCCCTGTGAGTATTTCAAAAGGCGCAAATCCATCCTCACCGAACTCTTGGAGTTGCCCCTTGCAAAATAGTCTCGGGGTTTGCCATCGGTTCAAGAAACCAGCAGCATGGGCCGCAGGCCAGGGGGGTGGGCAGCCCCCTTACGTCGTCAATCAACCGAGAATCGCTTTGACGTAGTTTTTGGTTTCCGCAAAGGGCGGGATGCCGCCGTGCTTTTCCACCGCAGCGGGACCGGCGTTATACGCGGCGAGCGCCAGCCGCCAGCTGCCGAATTTGGCATACATCATCGCCAGATAGCGCGCGCCGCCATCCAGGTTTTGATGCGGGTCAGTGGCATCAACCCCCAGTTTCGCCGCCGTTCCCGGCATCAATTGCGCCAGTCCGGTGGCGCCAGCATGGCTAACCGCATGGGGGTTCCAGCCGGATTCCTGTTGCACAAGGCGCAGGAACAAATCTTCTGGAACGCCATGTTTGCGCGCTGCGGCCTTGGCGACCTCAAGATAGGCGCCTTTGTAATTGCCCTTATAGCGCGGCAGGGCTGTACTGTCGCCAGCCCCCTTTTCCTTGGGCGCGTTGGGTTTCAGCCGTGCGGAGAATTCGTATTGCTTGGACAGTTTGCTATCGAGAAAGGCGGTCTGCGATTTGAACAGCGCGTTGCGATTCTTTCTGGAGCCTGACAGCGTCAGCCCTTCGGCATTTGCCATATCGACAGGGGCCAGCGACAAGGCCAGCGACAGCGCAACAAGCGGACGCAAAAGCGACATGCGAAATTCCAGACCGATCAGACAAAAGCCACTATAGGAATTTGTTCCCGAATTGCCAGCGAGAAGCCCATCCATGGGGCAAAATACCGCCCATATCGCCGACCCATCTGCATTGGTTGCAGGGCCATGGCAGGCGTTCTATAGCTTTTGTTAACCAGCCTGCGGCACCCTGCCGGGGCAGATGAGAATCAGGGAGTGCGTCATGGCGGGATCGGTCAACAAGGTCATCATCGTCGGAAATCTGGGGCGCGACCCCGAAGTTCGGACCTTTGGCAATGGCGGCAAGGTGGTGAACCTGCGCATCGCCACCTCGGAAACCTGGCGTGACAAGCAATCGGGTGAGCGCAAAGAGCGCACCGAATGGCATTCGGTCGCCATCTTCAACGAAAACCTTGCCAAGATTGCCGAACAATATCTGCGCAAAGGCTCGACCGTTTATGTCGAGGGGCAGTTGGAAACCCGCAAATGGCAGGACCAGACCGGTGCGGATCGTTACACGACCGAAGTTGTGTTGCGCCAGTTCCGCGGCGAATTGACCCTGCTGGGCGGCCGCGGCGAAGGGGGCAGCGGCGGTTCGGGCGGCGGCTATGACGACCGCGGCGCAAGCGGTGGTGGGTATGACGATTATCAAGGCGGCGGCGGTCAGGGCGGTGGTTATGGCGGCGGCCGCAGCAGCGGCGGCGGCAACCAAGGCGGTGGCGGCGGCGGTCGCCCGGATCTGGATGACGAGATCCCCTTCTAAGACTGTCGGGAAATCCAACCTATCAAGCGGGCCTTTTGGCCCGCTTTTTCTTGGCCGTTCACGGGCGTGGTTTTTCCAAGGTTAGGCCACTGGACCTTGCGGGGCGAATTCCCTATATATTCTCTCAACTAAACCCGCGAGACCACAATGAACCAGCCGCAAGACCATCTTGAAGGCGCACCTTTGATCCGCCCTTCGACCACCGATCACCCGCTGTATGAGGCTGTTGTTGACGCCTGCCGCACGGTGTTTGACCCGGAAATCCCGGTCAACATCTATGATCTTGGTTTGGTCTATACCATTGAGATCAATGCGGAAAATGAGGTTTCGGTCCTGATGACCCTGACTGCACCGGGCTGCCCGGTGGCGGGCGAAATGCCCGCTTGGGTGCAAGACGCGGTGGAACTGGTTGTGGGCGTGAAATCGGCCGAGGTCGGCATGACCTTTGACCCGCCTTGGGGCATGGAAATGATGTCGGACGAGGCGCGCTTGGAACTGGGGTTCATGTAAGGCAACCCCAGGAACTTGCATATATAAAAAGCAAGTCCCAAGAATTGCAGTGCCATCATGCAAGCCAATAAACTTGCATTTTCATCGCGCAAGGTCTATGGCTTGCCCATGCGCGATCTCAAAGCTGTTATCTCTGGCGATCTCATTGCTTCCTCCGTCAAAGGGGCGGCGGCGATTGATGCGGCCATGGCCAGCTTGGCCGAAACCGCGGCGGACCTGTCGGGTCTGACCGAAAGCGACACCCGCTTTACCCGGCACCGGGGGGACGGGTGGCAGATTTACGTCGATGTTCCGGGGCTGGCGCTGACCTGCGCCTTGGCGATGGCGGCGAGCCTACGTCGATCTGGTGCGGGGTTGGACACGCGGCAGGCGATTGGATTTGGCCGGGTGGAAACCTTGCCCCCTGCCACGCTGGGGGGCGCCTTTGGCGAAGCCTTTGAACTCTCCGGCCGCTCCTTGGATCAGATGCCCCGCGGCGCGCGGCTTTGTCTGGCGAACCGGTTGATTGTGACGCCATGGCACGAGGCGCTCATCGCGCTGATCGACTGGCAATCGGGGCGATGGTCCAAAGAACAGGCCGAGGCGGTGCTGTGCCGCTTGCTGGGCGGCCGCCGCCCCAACGCTGACCTTGCCGCAACTTTGGGCATCTCCCGGCAGGCCTTTGAGGCCCGACTGTCTTCGGCGGGATTTCCCGCGCTGGAACCTGCCCTTCACGCGTTTCAAAGTGCCGATTGGACGGAATATCCCGATGTTTGAAACCTTTGCCGCCCTTCTGCTTGCCCATGCACTTGCCGATTTTGCGGTGCAGACAAAGGCGATGGTGGACAGGAAGGGGCAGGCATCGGTTCTGGCGCTGCATGGCGGCGTGGTGCTGGTCACGGCAATCGCCGCGCTTGGGGTCTGGCACCCTGCCCTGTTGTGGCTGGCCCTTCTGCATCTTCTGATCGACCTTGCAAAGACCCGCCTGCGCCGGGGGCTTGCAGCCTTTCTGGTCGATCAGGCGGCGCATCTTCTGACGATCGCCGCAGTGGCCCTTTGGCTGCCGGATCTGTGGGCGCGAGGCCTGTGGGCCGGCGTCTCCCAAGCGCCCGGCCTGATGCTGCTGGTCGGCGGGGCGCTGCTGGCCACCCGCGCCGGTGGCTTTGCGGTGGGGCTGCTGATGGCGCCCTTTGCCGATGCAACGCCAGACGGATTGGCCGGCGGCGGGCGCGTCATCGGCCTTTTAGAGCGCGGGCTGATCTTTGCGCTGGTGCTGCTCGGCCAACCGGAAGGCGTCGGGCTTTTGCTGGCGGCCAAGTCGATCTTGCGCTTTGGTGCGGTCAAGGATGACCGGGCGGCCAGCGAATATGTCATCATCGGCACGCTGGCCTCGGTCGGCTGGGCGCTTTTGGTGGCCTATGCAACCCAAAGCCTGCTTGTCGCCCTGCCCCCGCTTGGAATTTCGTCCGTGACACCCTAAGTATGGGGAAAAGGAGCATCCCATGTTCGGCATTCCCGGCAAAGCTGCCGTCACACTGACCCCCCCGGCCGCCAAGGCCATCGTGCGCCTGATGCAAAAGCAGGGGGCGGCAGGCTTGCGCATTGGCGTCAAGAAGGGCGGTTGTGCGGGCATGGAATACACCATGGATTACGTCGCCGAACAGAACGCCCTTGATGAGGTGGTCGAACAGGACGGCGCCAAGGTCTTCATCGCGCCGATGGCGCAGATGTTCCTGATCGGCACCGAGATTGACTATGAGGTTGATCTTTTGCAGGCGGGCTTCAAGTTCCGCAATCCCAACGTGGCCGAGGCCTGCGGCTGTGGCGAGTCGATCAAGTTCAAAGACGCCCCCGCCGCCTGAGGCCGCCGATTTTTCGATGCAAAATCGCCGCCCCTTTCGCCCGCGCGCTGAACAGGTTACGGCTTGGGAAACGGGCGGGAGGCGATGATGCGCAAACTGGCGGCGGGCAATTGGAAGATGAACGGCACGCGCGCGGCCTTGGCCGAGGTGCGGGCGCTGATCGCGGCGGTCGGCGCACCCGGCTGTGACATGCTGCTGTGCCCCCCCGCCACCCTGATCGCCGCCATGGCCGAGATCGCGCAAGGCTCTGCGCTGAACGTGGGCGCGCAGGATTGTCACGCCAAAGCCTCGGGCGCCCATACCGGTGATCTGTCGGCCCCGATGCTGGCCGATGCGGGCGCAAGCCATGTCATTCTGGGCCATTCCGAGCGCCGCGCCGATCATGGCGAAACCGATACGCAAGTGAAAGCCAAGGCCGAGGCCGTGATTGCGGCAGGGCTGGTGGCCATCATCTGCGTCGGCGAGACAGAGGCGCAACGCGACGAAGGCAGCACGCTGGCCGTGATCGGGCGGCAGCTGGACGCTTCGGTTCCCGCAGGGGCAACTGCCGCGCATCTGGTCATCGCCTATGAACCGGTCTGGGCCATTGGCACCGGCCGCACCCCGACGCTGGATCAGATTGCCGAGGTGCATGGCTTTATCCGCACCCGTCTGGCCGCGACGATCCACGCCGAGGCCGCCAGAACCCGCCTGCTCTATGGCGGCTCGGTCAAACCGTCCAATGCCGCAGACATCTTCGGCCTGCCGAATGTGGATGGCGCGCTGGTCGGCGGGGCCAGCCTGAAGGCCGCCGATTTCGCCCCCATTGTCGCGGCGCTTTCCGTCGCCTGATCCTTTTCATGTCGTAAACAGAGGCGCGGGAACTGGGCGTTCTTGCGAGAAACGCCCCATGACCGATCTTCCCCAAACCCGCCAAAACTCGCTTTTGAATGCCAATCTGATTTGCATGGCCTCCATGCTGATCTGGGCCGCTGGTCTGCCTGCGGCGGATATGCTGATTCCGCTGTTGATCCCGGAACAGTTGAACGCGCTGCGTATGACGCTGGCGGGCGGCTTTCTGGTGATCCTGTGGGCCGCACTCGAGGGGTTTGGCCCGCTCAAGCGCACCAACTGGCTGAAAGGCATCGCAGTGGGCAGCCTGATCGGGCTTGGCGCGTGGTTCCTGATCCGCGGGCAGGCCTTGGGCGGTGCGGTGACGGCGGCGGTGATTTCGTCGACCCTGCCGGTTGTCGGCATCACGCTGGAGGTCATTCTGGATGGCCGCAAGATCACACCGGCGTTGATCATTGGCCTGATCCTGTCGCTGATCGGCGGCGCTTTGACGCTGGATCCCGGCGGCGCGGCGGCGGGCGGATCGATGGTCTGGGGCGCGGCGTTGTGCTTTGGCTCGGTCGTGGCCTTTACCATCGGCTCGCGGCTGACTGTCACCGCGTTTCCCAATGAAACCCCGGTCGGGCGCACGGCGGTGACGCTGTTCGGCGCGGCCGTGGCGGCCCTGTGCGTGGCGACGGCACAGGTGGCGACGGGGGCAGACATGCCGTCGTTCGCGGCTTGGGGGCCGAAGGAAATCGGCGCGATCCTGCTGTTTTCGGTGGGGGCCTTGGGCGTCAGCCAGATCATGTGGATCATGTCGGTCGAACGCTTGGGCATCGGGCTGTCGGCCCTGCACATCAATGCCGCGCCGTTCTATGTGATGCTGATCCTGTTTGCGCTTGGCGGGGTGTGGAGTTGGCCGCAGGCGCTGGCCGCCGCCTTGGTGGGGCTGGGCGTTCTGATTGCCCAAGGCATCCTGCCCCTGCCCTTCGCCCGCCGCAGCTGAGACGTATTATGAAAACCCTGCACCAATCGCCGACCGCTCCTGACTTTGTGCAAAACCCCTATCCGTTTTACGAGGTGGCCCGCGCGGCTGGCCCGTTCTTTCACTGGGCGGATTATGATCTGACCTGCACCGGCAATGCCGCGGCGGTAAACGCGGTTTTCCGCGACCGCCGTTTTGGCCGCGAGGTGCCTGCGGAAAAGGCCCCCCTGATCCCCGATCATCTGGCCCCCTTCTACGCCGTCGAGGCCCATTCCATGCTGGAGTTGGAGCCCCCCCGCCATACCCGGTTGCGCGCGCTTGTCCTGCGGGCCTTCACCACCCGGCGGATCAATGCGCTCGCCCCAGAAATCGCCACCCTGACGCACCAGCTGATCGACGGCTTTCCGGATGGAGAGTTTGATCTGCTGAAGCATTTTGGCCAGCGCCTGCCGGTCATCATCATCGCCCGCCTTCTGGGCGTGCCCGAAGAGATGTCGGACGACCTGTTGCGCTGGTCCAATGCGATGGTCGGCATGTATATGGCCGGCCGCACCCGCGACACCGAAGACCGCGCCGTTGCCGCGACCGAGGCCTTCGTGGCCTTCATGCGCTCTTACGTTGAGGCGCGCCGCCGCGACCCGCGCGATGATCTCATCACAGAGCTGATCGCCGCCGAGGAAGGCGGGGAAAAGCTGACGACGGATGAGCTGATCACCACCTGCATCCTTTTGCTGAACGCAGGCCACGAGGCAACGGTGCATAGCATCGGCAATGGCGTGAAGACGCTGTTGCAAACCGGGCATGGCATCACTGCGGACACCGCCGAAGACACCGTTGAAGAGATCCTGCGCTTTGACCCCGCGCTGCATATGTTCACCCGCTGGGCCTATGAGGACATTGAGGTGATGGGCCAGCAATTCCGCCGTGGCGATCAGGTGGGGCTTCTCTTGGCCGCCGCCAATCGCGACCCCGGCCCGTGGGAAGACCCCGCCCGCTTCAACCCGGCGCGGCCAGTCAAACCCGTCGCCACCTTTGGCGCGGGCCTGCATTTCTGCGTCGGCGCCCCCTTGGCGCGGCTGGAACTGGTCACCGCGCTGCCGATCCTCTTTGCCCGCCTGCCGGGGCTAAAGCTGATGGGTCGCCCGGAATACGGCAATGTCTATCACTTCCATGGGCTGACCCGGTTGATGGTGCGGGCCGACTAACCCCCTTCCCCCGGCCCGACCTTTGGACAATGGTAATACAGGCGCGACCGCCCCATGATGGCGCGCAAGGAGGAGCCATGGACCACGACCGCATCCCTGAAATCGCGCTCGACTGGTATCGCACCGGTCGCAAGGCCGCTTTGGCCACCGTGGTCGAGACCTGGGGGTCGGCCCCCCGCCAGCCGGGCAGCCAATTGGCGATTTCGGGCGATGGGCAGATCATGGGCTCGGTCTCGGGCGGCTGCGTCGAGGGCGCCGTGGTGACCGAGGCTTTGGAGGCCATGCAGGACGGTCAGCCGCGCCTTTTGACCTTTGGCGTCAGTGACGAAACCGCGTTTTCCGTCGGGCTGGCCTGCGGCGGCACGATCCGGGTCTTGGTCGAACCGGTGGGCAAAGCCCTGCCGGAAACCATGCTGGCCGATCTGGTCGCGGCGCGGGCGGCGAAACACCCGGTCGCCTATGCGGTTCACCCCGAAACGGGCGCGCGCGCGCTTTATCGCCCCGGTCAGGACGCTGCCGCCGATCTGCGGTTGCGGTCGGACAAGGCGGGACTGGAAGAAGATGGCCGCTTCGTTGCCCCGCATAATCCGCCGCTGCGGCTGATCGTGGTCGGTGCGGTGCATATCGCACAGCCCTTGGTCACCATCGCCCGCGCCTGCGGCTATGCCCCGGTGCTGATTGATCCCCGCGACACCTTTGGCGCCGCAGACCGCTTTCCGGGCGAAACCGTGCTGGATGATTGGCCGGATGAGGCGCTTGCCGCCCTTGCCCCCGATGCCCGCACCGCGATTGTCACGCTGACCCATGATCCGAAACTGGACGACCCGGCCATTCGGCTCGCCCTGCGGTCACCGGCCTTTTACCTTGGCTGTCTCGGCTCGAAAAAGACCCATGGCAAACGGGTGGAGCGGTTGCAGGAGGCAGGCTTCAGCGGCGAGGAAATCGCCCGCATCCATGCCCCGGTCGGTCTGGACATCGGTGCCAAGACCCCGGCGGAAATCGCTGTCTCGATCATGGGGCAGATCACCGCCACGCTGCGGCTTGGCGCATGAGGTTCGGTCGCCTCCGCTTGGATCAGGCGCAGGGCGCGATCCTTGCCCATTCGCATGGGCCATCGGGTTTGCGCAAAGGCCGGGTGCTGACGGCCGAGGATATTGTCGCACTGGCCGTCGCAGGCGTAACGGACGTTACGGTCGCACAGCTTGACCCCGGCGATCTGGATGAAAACACCGCCGCCGCCCGGCTCGCGGCCGCGCTGGTGCCGGACCAAGTGGGCCAAGCGCTGAGCCTGACACCCGCCTTTACCGGGCGGGTCAACCTGAATGCGACCGGGCCGGGGGTCGTCCGGCTGGATCCCGCTGCCATCCACGCGCTGAATCGCGTCGATCCCGCCATCACCTTGGCCACCCTGCCCGACCTGGCCCGCGTGACCAAAGGCACGCTGGTCGGCACCGTCAAGATCATCAGCTATGCTGTCGCCGGGGCCGCGCTGGAGCAGGCGGCCCGCCTTGCCCATGCGGCGATCCGGGTGCAGCCTGTCATCTTGCGCGACGCAGCCCTGCTGCTCACCACAGTGCCGGGCCAAGACCCGAAGCTGAACGCCAAGGCCGCACGGGTGATCGCCGCCCGGCTGGACGCCTTGGGCATGACCCTGACCACCTGTGAGGAGGTCGCCCATGATGAAGCCGCCATTGCCGCGGCCCTGCCGCGCCTGCCCGGCGACATGGCGCTGATCCTGACCGGCAGCGCCACATCGGACCTGCACGACACCGCGCCACAGGGCTTGCGCTTGGCGGGGGGCACAGTGTGCCGCTTTGGAATGCCGGTGGACCCCGGCAATCTGCTGTTCTTGGGCGATTTGCGGGGCCGCCCGGTGATCGGATTGCCCGGCTGTGCGCGCTCGCCCGCGCTGAACGGGGCGGACTGGGTTCTGGAACGGCTGGCTTGTGGATTGACCGTCAGCGCCGATGACATCGCGGCGATGGGGGTCGGCGGGCTGTTGAAGGAAATCCCGCAGCGCCCGCAACGACGCGAACCCGACTGACCCGACCTGCCCTTGCCCGGACAGCAAAAAGGGGCCTTTCGGCCCCTGATTTTCGTGACAGGTCGATGGGCGCCTTACTTCGGCGACACCATCATCACCATCTGGCGGCCTTCCAGCTTGGGCATGGATTCGATCTTGCCCGCCTCGGCCACATCCGCAGCCACCCGGTTCAAAAGCTCAAGGCCCAGTTCCTGGTGCGCCATTTCACGGCCACGGAAGCGCAGCGTGACTTTCACCTTGTCACCCTCGCCAAGGAATTTCAGCACCGAGCGCATCTTCACATCATAGTCATGCGTGTCGGTGCCGGGGCGGAATTTGATTTCCTTGATCTCGATGATCTTCTGCTTCTTGCGGGCCTCGGCCTCGCGCTTCTGCGTCTCGTATTTGAACTTGCCGAAGTCCATGATCTTGCAGACCGGCGGTTCGGCGTTCGGCGAGATTTCGACCAGATCCAGCCCTGCTTCTTCGGCCATGGCCATGGCACGGGCGGGCGTGACCACCCCGACATTCTCGCCATCCGCCCCAATCAGGCGGATTTCCGGGGACCGGATGCGGTCATTGATGCGCGGTCCGGTTTCGCGTTGCGGCGGGGCATTGTGGGGGCGACGGGCTATGGCAGTGGTCCTTGTTCAGTTGAATTCTGCGCGCGCAATCTAAGCGCTGTGCGCGCCACCTTCAACCGGAAAACCAACACGGCAGAAAGACAAGCGGCAAACGCATGTGCCGCCGTGCTGCACCGCCGCAGGCGCGCCCTTTTCAACCCCTGTTGATTCTGTCATACCCCGGTCATCCGAATGTTTCGGTCATGGGAGTAAATGACATGAACAAGAACGTCCTTCTCGGCCTCGTGCTGATCGCTGCCGCAGCCGGTGGCTACTACCAGTTCAGCTACAAGCCCGCGCAGGAAGCTGCCGCCGCTGCGGCTGCCGCCGCCGAAGCCGCCGCTGCAGAAGCCAAAGCTGCCGAAGAAGCCGCCGCCAAGGCCGCTGAAGAAGCTGCTGCCGCCGCCGCTGCCGAGGCTGCCGCCGCCGCCGAAGCTGCCGCCACCGCTGCGGCCGAAGCTGCTGCCGTTCTGGACCCGGCCGCCTTCGACGCCGTCAAGGTCAATGCGCTGATCGAGGCTTCGGCTTTGGATGCTGCGACCAAAGCCACGCTCAAGGCCGGCGTTGACGCCGCTGCCACCGACGCGACCAAGGTTGCTGGCGCCGTCGCCGCTGTCAAAACTGCGCTTGGCATGTAATCGCCTGACAAGGTGAAAGAAAAACCGCCGCGGAGCGATCCGCGGCGGTTTTTTTCATGTCTGGCGATGGGACGATCAGATGCCGTCGCCGACAAAGGCCTTTTCCACCACGAATTGCTTTGGATCGGAATTCGCGCCCTCAACAAGACCAAAGCTTTCCAGAATGGCCTTTACGTCGACGTTGAACGCCAGCGACCCGCAAACCATGGCGCGGTCTTCTTCCGGGTTCATCTTCGGCAGGCCAAGGTCTTCGAACACCTTGCCCGAAACCAGATTGTCGGTGACGCGGCCCATGTGATGGAAGGCTTCGCGGGTGGTGGTCGGATAATATTTCAGCTTGTCGCCCACCATTTCGCCGATCAAGGGATCGTCCTTCAGGCTTTCGACCAGCTGGCGGCCATATTCCAACTCTGCCACTTCGCGGCAGGTGTGCATCATGATGACCTGTTCGTATTTCTCATAAGTCTCCGGCTCGCGCAGCAGGCTAGCGAAGGGGGCAAAGCCGGTGCCGGTCGACAGGAAGTAAATCCGTTTGCCGGGCAACAGCGCATCATGCACCAGCGTGCCGACAGGTTTCGGGCGCAGGATGATCTCATCGCCCACCTTGATGTGCTGCAATTTCGAGGTCAGCGGCCCATCCGGCACCTTGATCGAATAGAATTCCAACTCCTCGTCCCAAGCGGGCGACGCGATGGAATAGGCACGCAGCAAAGGCTTGCCAGTCTCCCCCAGCAGGCCAATCATCACAAACTCCCCGGAACGGAAGCGCAAGGATTGCGGCCGCGTCACGCGGAAGGAAAACAGCCGGTCGGTCCAATGTTTGACCTGCGTGACGGTCTGGGCGTCGGGCAGATGCGGCTTGGCGGCGGCAGGGGCAGGAGCGTTCATCTCGGTCACTTCGGTCATGGGGTGGTTGCCCGGCGTCTGAACCGGTCCTCGTTCAATAGCTTTGATTTGGGTCGGTGAAAAGCAAACCCGCGCACGGGGCGCGGATTTGTCACGCTAGCAGATTTAGGCCTTGAGTCGGGCCTGATAGTCATGCGCCTGCCAATTGGCCCGGTTCAGCCATTGCGCTTCGGGTTGGCGGGCGGCCATTTCATCGGGGATTTCGACCGCGTCAAAGCCGACGCGGCGGGCCATCGGGTATTGATCGGCAATGATCGGCCCCACGGCGCGCAATTCGCCGGTATAGCCCAGCATCCGCAACCGGCGGCCAATGGTAAAGCCACGCCCATCGCTAAAGGCCGGCACATGCACGCGGATCAGCGTCAGGCCCGCAAGGTCCAGCGCAGCCGGATCATCGGTATGGGCCAGATCGGCAACGCCGGTTTCGGGTGCGGCGGGAACGGGCGAGAAGCCCTGATCGGTTACAAGAACGCTCATAGCGCATTGTCCTTTGTCGTTCGCACGGGCTTGCCGCCCACGAAATGGATGCCACATTCGGTTTTCGCGCTGCCGCGCCAGCGCCCCGCACGCGGGTCTTCGCCGGGCTTCACCGGGCTGGTGCAAGGCGCGCAGCCGATCGAGGGGTAGCCCTTGGCGACCAGCGGGTGCCGCGGCAGGTTGTTGTTGACGATATACTCTTCAAGGTCTTCCCGGCCCCAATGGGCCAAGGGGTTCACCTTGATCCGAAAATCGCCTTCGTTTTCAAAGAAGTCGATGGTGCCCCGGTCAGCGTTCTGGAACCGCTTGCGGCCCGAGATCCAGCCGTCAAAGCCCGACAGCGCGCGCTCCAAGGGTTCCACTTTGCGCACGTTGCAGCAAGCATCCGTCGAAAACTGGTGCAGCGTGCCGTCCGGGTCTTCGAAATCGGTGCGGGTCTTGCGGGCGCGAATGGTGCGGATGTCGCACAGCGGCAGCTTCTCGGCCAGCTCGCGCTGATAATCGAGCGTTTCTTGAAACAGCATCCGCGTGTCGACAAAGATCACCGGGGTTTCGGGTGCTATGACCGAAACCAGATGCAACAGCACCACCGATTCAGCGCCGAAGGACGACACCAAGGCAACCTGCCCCAGTTCGGGATCTTTCAGCGCATGCTCCAAGACGGCCGTCGCGGAATGGTGACGATAGCGCGCATTCAGCGCCGCCACCCGATCTGCAACCGGGGCCTGTTCCACCTTAAGCAGCATCTCGCTCACCCGCCTCGTAAAGCGCTGTTTTGAACGGGCCAACGCCTACGCGGCGATAGGCCTGAAGGAAGGTTTCCTCGGGGCTTTGGCGCAGATCGAGATAGGCCAGCACGATGCGTTCAATGGCAGGCACGACCTGATCATAGGCAAAGCCCGGCCCGGTCTTTTCGCCGATGGTCGCGTCCTCGGATCCGTCGCCGCCAAGCGTGATCTGATAGTTTTCCACCCCGGCCCGGTCGAGACCCAGAATCCCGATATGGCCCACATGGTGATGCCCGCAGGCATTGATGCAGCCCGAGATTTTGATCTTCAGCGGGCCAACATCATGTTCCAGCTTCAAGTCATTGAAACGGGTTGCAATTTCCTGTGCGACCGGGATCGAGCGGGCGGTGGCCAGCGCGCAATAATCCATACCGGGGCACGCGATGATGTCGGAAATCAGCCCGACATTGGCCGTGCCAAGCCCGGCCTTGACCAAGGCGGCATGCACCGCCGGCAGGTCGGATTTGTGGACATGCGGCAAGATCACGTTCTGCTCGTGGGAAATGCGCAGATCGCTATGACCATAGGTTTCCGCCAGATCGGCCAAAACGCGCATCTGGTCAGATGTCGCATCGCCCGTGGTTTGCCCGTGCGCTTTCACCGAGACGGTGACGATGGCGTATTGATCGTTGCGGTGCTGGGCGAGGTTGGTATCGGC
>JACCDN010019667.1_pt1 | contig 14401 bp, 10 predicted proteins | sample 7441691 | NCBI WGS metagenome assembly JACCDN01 (sample SAMN15323439, study PRJNA562643) | freshwater metagenome | isolation source: river surface water | place: USA:Blue River Watershed | collected 2017-08-16
GCGGTGGTCGGCGATGCGATTTTCGGGGAAGTTGTAGGTTCGGATTCGTTCCGAGCGGTCCATTCCGCGAATCTGGCTCTTGCGCGCGTCGCTCGCCACGGCGTCGCGTTCCTCCTGCTGGCGCGCGAGAAGTCGCGCTCGCAACACCCGCATCGCGGATTCCTTGTTCTGGATCTGGCTCTTCTCGTTCTGGCACGAGACGACAATCCCCGTGGGGACGTGCGTGATGCGGACGGCCGAGTCGGTCGTGTTGACGGACTGTCCGCCGGGACCACCCGAGCGGAACACGTCGATGCGGAGGTCGTTCGGGCTTATGTCGATTTCTTCCGGTTCGTCGACTTCGGGGAAGACTAGAACACCGGTGGTCGAGGTGTGGATTCGGCCCTGGGTTTCCGTTGCGGGAACGCGCTGGACGCGGTGGACGCCACCCTCGTACTTGAGGCTTGCCCACGCGCCCTGTGCCGGGTCCGTCGCGTTCGACTTGATGGCGACCTGGACGTCCTTGAACCCTCCCAGGTCACTTTCGGTCTTGTCGAGAATCTCGACACGCCATCCGCGACTGTCCGCGTACTGGGTGTACATGCGAAGCAGGTCGGCCGCGAATAGCGCGCTTTCGGCGCCACCTTCGCCACCCTTGATTTCCATGATGACGTCTCGACCGTCGTCGGGGTCACGCGGGATGAGGAGTCGCCGAAGTTTCTCCTCGAGTTCCGGGATTGACGCCTCGAGCGCGGGAATTTCTTCGGCGAAAGCCGGGTCGTCCTTCGCGAGTTCCTTTGCCGCGGACAGGTCGTCCCGCGCCGCGACGAGTTGTTCGTGGGTGTTGACGATGGCGTTCAGTTCCGCGTAGCGTCGGTGGAGTTTCTTCGCGCGAGCCGCGTCGGCGTGCACCGACGGATCCGCCAAGTCCTGCTGGAGTTGGGCGTGTTCCGCGAGGAGTCCCTCGATCGACTCAAACATGTCGGCCTTAGAGGGTGACGACGGAGGTGGCGATGTCGACGAGTTCGTCGCGCACCGCCCCGAGGAATCCGTCGGTGACGTGGTCAACGGTCGCGATGACCGTGAGCGAACCGCCCGCTTCGAGGGTTCGACCGGCACCGAACAGTCGCTTCGTGGCGGAGAAGACCGCCGAATCGACGGGTCCGTCGCCGATGGGGCGCGAGCCCTGAATGACGGCGAGTTGCCCCTTCGCGACACGCGACAGCGAGTCGATGAGGACGACGACGTGGTGTCCCTTTTCGACGAGTCGCTTGGCGCGGGCGATTGCGAGTTCGGCGACAGTCACGTGCTCGTCGGAGTGACGGTCGTAGGAGGAGGCGGCGACTTCGCCGCGGACACCGCGACTGAGGGCCGTGACATCTTCGGGAAGCCCGTCGGACACGACGACCATGAGGTGAGCGTCGGTTGCGCTCGACGAAATTTCGGCGGCGAGATCACGAATCACCGCGGTGCGGGTTGCCCCGGCGGGTGCGTCGATGAGGACTCGGTCGCCCTTCTTGACACCCTCGAATCGCCCGTGCAACCCGAGAGCCTCGGTCGCGTGAATCGGGGTGAGGTCGGCGAAGTCGTCGCGTGTGACCGCCTCGTCGGGGGCGGCACCGTTGACGAAGTCGATGGTGGCCAGCGCGTTGTACTTCTGACGGTTTTGGAAGTCGTTTTCGCGCGGCTGGCGAATCGCACCAACGATCGCGTCTCCGCGGCGCAGGTTGTACTTCTTGACCTGTCCGAGCGCGACGTAAATGTCGGCCGGGCTTGCCAGGTAGCCGGCGGTGCGAACGAACGCGTAGTTGTCGAGGATGTCGAGGATTCCGGCGATGGGGATAAGAACGTCGTCGTCGCTGATCGCGTCGAAGTCGTCGTCACGGCCACGGCCGCGCTTGCGGTTGCGCTGGCGGCCACGGCCACCTTCGCTCGAGTTGTCCTCGCCGCCATCGGTGTCGGCGGAGGGGTTGTCGTTCGATTCGGTGTCGGTGGACTCGGGCTTCGCGCCGCGGCCACGACCGCGACCACGACTGCGCGAACGACCGCCCTCGGTCGGTACGTCGCCCTCCGCGGACGGCTCGCCGCCGGTCGTCGGTTCGGTTGACGCCGCGGAGGCCGCAGTGCCTTCGGTCACCTCGATGGGTGCGTCGGGCGACTTTTTCACCGCACGGCGAGGTGCTCGCTTGCGCGGAGTCGATTCGGTTGAATCGGTGTTGTCCGAGACAACGTCGGTGTTTTCGTTTTCCATTGTGTTACTCCTTGTGAATGTCACGCCACCGTGACCGGCCACAAGAAGTGACACGCGATGGAGTGATGCGAAACCTGCTCGGACCCCGAATTACTTTTCGGTGCCATCGGGCAGTACTACTACAGTAGCACCCTTGAAATCGACGGCGAGCATCAGGCAGTCCCACTCGTCGTTTCCGGTCGCCTCGATGAGGTCCGCCGCGCGCTTGCGTTCCACCGGGTCGTCGGTGAGGACGAGGACGGACGGGCCGGCTCCCGACACGACGGCGGCGAATCCGGCGTCACGCAGCGAATGCACGAGTGCGTTGGTCGCGGGCATCGCCTCGGCGCGATACTCCTGGTGCAATTTGTCTTCGGTCGCTTCGTGAAGCAACTCGGGACTTTGAATGAGGGCCGCAATGAGCAGGGCGGAACGCGACACGTTGAAGATTGCGTCCTCGTGGGGAACCTGCTCGGGTTGAAGCGCTCGCGCAATCTTGGTGCTCATCGTCGCGTTCCGGGGAACGGCGACGAGAAGCGAAACACCGCGGTGGACGATGAGCTTCTTGTGCTTGGGGCCGTTCGGTGTCGTCCAGGCGATCGACAGTCCGCCAAACAGGGCGGGTGCGACGTTGTCGGGGTGTCCCTCGAGTTCGGTCGCGATGTTGAGCAAACCCTGGGCGTCGATGTCGACGATGCCGTCGAGAAGCCCCTTGGCGAGCATGATTCCGCCGACGATGGCGGCCGACGACGACCCCATCCCCCGAGCGTGCTGAATTCGGTTTTCGCACACCAGGTCGATTCCCGGGAGAGGCACGCCAAACTTGTCGAAAGTCTTGATGAGTGAGTGTGCAACGAGGTTGGATTCATCCGTCGGCACTTCTCCCTCGCCGACTCCGTGAACCGTGACTCGCACCCCCGGAGTGGTCGACGCGGTCGCGGTCAGTTCGTCGTACAACGACAGAGCCATCCCGAGCGTGTCAAAACCGGGGCCCAGATTCGCGGTGGTCGCGGGGACCTTGACATGAACCGAGCGACCCGTCGGAACTGAGCCCGTCATCTAGTTCCCCTTCGACATTCCGAGGACCGACGCGATTTCGTCGGCGTCGACGGGAACGACGAGCGGCGACACCTCGGAACCGTCGGCACGCTTGAGTCCCCACTGGGGGTCCTTGAGTCCGTGACCCGTGACGGTCAGCACACACACCGCGTCCTTGGGGATGACTCCCGCTTCGGCTCGTTCCAAGAGGCCGGCGACGGAGATTGCGGATGCTGGCTCAACGAAGACACCGACCTCGGCGGCAAGAATCTTTTGGGCCGCGAGGATGTCCGCGTCCGAGATCGCTCCGAAATAGCCGTTCGAGTCTTTGTGCGCGGCAATTGCCAAATCCCACGACGCCGGCTTGCCAATGCGAATGGCGGTGGCGATCGTTTCGGGGTTGTCGATGGGGGCGCCGCCGACGAGCGGGGCCGACCCTGCCGCCTGGAAACCGAACATGCGAGGGAGCACATCGGTCACGCCGCGCGCAATTTCCTCACGATATCCCCGGTGGTAGGCGGTGTAGTTGCCCGCGTTGCCAACGGGGATGAAATGGAAGTCCGGAGCCCGACCGAGCACCTCGACGACCTCGAAGGCGGCGGTTTTCTGGCCTTCGATGCGGTCGTTGTTGACCGAGTTGACGAGGTGGATCGGATAGTTTTCGGCGAGTTCACGGGCGATGTCGAGACAGTCGTCAAAGTTTCCTTGCAACTGCAGGATCTGGGCGTTGTGGGCGACCGCTTGGCTCAACTTGCCCATGGAAATCTTGCCTTCGGGAACGAGCACCGCGGCGGTGATCCCCGCATACGCTGCGTACGCCGCCGCCGAGGCGGACGTGTTTCCCGTGGACGCGCAAATGACGGCCTTGGCGCCGTGTTCGACGGCCTTTGAAATCGCCATCGTCATTCCGCGGTCCTTGAAGGACCCGGTCGGGTTCATGCCCTCGAACTTGACGTACACCTTTGCCCCTGTGCGGGCGGACAGCGCGGGCGCAAAAATCAGCGGAGTGCCACCTTCGCCGAGCGAGACGATGGGAGTCTTCGACGTGACGTCGAGGCGGTCGCGGTATTCGTGGAGGACGCCCCGCCACTGACGCGACACGGGTCGTTTCGCGCCAAAGAGGTTCCCCCAGCGTTTCGCCATCACAGACCTTCCACTCGAAGCACACCCGAGACTCGTTCCACGACGGGCGACGCGGACAACGCCTCGACTGTCGCGGCGAGATCGGCCTCGATCGCCTCGTGGGTACCGATCACTAGCGTAGCGGTCGGCGAACCGTCGCTCGCGGTCTTTTGTTCGACGGTTTCGACGGACACCCCGTGTGTCGCGAAAAGCGACGCAATTTCGGCGAGCGCCCCCGCCGCGTCTTTGACGTCGAGCGAGACGTGGTAGCGGGTGCGAATCGCGGAAATCGGGAGAATCGGGAATGTCGCGTGGGTGGATTCGGCGATTCCGGGTCCCCCGATGACGTGGCGTCGGGCCGCGGTGACGAGGTCGCCGAGTACGGCGGACGCGGTTTGGATTCCACCGGCACCGGCGCCGTAGAACATGAGCGAGCCGGCGGCTTCGGCTTCGACGAAGACGGCGTTGTAGGCGCCGTGAACGGCGGCGAGCGGGTGGTCGAGCGGAACCATTGCGGGGTAAACGCGTGCGCTCACTCCTTCGGACCCGTCGGCGCCAATGACGCGTTCGGCGATGGCGAGGAGTTTGACGACATAGCCCGCTTTGCGCGCTTCACGAACCTGTTCGAGGGTGACCGCGGTAATTCCTTCGCGGTGCACCTTATCGAGGGGGACGTGGGTGTGGAACGCGAGGGATGCGAGAATCGCCGCTTTTTGGGCCGCGTCGAAGCCTTCGATGTCCGCGGTCGGGTCGGCTTCGGCGTAGCCGAGTTCGGTTGCCATGGCGAGCGCCGCCTCCATCGGTTCGCCGTGGGTGTCGATTCGGTCAAGGATGAAGTTCGTCGTGCCGTTGACGATTCCGAGGATTCGGTGGACTCGGTCGCCCGCGAGCGATTCGCGGAGGGGTCGGATGATGGGGATTGCCCCCGCGACGGCGGCTTCATAGAACACTTGCGCGCCGACCTGGGCGGCGGCATCGAAGATTTCGGTGCCGTGGTGCGCAAGAAGCGCCTTGTTGGCGGTGATGACGTCGGCCCCGGCGTTGATGGCGGTGAGGATGAGCGAACGGGCCGGTTCGATTCCGCCCATCACCTCAATGACGATGTCGGCGTTTCGGACGAGCGTCTCCGCGTCGGTCGTGATGAGGTGTGCGGGGATGTCGGTGTCACGGGTGGCGTCGGGGTTGCGCACGGCGACGCCGAGAAGTTCAATGCCGGCTCCGACTCGGGCGGCGAGCTCGTCGCCGTGGCGAAGAATCTGGTCGGCAACCTGGGCGCCGACGCTTCCCGCGCCGAGCAGGGCGATTCGAAGATTTCGATATTCGATCATCGGGTTTCACTTTCCAACTGGGTGTCTCGGTGAAGCAAGTCGGCGATGGTTTCGCGCCGCACGAGCAGAGTCGCCGTACCGTTCTCAACTGCGACGACGGCGGGGCGAGTGATCTGGTTGTAGGTGTTCGACAGCGACGCGCAATAGGCGCCGGTCGCGGGGACGGCGAGGAGGTCTCCTCGACGCACGTCCTGTGGCAGGTAGGCGTCTCGTACGACGATGTCGCCGCTTTCGCAGTGTTTGCCGACGACTCGAACGAGCATCGGGTCCGCGGCGCTGGTTCGGTTGGCGAGCGACACGGAGTAGTCGGCTTTGTACAGGGCGGTGCGCAGATTGTCGCTCATTCCCCCGTCGACCGAGACGTAGGTTCGCGTACCCGAGTGCCCCTCGTCGTCGACGACCTCAATCGGTTTGATGGTGCCGACGGTGTACAGGGTGATTCCTCCCGGTCCGACAACTGACCGGCCCGGTTCGATTGCGAGCACGGGAACGTCGATTCCTTTGCCTTCGCACATTCGGGCGACCTCGGCCACGAGTTCGGCGACGAGAGTCGCGGTGTCGGTCGGATCGTCGATGTCGGTGTACGCGATTCCGAACCCGCCGCCAAGATTCAGTTCGGGGACGTCCCCGTCGACGAGAAGGTCGGCGTGAACGTCGAGCAATCGACGGGCGGCCTCGACGAACCCGGCGACACCGAAGATTTGCGACCCGATGTGGGAGTGCAGTCCGAGGAACCTCAGTGACGGCCGCGACCGAATCGTCGCGACAAGACTCGGCACGTCCCGAAGTGCGACACCGAATTTTTGGTCTTCACGTGCCGTCGCCAAGTATTCGTGGGTCGATGCGTGAACGCCCGTGTTGGCGCGAAGTCGAACGTTAGCAACAACCCCGACTCGTTCCGCCGCGTCAGCCACTCGATCGATTTCGTCGGCCGAATCGATAACAATCGACCCGACCCCGACACTCACCGCACGGGCAATTTCGGGGTCACTCTTGTTGTTTCCGTGAAGCCCCAGCGAGGCCGCAGGAACACCGGCCGCGAGGGCGAGTTCCAGCTCGCCTTCGGTGGCAACATCGACGCGAAGTCCGGCATCCACCATCCACCGCACAACACCGGCACTGGAGAATGCTTTGCTTGCGAAATAGACGTGACCACTGGTTCCCGCAGCGGCACAGGCTGCCTCGAATGATTCGCGGATGCTCACCGCGCGACCGCGCACATCCGCCGCATCGACGACGTACAAGGGGGTTCCGAAGTCACTCGCGAGAGCCTCGACGGAAACGCCGCCGACCTCGATTTCCCCGTCACCGTTCCGGGTCGCGGTGCGCGGCCACACCAACGGCGCGAGTCGGTTCGCGTCCTGCGGTGGCGTCAGCCACTTCGGGGCGAGGGGGTTGGTCACGTCACACCTCACAAGAGTGAATTACACGGGTGAGGCGAGCGAGCCTGGATTGACCCCTGAAGCCGTCTCTTAGTTTAGCGAACCGCGCGTGAGCGCGACACTGTCCTCCGCGGCGACCCACGCGAGCATCGCGCACTTCACTCGCGCAACAAATTTGGACACTCCCGACAGAGATGCGAGATCGCCGTAATCCTCCTCGTCGAGGACGATTTCCCCGCGGGAACGCATCGCGTCCCGAAAACCGCCCGCGAAGGTCGAAAACTCGTCGAGAGTCATGCCCTTGATTTCGGAGGCGAGCATCGACGCGGAGGCTTGAGAGATGGAACACCCGGTCCCCTCCCACTCGATTGCATCGATCGTCGACCCGTCCGCGGACAGCAACACCTGAAGGTTGATTTCGTCTCCACAGGTGGGGTTGTACTGGTGGGACGGGTATCCGCCGTGATTGATGCCGTAGCCGACCTTGCGCTTGTAGTGGTCGAGGATGATTTGTTGATACAACCCGTCGAGTTCCATCACGGCTCCCCGAAGAATCCGCGAACTCGCGACAATGCGTCGACCGCCACTTCAACGTCGGTCAGGGTCGAATACACGCCGAGAGACATTCGGGTCGAGGAGTCGACGCCGAGTCGTTTGTGCAGCGGCTGGGCGCAGTGATGCCCGACCCGGACCGCAACACCCTTCGAGTCGAGATATTGCCCGACGTCGTGCGGGTGAACACCATCGACCGCGAAAGACACGAGTCCGACGCGCTCCACTCCAACGTTGGTTCCGAGGACACGAACGCCCGGCACCTCACTGACGAGTCGATACATAATCTCCCCCAACGACGATTCGTGTTCGGCGACTCGGTCCATCCCGATGTCGTCGAGGAATCGAACGGAATCGGCCCAGCCGATCGCCTGAGTCAATCGCGGAGTTCCCGGCTCAAACTTGGCGGGAGCTGGCAGATAGTCGGCGGAGTCGAAATCGACACGGGTGATCATCGACCCTCCCGTGAGAACGGGCGGCATTTCGGCCAGCACATCGGCGGAGCCCCACAGTCCTCCGATTCCAGTCGGACCGTACATTTTGTGGGCCGAAAACGCGATCACGTCGGCACCCGTCGAGTCAACGTCGAGTGGGGCGTGGGCTGCGGACTGGCACGCGTCGAGAACGACGAGCGCGCCGACCCGGTGAGCCGCATCGGAAATCTGACGGACGGGGTTGACGATCCCCAACACGTTCGACACCGACGGGAACGCGACGACCTTCGTGCGGTCGGTCAGGACCGACTCGACCGACTCCGCGGTGAGCACCCCGTCATCGGTGATCGGCGCAACACGCAGAACGGCACCCGTCGACTTCGCAACCTCTTGCCACGGGATGAGGTTCGCGTGGTGTTCGCTTTCGGTGACGACAATCTCGTCGCCCGCGGTCAATGCGAATCGGGCGGGTCCTCCGACGGCACTCGCCAACCGGAAGGCGAGCGCCACGAGGTTGATCGATTCGGTGGCGTTGGACGTGAACACGAGGTCGTTCGGCCGCGCACCGATGAATCGGGCGATGATGGCACGCGCGTCGTCAAACGCCTCGGTCGCTTCGGCTGCAAGCGTGTGCGCACCGCGGTTGACGGCCGCGGTTCGCGTGAGCGAAAAGTGTGACTCGTGTTCGACGGGACCGGCCGGGCGCAGGGCAGTCGCCGCGGTGTCGAGATACACGAGCGGGACGCCGTTCACGCGCTCACGCAGTTCGGGGAACGCCCCGCGGATGCGATCGGAGTCCTCGGGCGACAACATCGCTACATCCTCTCCGGCGCAGAGACTCCGAGCAGGAACAGTCCGTTGCGCAGAACCTGTCCGGTTGCGTCGTTGAGCCAAAGCCGGGTGCGGTGGGTGTCGGTGACGGCCTCGTCCCCCATCGGGGTGACACGGCAGTTGTCGTACCACCGGTGATAGAACGCCGCGAGTTCCTCGAGGTACCGCGCGATTCGGTGCGGCTCACGGAGTTGAGCCGACTGCGCGACAAGCCGCGGAAAGTCGGCGAGCGCGGTTGCCAGGTCGGCCTCGGTTTGGTGGGTGAGGAGTGACGCGTCGAACACGGTGCGATCAACTCCGGCGGTTGCGGCGTTGCGGGCGACGGCGTGGGTGCGCGCATGTGCGTATTGAACGTAGAAGACCGGGTTGTCGTTGGAGTGTTTTTGCAGCAGGTCGGGGTCGAGGGTCAACGGCGAGTCGGCGGGGTATCGCGCGAGGGAATAGCGCAGGGCGTCCGTCCCCAGCCATTCGCGAAGGTCGTTGAGTTCGATGATGTTGCCCGCACGTTTGGACAGTTTGGCACCGTTGATCGACACCAACTGTCCGATGAGGATTTCGATGTCTTTGTCCGGGTCGTCCCCCGCGGAACCGGCGAGCGCCTTGAGGCGGTGAACATATCCGTGGTGGTCGGCACCGAGCAGGTAGATCTTGTGCTGGAATCCACGGTCGCCCTTGGACAGGTAATACGCGGCGTCGGCGGCAAAGTACGTGTAGATGCCGTTGCCTCGACGGATTACGCGGTCCTTGTCGTCACCAAAGTCGGTGGTGCGCACCCACACGGCGTCGTCTTCGTCGTACACGTGTCCCTGTTTGCGCAGTCGTTCGATGGCCTGTTCGATGAGTGAGTCGTCACCGCCCGCGTGAAGGGTGCGTTCACTGAACCACACGTCGAACTCGACGTTGAAGCGTCCCAGCGAATCCTTGATTTCCTGCAACTGGAGTTCATATCCGATGTCGCGGGCGACGATGATTGCCTCGTCCCGCGGCAGCGTCGCAAGGTCGGGTCGGCGTTCCAGGGTCATGCGGGCGAGTTCCTGCACGTATTCGCCGGGGTATCCGTTTTCGGGGGTCGGCTCACCGAGTGCGGCGGCGAGGACGGATTCGCCGAAGACGTCCATCTGGGCACCGGCGTCGTTGATGTAGAACTCGTTTGCGACGTGTGCTCCGGATGCGCGCAACACGCGGCCGATGGAATCTCCGAGGGCGGCCCAGCGGGTGTGACCGATGTGGAGTGGACCGGTGGGGTTTGCCGAGACGAACTCGAGGTTGATGTTGTGTCCGGCGAGAGAATCGTTGTGACCGTACTGGTCGCCCGCGGTGAGGATGGTGCGGGCTATCTCGCCCGCGGCCGCCGCGTCAAGGGTGATGTTGAGGAAGCCGGGGCCGGCGATGTCGATGGACTTGATGCCGTCGATATCCGAGAGCCGTGACGACAGTTCTTCCGCGAATTCGCGCGGGTTCACGCCGATTCGTTTCGACAGTTTCAGCGCGATCGAGGTTGCCCAGTCGCCGTGGTCGCGGTTTTTGGGTCGTTCCAGCGCAACCGTCGCTGCGTCGATTTCCGCAGCCACCGACTCGTCGCGTCCCGTCACAATCCCGCGAGCACCATCGGCGATGGCACGGCTGAGCGATTCGGGGTTCACCGTTCAATCGTAGCGGGGCTAGAAACGTGGCCCTAAGCAATCTAACCTGAACCCTCGCACACCGCGGAAGGTTATCCGAGCTAGTCATGCCGTGACTAAAGGAGTATGGAAACAAGCCAGTAATGCGGCCGCGACTAGACGAGACATTTTGCAAGTCCCTAATTGAAATTTTGCTTGACCTCAATTGAGAACTTGACCCGCCTTAGTGAATGATTTGAGAAACTCCACCGCTTCAGGCGAAACATCGTGCCGGAGATTCGTTTCGTAAAGCGGTTGAATCGCGCCAGCCCATATCGATTCCCACTCCCAGATTGGAACCCGGTACTTCGGCAATTCGACAAGGTGAACTGAGGCGCCTTGTGCGAGATTCTTGTTCACTACAGATCTGAGATATTCGAAATCTCCTTCCGCAGACATTCCCTGATCTGCGCGAGCTAACAAGATAGACGATGATCCGTCGATGTAGACAAAACTCAATTGGGCCGCACCCGAGAGCTCTTGATTTGCATACACGGTGCAATAACCGTTTCGCCGTTCCGTATCTATGCGCTGCCAGTAAAACAACATTGCAACGTAAAGGGCACCCATTGGAATGAGTGCGACCCCCCACAACTTGAATAATTCATTTCTCAGTTCACTGAATGGCTGGAAAACAATAATGGCGATTACAAACAACTCGATTTTGAGAAAAAACGTTGCAATTTTGGCGAATTTCTTACACCTAAAGGCAGCCAAACCTCTTACCTGCGTGACGCGAAACAAATCAGTTCCAGATTGCACTGTAATCTTTTCTCTCTCGCACAAAACAAGGGTGGCGCTGGCTCTCCCGCCACTTTATTATGTCGCGCCCACAATCCCTAAAAATGATGAATATCCAAAAATTAGGGTAGACACGAACCGCTGTCAAGAGAGTTCGGCAGAAATTTTCAATGGACGAGCACTGCCGATATCGCACAGGTTGGTAGGCTGACGGTCAGGCCCCCTTAGCTCAGTGGATAGAGCGTCTACCTCCGGCGTAGAAGGTCGCAGGTTCGAATCCTGTAGGGGGTGCAGTCGCAGACAATATTTTTGCGTGGAAGCGTTTACTCCCGAAAAAGTGCAATTCGTTCGTTCCCGAACGATGGTTTTCACGGCATAGTGGAGTCATGACTGGTAGCGATGACGCCACCGCAGGAACCACCCGAGCAGATCTCGCCGAGTGGGTGTCCCACATCGCAAAGTTGACACACCCCGATCGGGTGCACTGGGTTTCGGGATCCGATTCGGAACGCCAGGAACTCATCTCCGAGTTGTTGGCGGCGGGAACCATCGAACAACTCAACCCGACACTTCGCCCCGACTCCTACATCGCTCGAAGCGACGCAAGTGACGTCGCCCGGGTCGAATCACGGACTTTCATTTGCTCAGACAACCGCGCGGACGCAGGGCCAACCAATAACTGGGCCGATCCCGACGAGATGCGATCCACCCTCGGCGGCCTCTTCACCGAATCGATGCACGGTCGCACGATGTACGTCATCCCGTTCCTCATGGGACCAGTGGGGTCGCCGGTCACCCGCGCTGGTGTCGAGATCACGGACTCGCCCTACGTTGTCCTCTCGATGGGGATGATGACCCGTTCAGGGAAACAAGCGCTTGACGTTATCGAAGCCGGCGCGGATTGGGTGAAGGCGGTCCACTCGGTCGGTGCGCCTCTCGAAAAAGGTGAAACGGACGTTCCGTGGCCGTGCAACTCGGTCAAATACATCACCCACTTCCCCGACACCCGCGAAATCTGGTCGTTCGGATCGGCCTACGGCGGAAACGCCCTACTCGGCAAGAAAGCCTTTGCCCTGCGCATCGCCTCGGCGATGGCGCGAGACGAGGGATGGTTGGCCGAACACATGATGCTCATCCGCGTCACATCCCCCGAGGGCCACGTCAAACACATCGCCGCGGCCTTCCCGAGCGCGTGCGGCAAAACAAACTTTGCCATGTTGCAGCCGACCATCCCAGGGTGGCGAGTCGAAACGCTCGGCGATGACATCGTCTGGATGTGGGTCGACGACGACGGGCAGCTCCGCGCCATCAATCCCGAAACGGGGTTCTTCGGGGTCGCACCGGGAACGAGCGAACAATCTAACCCCGTTGCGATGCGCACGCTGTTCGGTCACACCGTATTTACAAACGTTGCCGTCACCGACGACAACGACGTGTGGTGGGAGGGGATGACCAAAGACAAGCCGGCGCATCTCATCGACTGGCGCGGCAACGACTGGACACCCGACTCGACGGAACCCGCCGCACACCCCAATTCCCGATTCACCGTGTCCATCGCCCAGTGCCCGACGACCTCGCCCGACTGGGACAACCCCGACGGCGTTGTCGTCGATGCGATCGTTTTCGGTGGTCGTCGCCGCACCACCATGCCGCTCGTCGTCGAGGCTCGCTCGTGGCAACACGGCGTTTACCTCGGGGCGACCATGGCGTCGGAACGCACCGCCGCTGGGGAGGGGACGGTGGGTGAACTGACCCGCGACCCGTTCGCGATGGCGCCGTTCACCGGGTACCACGTCGGCGACCACTGGGCACACTGGCTGTCCATCGGGAAACGCCTCGAACAGTCCGGGCATGCACCGCACATCTTCCACGTCAACTGGTTCCGTCGCGGCGACGACGGAAGGTTCCTGTGGCCGGGATTCGGCGACAACATCCGAGTCGTCGACTGGATTGTCAAACGCCTCGGCGGTGAGGTCGACGCCAAACCCTCTCCCGTCGGCAACCTGCCACTTCCCGCGGATCTCAACGTGCACGGCATCACCTTCCATGGAGACGACCTCGATGAACTTCTCACCGTCGACTCGGCCGTCATCGCCGAAGACGCGGTCTCCGCGCAATCAGTTCTGGAAATCGCGGGAGACCGAACGCCACAGGTTCTGTGGGACGAAAACGCCGAAACGATTCGCCTCTGTTCGTGACCGACACGGGTCACAATCCCGCCGTGTCCTTGCGGTCGATGCGCCCGGGATGCCGATAAAGTCGGGCTAGAGGAGGCCCCCATGCAGTTCGTTCGCCCACTAGTCGGAGCGTCGGTGGCGGGGGTGTTACTCCTCACGGGATGTGCCGGATTCGGCGAACCGGACCCGCTCGAAACAACCGCGGCACCCACACCAACCCCGACGGAAACGGCCCCGACAGACGGAGGCGTGTTCACCGCTCCAGCGGATTGTTCGACGATTCTCCCGCAAGAACAGGTCGACTCGTACGCGGCGGAGAACATCATCCTGCTCGCCGGTCCCGGCGGGATCTACGGGGACGAACTCATCCCCGACCCGACACCCGAAACCCTCGCCGGCGGAATCTCGTGCTACTTCGGCTATGACAACGAAGACCCCAACCAGATTCAGATCTATTCGGTTGTCTCGGTGGCGGCCGTCACGGCGGACAACCGCGAATCCATCGTCGACGACCTGACGGCGCAGGGACTCAACGAAGGAACCGACGCCGCGGGAGCCCTGACGTTCGCCATCATCGGCGACACCGACGCCAACGTTCCCGCCATGTACAACGTCGTCAACGAAACGTCGTGGATTTCCGTCATCTCCGTCTACGGCGGCGAAACGTTCTTTGAAGAGAACGTCGCCATCGCCGGCCTGGTGCACGAACAGGTCTACAACTAACGGTGAGCTTGCCGTTCGGCGAGCGGATTGATCCGTCGTGGAGACGGGTGCTCGAACCGCACGCCGAATTACTGGGCAGCATTGCGGATCGAGTTGAGGCGGAGTCCCGTGCCGGGATCACGCACCTCCCGCGCAACGACCGCGTGTTGAGGGCGTTGGAACAACCGCTCGACTCGGTCCGTGTGGTCATCGTCGGGCAGGAC
>JACCDN010563408.1_pt1 | contig 14401 bp, 9 predicted proteins | sample 7441691 | NCBI WGS metagenome assembly JACCDN01 (sample SAMN15323439, study PRJNA562643) | freshwater metagenome | isolation source: river surface water | place: USA:Blue River Watershed | collected 2017-08-16
AAGATTGCCGATGGAACTATTGTGGTGGGAGACATTGCAGACAATGCAGTAGAGACTGCCAAAGTAAAAGATGCAAACGTAACCTACGCTAAAATTCAAAATGTAAGCGCGACAGATAAAGTATTAGGACGTGTTTCTACAGGAGCGGGAGTAGTAGAAGAAATTGCTACTACAGGTTCTGGTAATGTAGTCAGAGCAACATCTCCAACCTTGGTAACACCAACTTTAGGGGTGGCTTCTGCAACAAGTGTCAATGGGTTAACTCCAACGGCACTAACAACAGGCTTTACTATTGCAGGAGGAAGCACGACTTCAAAAACATTAACAGTTAGTGGTGATGCTACTGTAAGTGGTACCACAAGCGGTACTAATACAGGGGATCAAACCATTACGTTAACAGGTGATGTAACAGGAAGCGGAACAGGAAGTTTTGCGGCAACCATTGGTACCGGAAAAGTAACGACAGCTACTATTGCTGCCGATGCAGTAACCTCAGCTAAGATTGCTGATGGAACTATCGTAGTGGGAGATATGGCAGACAATGCAGTAGAGACAGCCAAAGTGAAAGACGCTACTATTACCTACGCTAAAATTCAAAATGTAAGCGCGACTGATAAAGTATTAGGACGTGTTTCTACGGGAGCAGGAGTAGTAGAAGAAATTGCTACTACAGGTTCTGGTAATGTAGTCAGAGCAACGTCTCCAACCTTGGTAACGCCAATTTTAGGAGTAGCTACTGCAACTTCAATAAACAAAATAACGATTACAGCACCAACAACCAGTGCTACTTTAACTATTGCTGATGGCAAAACACTAACAGCTAATAATTCCCTTATTTTAGCAGGTACAGATGGTAAAACAATGACTTTTCCAACTACTGATGCTACTATTGCTAGAACTGATGCTGCACAAACATTTACTGGAGTACAAACATTTAGTTCAACTATTGCAGGTTCTATTAGTGGAAATGCCGCTACAGTAACCAATGGGATATATACAACCAGTAAAATAAGTGATTTGGCTGCGACCACTTCAGCAGAGTTAGCAGGAAAAATATCAGATGAAACAGGTTCAGGGGCATTGGTATTTGCTACTTCGCCAACCTTGGTAACACCAACTTTAGGAGTGGCTACAGCAACAAGTGTAGGGTTCTCTGGTTCCACTTCAGGAACGGCAACTTTAGCTGCGCCAGCAGTTGCAGGAACTACAACTATTACCTTGCCTGCAGCCACAGGAACTTTGGCAACATTGGCAGGGACAGAAACCTTGACCAATAAGACATTAACAAGTCCAATTTTAACTACACCTGCTTTAGGGACTCCAGCATCTGGAGTATTAACTAATGCAACAGGATTGCCATTGACAGCAGGAGTTACCGGAATTTTACCAATTGCTAATGGAGGTACAGGATCAAGCACTCAAAATTTTGTGGACTTAACTACAGATCAAACGATAGCAGGAGTGAAAACCTTTTCGGGAAGTTCAACCGTGGTAAACCAAAATTTAACCGTTAATGCTGCGGGTACGACAGGTCAGGGAATAATTTTATCAGACGATGGCGATATTGTTGATAATAATGATGGTGCTGCTACTTTTCGCTTTACCGGAGGAATTAAAATTAATAATGGTAATAAAAGCGCAGGAACTACTACAAAAATAACATTAGCTAATAATGGAAATATTACAGCTGCGGGTTCATTAGCAGTTACAGGCGCAGCTACTTTATCGAGTACATTAGGTGTAACTGGAAATACTACCGTTGGAGGAACATTAGGGGTTACAGGCGCAGCTACTTTATCGAGTACATTAGGTGTAACTGGAAATACTACCGTTGGAGGAACATTAGGGGTTACAGGTGCTACTACTTTATCGAGTACATTAGCGGTTACAGGAGCTACTACTTTATCAAGCACCTTAGGTGTAACAGGAGATGTTGCTGTAAATACGGATAAATTTAAAATCACAGCATCGTCTGGAAATACTGAGATTGCAGGAACATTAAAAGTTGCTGGTGGCTCACCAGGGGCAGGAAAGGTATTAGTGTCTGATGCCAATGGATTGGCTAGCTGGTCGGCCAATAGTAATGGAGGTGCATCTTTAATTTCTGCAACCGCAACTATGGCTGCAACAGATACTTATAATTTAATAGTGTTTTCAGGGTCAACAGCTTCACAAACTATTACATTACCAAGTGCGATAACAGTTGGTGCTGGAAGAGAAATTACCATCAAAAACATTGCAAGTGTATCAGTTTCTGTTAATGCTACTGCAGGAAATTTAATTTCAGATAGTACTACTACTGGAGCAACATCATTATCTATTGGAGTTGAACCATCCAATAACTGGATTAAAGCCATTTCAACAGGTGCCAATTGGATTATTTTAAGAGCCTTATTCTAATCTATAGCACAATGAAACAAGCAGTATTGGTAATAGCTTTGTGTTTTGTTTTCCTGAATGGGAAGGCACAAACGGGTATTGGGACTACTACACCAGTAAATAAACTCGAGATAGTTACTACTAAGGCCGATCCGGCTAGTACTGGAGCTACTGCTAATGGCAATTTTAGATTAGGGGCTACCGTGGGGACACACGTATTGGATTTTGGATTAAGTAGTTCAAGTACCTATTCTTGGTTACAAGCAAGAGACAAAGGAACATATGCAACCAATTATTTTTTATCCTTAAATCCCAATGGAGGTTATGTGGGTTTAGGAACAAGTAGTCCATATTCAACTTTAACAGTGGGTAATGCTGCTGGAACTATTGCGGGTGAAATTTCATTAAATCCAAGCTCTGCTCAATATGAAGGAGGTCAAATAAATATTAAAAAGTCTTTAGTAGGGAGTACAGCCGATTGGATAATTGATCAATACGGTACGAGTTCGTCTGATGCTAGAATTCGTATTTTTAATTCTTTAAGTGAAACCAATGGTCTTTCTATTTTAGAAAATGGAAATGTGGGAATGGGTAGTTTAACGCCTAGTGTACGATTACAAGTAAATGGAGATATTATAGCCAATTCGATTGCAGGTTCATCAGACCTCCGATATAAAACGAATATTCGTCCTGTTGAAAATGCTTTAAATACAGTAAAATCGTTGCGTGGTGTTTATTTCAATTGGAATCAAAAAGAATTTCCCACCAAAGATTTTTCTGATAAAACAGAACTCGGATTCATAGCGCAAGAAGTGGAGAAAGTGCTGCCTGAGGTAGTGACTAAAGACAATACACCAGAGCAATATCGCTCTGTGAAATACGATAAAGTAGTAGCGCTACTCGTAGAAGCCATCAAAGAGCAACAAAAGCAAATTGATAGTTTAACAAAAAAAGTAAGAAGGTTAAGCAAAAAAAGAAATAAATAGCGATGAAAAAAACATTTTTATTTATTTTTTTGACACAGATGTCATTTTTAATTGCCCAAACATCAACTAATAGTTCAGGGAATGGAACGTATACGAATACGTCCAGTTGGACGAGCCCTAAAGATCTTACAGGCACTGCTAATATAGTAAATGGACATACGATTACTATTCCAAATAATATTAATCAAGTCTATTCCAACAAAATAAATTTTACGGGTACAGGCAAGTTAGTATTAGAAGGCAGTTTGAGTAAATGGGTGCCTGCGACTAACCTTAACTCATCTCCACCGATAGAATCGTTCAACAACGCGGCGAACTGGTCAGCCTCAAGTGTGTGGGTGAATAGTTCGTATGGCACAGGATTTTATACCCCTTGGATAGATTCTAATCAAGGCTGGTCTGCTGGTAGCGCACTAAATTATACAGATTACTTACAGTATGATCTTAAAAGTCCCCGCTGGATTCAAGGTATTGTATGTCAAGGACGTGTTGACTCACCACAATGGGTAACTTCGGCAAAAGTAGAAGTTAGTACCGATAATGTAAATTGGACAACTGCTGCCGCTAATTTAACCATGAATTCGGATCAAAGCACTAAGGTGTATAAGAATTTTGATAATGTGATGTTTGGACGCTATGTGCGAGTTACACCTACCGCTGTTTATGGACATCCATCTATGCGTTTGGGTATCTTATTACGCGATAATGTCTTTAAATCTTGTAAAGAGATAATCACGAATTTTCCCAACGCAACCTCAGGAATTTATGTAATTGATCCCGATGGAACAGGCGCTTCACCAAGTACCAACTGTTATTGTGATATGACTACCGATGGAGGTGGCTGGACGTTGGTTTTAAATTACCTGCATTTGGCAAATACGAATCCAGCCTTAGTCGTGAAGACAAACGCCTTACCCTTACAAGGATCAACAACTTTAGGAACGGATGAATCTGCATCTGCCTCAACTTGGGGACATGCATCAAACAGCTATTTAAACAGTTTTACTTTTAGTGAATTACGTTTTTATGGAAAAACTTCCCTTCATGTCCGAGTGATCCATTTCAAAACCTCGCATTCCAATACAATCAACTATTTTAAAACAGGAACGGGTAGTATGACCGGTATTGCTACGACTGGGAATTATACAACTTTAACTGGACATACAGCAAATTTGCCGGGATCATCGGGCAGCTATTTTACGAATCAAGGCAATATATCCATGACAGAATTCCCTATGTATCTTGGAGCAACTTACCATTGGGGGATTCATGGACTAGGGTCCCGCTGGGAAGTAGATGATTATCCCAATAATTACGCTTACAGTACCTTTCATCAAATATGGATTAGATAATTAGCAATATGAAACAGTTATTCTTTTTTTTATTTTTCATTCAAATTGCCATCGCTCAAACCGGCATTGGTACGACCACGCCTAATGCATCCGCTAAATTAGAAGTGTATGCTACTAATAAAGGGTTTTTACCACCAAGAATTGCCTTAACTGCAACAACTGATGCGAGTACAATTGCCTCTCCAGCAGCAGGATTGTTAATTTACAATACGGCTACTGCGGGTGCGGCTCCTAATAATATAGTGCCGGGTTATTATTATTGGAACGGAACTGCTTGGATACAAATTGCAGGAGGATTAGTAATTGACGCAACTAAAACGGCGAGTTTCAGTTTAGCGGCTGCTGATAATAATAAATTGTTTTTTATTAGTTCGGCATCAACGGTTACCGTTACGGTTCCTACTTTACCTATTGGTTTTAGTTGCCAATTGATACAAACAGGTGTTGGGACTATTACTTTTGCTGGATCAGGAACGACTTTAAATTCGGCTAGCGGACTTAGCACACGAGCTACGAATAGTGTCATTGGTTTGGTAATGAATAGTACCACTATAGGCTATGTTTTTGGGGATACTATTTATTAATGAAAAAAAAGCGTTACATACTGCTACTTGTTTTTTGTTCAATTGCGTTGAACGCGCAATCGGCATTTCAAAATTTAGCGGTAAAAAAACCGCAATTACCTACTACTTATTCATTTAAATATACAGGCGCGCTGCAACAATTTGTAGTGCCAAACCGAGTTACCTCAATACAGGTAAATGCCATTGGAGCCAAAGGCGGAACGGGTGCAAATGGTCAAGTTGGTGGAGCTGGTGCTAATATTACGACTACTTTAAATGTGACACCTGGTCAGATTTTATATGTCGTTGTAGGAGGCTTTTCTGGGCAATCGGCAACAGCAAAATATGGTTTTGGAGGAAATGGAGGAGTTACCAATATTGCTACCAATTATGGAGGCGCTGGTGGAGGCTTGTCAGGAGTTTTTAATTCGAGTATACCTTCAACTTTAACTGCATTGGTTGTAGCTGGCGGTGGTGGCGGTGGTGCTGGTCATTCAACAGATTTAGATTATACAGGTGGTAATGCTGGAAATAATTCGGTTGGTACCTCAAGTGACGGAAATGAGGCGCCAGTTCCAAAAGCATCCTATGTAACAAACGGTAGAACTCAAGTAGGTTATGCAGCAACTATCACAACAGCCGGAAATGGCGGATATGCTTTTGATGATTATGCCAATAATAGTGGAACTAATGGAAATGGAATAAATGGTGGTGCAGGAGGGGGTAGTGGAAATTGGTTGGGCGGTGGCGGTGGCGGCGCTGGATTTTATGGTGGCGGTGGCGGCGCTGGTGGTGGTGATGCCAATGGCGGTGGTGGCGGAGGCGCTACCAAAACAACTTCTGGGTTTAATTCATTTGGGACTCTTAATACTACTGGTGACGGGAGTGTCACCATTACTTGTTTGTCTAACTCAGGTTTGGTTTTGCATTTAGATGCTGGGAATACAGCCAGTTATAGTGGTTCAGGGATTACTTGGAATGATTTGTCAGGGAATGGGTCGAATGTAACGTTGACATCGACTACCTATAGCGCTGCCAATGGCGGAGCTATTGTATTTAACGGAACCTCAAGTTATGCCAATTTTACAGCCAACATTGGTAGCACCAATGCAGTAACGGTGGAAATGTGGGTGAAAACCAATTCGCTAAATGCACCAGGAGGTTCAATGTATTTTGGATTTGACAGATACGATGTCTGGACGTCAAATGGAAATATTGGTTATAATACTTCTAATAGTGATCAGTATGGAATAGCTAGTTCCACTGTCGATTATTTGGGCATTGAAAAGAATTGGCGTCATTTGGTTTTTGTTATGAATGCCAACTCCAAGACCAATAATAAAATATATGTGAATGGCGAAAGTCAAGGATTAAGTCAAGTCGCTGGTGTATTTGGATCCGTAAATTCGGTATTCAATTCTGGTGCAGGGAGAATATCAGGATGGCTAGCTGATACAAGTTGGAAGATGAATATACAAGTCGCAAGTTTTAAGGTCTATAACAGAGAATTAACACCACAAGAAATCACCAACAACTTCAACACAACTAAAACGCGTTTTTATGCAGAAAGAGATGGATTAAGCCCATCTACAGCTTCTACAAGTGCCTACCAAATTAAACAAGATTATCCCAGTTCAGCGGATGGTTTTTATTGGATTAAAAATGCCAACATCAATGGAGGAGTCCCTGTTAAAATTTATGCCGATATGACTACGGATAATGGAGGATGGACCTTGCTAATGAAAAATTCGTCCTATGGTGGTTGGAATTATGCGAATTCAATGGCCTTAAATATAGAAATACCTTTTACTACTAATGCGGAGGTAATTAGTACATCTTCTGTGAATTATTCTATCATTGGTTGGGCGGATTACATTAAAAAGTCTAACACTGGTTTTCAATACATGATTGATGCAGGAAGTAGAAATAGTAATGGAGGAATATGGACTGCGAATGGGAATTATAGTTTTGTAAACACTAATAATACACAAACTAATGTAACTTTGAATACAAAATTCGGTACTTGGAATTATGTTGGCAGTAATAATGGTATGGCACAAAGAATGCCTTGGCGAAGTACAACAGTAGGTGCAGGAACAGGATATTTAACTCTTTCCGACGGAACTGGCAATTGGTGGGGAACATTAATTTCAAATAATAGTTATTATTCTCCTTCACCTTGGATATCAGACGGTGGCGGTGGATCTTCAAGCCCTAATCCAGGTATAATTTGGTATTGGGTACGCTAATTAATTTATTATATGAAAAACTATTTTTTTATTTTAGTAATTATTGTTATTGGAAAAATAAATGCTCAATCTGGCATAGGCACAACTACTCCACATGCTTCGGCAAAGCTCGATGTGTATGCTACCAATAAAGGGTTTTTACCGCCACGAGTGACTTTGACAAGTGCTACGGATGCTGCTACCATTGCCTCGCCAGCCGAAGGTTTATTGGTCTATAACCTAGGTTCTGTAGGATTACAAGCAGGTTATTATTACTGGAACGGGAGCAATTGGGCTACTATTGCTACTGGTACTACCGCAGGAAATGCTGTAATTGCATCGGATTTGGTTAAGTTATATGGAGAAGTGTATTCTACTGCTTCTGGTAAAATTGCAAATGCGAGTGGGTATTCTTTTACGGTTCCAATATCTGGAAGATATTTGTTTGATTTTTCAAGTAGCGGTTATGCAACCGGCGATTTCACTATGACATTTAAAGTAAGACAAGGAATCTCTGACTTAGGAACAGATTTCCAAACAAGTGCAAATAATACAGTTCATGTGGAGTACAATGGAAAAGTAGAAGTCAATTTACAAGCCGGAACTATTTATAATGTAATTGTATTATCTAATGGAACAAGAAATAGTGGTGATTATGATCGTGTGTATTACAAAATGGTAGCAGGTAATTTACCTATTAACCAATATAATGTAGGAGATATAAAAACAGGATTACAAACTGTAGATCACAACGGTTGGATTAAATTAGATGGCCGACTCAAATCTACCCTTACTGCTTCACAACAAACTCAAGCTAATTTGCTGGGTATTGGGACAAATCTTCCAGATGCAAATAATGCTGTTTTAATGCAAACCGGAAGTACTTTAGGAAGTGTAGCTGGAGAGAACTCTAAAATTATTGCGCAAAATAATTTACCTAATGTTAGTTTTACAGGAACTGCAGCAACTGCTGGTGATCATTTTCATAGTATAGATCCTCCAAATACGGAAACTGCTATTAATGGATATCATAGTCATTCTATTGGAAGAAGAAGCAATTCAGATAGTGGCGCATATGACACAAATGATGGAAGGAGATGGGAGAATTCAGCCTCTACTACTGATAGAGCATATTATGGCACATTTGAAACCGCAGGAGCAGGAAACCACAGTCACTCAGTTGATATTGCGGCATTTAATAGTGCAAGTTCAGGTTCTCATTCACATACTGTTACTGTTTCATCGGGTGGTTCAGGAGTAGCTTTGGATATTACTCCAAGAAGATTATCAGTTAATACCTTTGTTTATTTAGGAAACTAATTGGTAATTACGAAATTGATAGCAACAACAAGTTTGTGTAACAAAATACCTGTAAATGAAATAGCGATACCGTATGTGAGCGCATAAAATTAATTTTTACATATATGAAAAAGTACTTTCTTTTATTTTTCAGTTTTTTTATTTTTATAGTTCAAGCTCAAACAGGTATTGGAACTACAAATCCTGATGCGTCAGCAAAATTAGAAGTAAATGCAACAAACAAAGGATTTTTACCACCTAGAGTAGTATTAACAGCTACAAATTCAGCGAGTCCTATAACAAATCCTGCCAATGGTTTAATGGTTTTTAATACGGTTACTGCTGGGACTAATCCTTATCAAGTAGTGCCTGGTTATTACTATTGGGACGGTACAGGACAACAATGGATAAGTTTATCTACTACTGTGGGAAATGTTCAAAATCAAGCTATTTTTCGTTCGACGACTAATATTGGTGCAGGTTCGGCAATTAATTCTTGGAATTCAAAATTTAACAATATAGCATCTGGTGATTTAACAGTTACTTCAAATACAACATTTACCTTATCTAATGGTATATATAAGATTCAATGGGGGCTTCCGCACCAACAAACAAATACTTATAATGCTATGCAATTGCAAGAATATACGAGTGGTGTTTGGAATGCTTGGATGAATGATGGGAATTTTGGAAATATTGCAAATGGAGGAGGGACAGATTGGGGAGGAACGACTTTTATGACCGATATAATAGATTGCAGTTCTAGCCCGCGTACTCTAAGGATAATAAATAGCGATGGTTCTCGGAATCTTTATTATGGAGCATCTTTAATTATTACTAAATTAAATCCATCGATTACTACTTCGACTACAGCCGATAATTTAGGAAATCATACGGCTACTAAGAACATCCAGCTTTCAGGAAACTATATTTCAAATGATGGGGGTAATGAAGGGATACGAGTAGATGATTCTGGGAATGTAGGTATTGGAACTACTACTCCAGCTACTAAATTGGATGTGAATGGAAATGTAAATGTATCCGGTAAAATTAACCTAACAGACCCTAGTGGAAATGTAGCGGTAAAAGCGGCTGGATATGTTAATGCAGGATCATTTGTAACACTAGATAATATAAAAGCAACTGTTTCAACTAGCGGGAGTAGAGGTTTATGTATTGCGACAGTGTCAGGAAGTATTGTGGCGTATATGGCAGGCGTATATGGTATGACAGGAGGTAGTAGTGGTGGTGCATCAAATACAGCTATAACGTTTAATACCTCTTTATCCTCATCTATTTTTGGTTGGAGTTTTGGAAGTGTTGGAGATACTCCAGTGTATTATATGAATGATACAACAAATAATAGATTTTATCGTATTACATTAATGATTGGTTACGGATATAATAATAACTTTATTTGTATTGAACGACTACTTTAAAAAAGGATGGTTGATTGCAGATTAGCGATTAACGATTTTTTGATTTTCTATAATTCAGCCATCAACTATCAACCAACAACCGACAACTGACTACCAAAAGTAGTATCTTTGTATAGAATCCAATATCGACTTACAATGACAATAGTGCAGTCCTTCAGTAAAAGAGTAGTATTAATCGTTGTGTTTTTATTTTCTTTCTTTCCTATTTTGGCGCAAGAAAATCCGAATGCTGCCCTTTCCTCTACTGCTAAAATCGATTCCTTGTATCGAGAAGATCAGTTCTATATTGGCGTTACCTATAATGTTTTAAAAAATGCGCCAACTGGTTTTTCCAATGATAAATTTTCTACGGGATTTTCAGCAGGTTTCTTGAGGGATATGCCCATTAATAAAAACAGAAATCTAGCCATAGCTCCAGGAATAGGACTTACCTTTAATAATTACAGTCAAAATATAGGAATAACTACTACCAATGGAACTCCTGTGTATACAGTTTTAACGGATGCAACAGCGTATTCTAACAATAAGTTTTCCCAACTATTTGTTGATGTTCCTTTAGAGTTCAGATGGCGAGGGTCTACTTTTGAAAACCATAATTTTTTCCGTATTCATGCGGGAGTTAAGCTGAGTTATTTGCTTTACGATCGGTCGGTACTTAGAAGTGGTTTGGGCGACTCAATTATCAGCAGTAATCCCGATTTTAATAAATTACTTTTCGGGCTCTCTGCAGCGGCAGGTTACGGCGGAGCCAATTTGTATATTTATTATGGATTAAATCCAATTTTCAAAACGGCTCAAATAGCCGGCACAAAAGTTGACGCCAAGTCTTTAAATATTGGACTTATCTTTTATATTTTATAGTTCCAAAGCCTGAATTCGAAAAGAAGTACTATTTTTGATAATTATTTACGTCAATTCGAGTGATTTTCGAAGAAAATTGTATCGAGAATGGAGGAAATAATTACTAAAAACGGTTCTCGATACAATTTTCATTTTTCCCGATATTTATCGATAAAAATAAAAAATACTTGAATGGACGTTTTTAATAATTACCTCTAGCGGAAAACAAAATTATAAAATGAGCTTGCTCGCTTTTTGAATTTATGAACTTATCCATCCAAAATTGTATTACAGCACTCCAAGCTGAATTTGTTGGTTATGCAACACCAGCCACAATTGATGCAATCGCCATTGATAGTCGCTCTTTACAAAATACCGCGACTACTTTGTTTTTCGCTTTGGTGGGACCTAATAATGATGCTCATTTTTACATCAAAGATTTAATTAGCAAAGGGGTTCAGCATTTTGTGGTGACACATATTCCCGAAGATTGTCAAGGCAAAGCCAATTTTTTGGTAGTTAACAACACCTTGGTAGCCCTGCAACAATTAGCCAGTTATTATCGTTCTTCAGTTAATTTTCCAATCGTTGGAATAACGGGAAGCAACGGAAAAACTATTGTAAAAGAATGGCTTAATTTTTTATTAAGTCCTGAATATACGATTATTCAAAGCCCTAAAAGTTATAATTCACAAGTGGGTGTTCCGTTGTCAGTCATCGGTATCAATGAACAACATAATTTAGGTATTTTTGAAGCTGGAATTTCGACCGTTTCCGAAATGGAAAAGCTAGAGCCGATAATTCGACCAACCATCGGTATATTGACTAATATTGGGTCTGCACACGATGAAGGTTTTGCCAATACTAATGAAAAAATAAAAGAAAAATTACGTCTTTTCGACCATTCTCAGATTCTCATTTATCCCAAAAGTGATGCCGTTGATGCGTTGATTCGTCCAGAATTAAAAACGTTTTCTTGGAGTTTTTATGATCCTTCGGCGGATGTTTTTGTGAGCCAAAAACGAATGGGAACCAATACCATTTTAAATATTGCTCAAAAGAAAGAAGAATTTGACATCACAATACCATTTCAAGACGAGGCATCGATAGAAAATGTAGTTTCGTGTGTATTGGTTTTATTGTATTTACAATATGATTTTGCTACAATCCAAAATCGAGTATCACAATTGTATCCAGTTGAAATGCGTTTGAAATTGAAAGACGGAATTAATAATTGCAGTTTGATTGACGATAGTTATAGTGCCGATTTTCAGTCGTTGAAAATTGCGTTGGATTTTTTGGAAAGCCAAAAACAATCCAGTAAAAAAACAGTAATTCTATCTGATATTTTTCAGAGTGGTTTGACTAATGACGAATTGTATGCAAGAGTTGGACAGTTAATTATTGCTAATAAAATCAGTCGTATCATTGGAATTGGCCCTATTATTTCTCAATTCAAAAATCAATTCGAGAACTGCGTAACCTTCGAGACTACTGCTGACTTTTTATCGCAAATAGAACAATTGCATTTTGAAAACGAAACCATCCTAATTAAAGGTGCGCGTAGTTTTCAGTTTGAAAAAATTGTTTTTGCCTTAGAAGAGAAAACGCACGAGACCGTTTTAGAAATTAATCTGAATGCGATCAGCCATAACTTGAATTTCTACAAGTCCAAAATGAAACCAACTACCAAAATGATGGTGATGGTAAAAGCATTTGGTTATGGCAATGGCGGATTTGAAATTGCTAAATTGTTAGAACATCATAAAGTAGATTACTTAGGGGTGGCTTTTGCCGATGAAGGAATAAGTCTTAAAAATGCAGGAATCCAATTGCCTATTATGGTTTTGAATCCAGAATCGACGAGTTTCTCGGCCATTATTCAACACCAATTAGAACCCGAAATTTATAGTATAAAAGGGCTAAAGGCCTTTCTTAAAATAGCCGAACAAAAAAACTTACACCAGTTTCCTATCCATATCAAGTTGGATACAGGAATGCACCGATTGGGTTTTGAGGCCAATACAATTAACGAACTGATTACTACTTTAAAAGGCAATCAGCGCGTTGTAGTAAAAAGTATTTTGTCGCACATGGCAACAAGCGATGCCGAAGAACACCAACAATTTTCGTTAGTACAAATCCGTTTGTTTGATGAATTGTCAAACCAATTAATGCGAGAATTAGGCATTCAACCCATTCGTCATATTTTAAATACTTCGGGAATCAGTAATTTTCCGCAAGGACAATTTGATATGGTACGTCTAGGGATTGGACTGTATGGAGTTTCCAATGATAGTGAAGAACAAAAATACTTGGAGAATGTGAGTACATTGAAGTCGGTAATTTCTCAAATCAGAACCATTCCTGCTGGAGATAGCGTAGGTTACGGTCGCCGATTTATGGCAGAAAAAACCACTCAAGTAGCTACAATTCCTATTGGGTATGCCGATGGGATTTCGCGACTTTGGGGCAATGGAGTAGGTTACGTTACCATTAACAAACAAAAAGCTTCTATTTTGGGAAGTGTGTGTATGGATATGTTGATGGTGGATGTCACAGGTATAGATTGCGCCGAAGGAGATGCTGTTATTATTTTTGGCGAAAGCCCAACCGTCATAGAAATGGCTCAAAAAACACAGACTATTCCGTATGAGATTTTAACCAGTATTTCACAACGGGTAAAACGAGTCTTTTATCGAGAATAATTGATTTTTCGTGTCAAATTTTTTCTACTGCAATGAAAGGGTTTCCTTTTTTAGTACTTTTGAAAATATATTAATCTTAACACTATTCTTATGGGATTTTTTGCAGATTTTAAAGCCTTTTTAATGAAAGGCGAAATCGTCAACTTAGCTACTGCGGTTATTGTTGGGGGTGCTTTTGGAAAAATAGTCACTTCGTTTACAAATGATGTCTTGATGCCTCCTATTGGGTTGCTTTTAGGAAAGGTGGACTTTAAGAATCTAAAATTAGTGTTGCAAGATGGTGTTCCTGCAGTAATGGAAAATGGGGTCCAAAAATCACCTGCTATTGCTGAAGTCACTTTAAATTATGGTGCTTTTATACAAACTATTTTTGATTTTGTAATCATTGGTTTCTGTATTTTTATTGTATTGAAGGCCTATGAAAAAGCCCAAGAAAAAATTAAAAAAGACGAAGAGCCTAAGCCAGTTGCGGGTCCAACCCAAGAACAATTACTTGCTGAAATTAGAGATTTGTTGAAAAATAAATAACATTGTTATAAATTTAACAATTTGTTATTTTTTGTGAACACCCTTGTTTTGAGTTGATTATTGGTTACTTTTGCCAAAT
>JACCDN010617601.1_pt1 | contig 14401 bp, 11 predicted proteins | sample 7441691 | NCBI WGS metagenome assembly JACCDN01 (sample SAMN15323439, study PRJNA562643) | freshwater metagenome | isolation source: river surface water | place: USA:Blue River Watershed | collected 2017-08-16
CACGGGGCACCTCCGCACGAAAGTGGACCAAGCGAAACAGCACGTCAAAAAGCTCGAAGAGATTCGCTACGATCTGTCCCTTCGCCGTTTGGATTCCAAATAAGGACGTATGCATCGTCCACGACGTGTTTTGTTGGTGTACGCGTTGCCGCACTCCGGCCACTCATCCGCCGCCGCTGCGCTTCAGGAGGAGCTGGAGCTTCAGGGATTCGAAGTCGAACAATATAACTTCCAAGAGCAGTGGAATCGTCTTGGGAAAAAAGCGGGGGACATGCAGAAGTGGATCGTCGAACATACGCCTTGGTTTTGGAAGCATGTACATGGAAACGAGGATTATGCAGGCGTGACGAAATTCGTGGTAGAAAATCTCACGCGTTGGGATATCACGGGGCTCTTTGCCAAAATCGAAGAATGTAAGCCGGATGTGGTGGTTGCGACGCATATGCTCCCGCTTCGTATGTTGGGCGAGGCGCGTATTTCGGGTCATCTCTCGATTCCAGTATTTGCCGTCACGACGGACCTCTGGGTGCATCGCTACTGGGCTCATCTTGGAGTTGATCGGTATTTTGCTTCAACGAAAGAGGCAAAAAAGAACTTAATGGAGTACGGAATCAGTCCCACGCGTATTCAAATCACTGGGATCCCACTGCGTTCCGCATTCACGCATCAAAAATCCCTTCCTCTCCGTCAGGCGCGGAAGCAGTTATCGCTCTCGCTTAAAAAACCACATGTAACAATTGCCGGCGGGACGCATGGGATTTTTCCGTTCCAAAAACTCTTGAAAAAGTTGTGGACGGAGCGGGCACGGGCAGCGTCTGTGCAGTGGACCTTTATCTTCGGCAACGATGAGAAGGCGTTGAAGAAAGCTTCAGCTTACGTGCGAAAACATCCGCTAGAGGGGGTGCGTTTGTTGGGGTTCACCAAAGAGATCGACAGCTACTTCTCCGCGAGCAATGCGGTTATCACAAAGCCAGGTGGGCTCACGACCTGCGAGGTTGTGTCTACCGGTATTCCACTCGTCCTGTGTGCACCGATTCCTGGCCAGGAGGAGGGGAATGCACGTCTGTTGTGTGAAGCGGGTGCCGCGATTCGTCAGGATGATTCCGCGGAGCTTGTGACCGAGGTTTTACAGCTGCTCAAAAATGAGACGCGGATGAAGACGCTGAAGAAAGCCGCGAAGCAGATGATCCCTGGAAAATCGGCGCAACGAATTACGGCAGCGATTGTCGTCTTTTTGGCCGGCTCGCCTTCTGATCGTCGAGCGGGGTAGTATCTATACGCATGAAAACGCCCGCGAACCCACCATCTTCACCAGAGGTATTTGGGATCCCGATCCAGGGTGGATCGTTGGAAGAGATTTTGGCGTGGGCGTCGGATGAAACGAATACGGACGCAAAATGGATCGTTACCGCGAATCCGGAGATTCTGCTTGAGGTAAAACGAAATCCTGTCTATGCGTCAGCCGTGAAACAAGCGGACTACGTGTGTGTGGATGGCTTTGGGTTATGGGTTGGTTTGCGCTGTGCGGGGTATCCGGTTGAACGCGTGACGGGCGTGAAGCTGGCGGAAGCGCTGGTGGCTGAAGCAGCACGGAAAAAGCTCCGCGTAGGATTTATCGGAGGAGCCCCGGGGGTCGCGGCACGCGTCCGGACTTTTTGGGAGGAGCGGTTTCCAGAACTGAGTGCCGTCGCAGAAGAAGGGGGAAAGATCCAACCAGACGGCGCAGGTGATCTCGCAGAAGAAGAGGCGGTCCATCGGTTGGTGCTCGAAGCTCCGCAGATTTTGTTCGTTGCCTTTGGGGGTGGGTCTAAGCAAGAAGCTTGGATCGCTCGTCGTTTAGCGGATCTGCCTTCGGTGAAGCTGATCGTCGGTGTCGGTGGCGCTTTTGATTTTTGGGTCGGACGGATCAAACGTGCACCTACTCTATTGCAGACGCTCGGATTGGAATGGCTCTGGCGCTTGATCCAAGAGCCGCAGCGCTGGAAACGTATCTTGCGGGCGACCATTGTATTTCCGCTTCTATTTCTTGTTGATCAATTCAAGCGTCCAGGGCCCGCGCGCAAGCAGCTGGCGTACACGGTTTCGATTCTGCTTCGAGTCTTGTTCTTCCTCTTTATTCTTTGTCCGGCCTTAAATCGGTATATTCAGGCGGTTTTAGCGCAAGGGATTCGTGTCTATCGCTGGATGTTGGTAGATCTGATCGTTCCGTTTGTGCTGATTGTGGTGCTCTATCCGGTGTTTGCCTTTTTCCGACGATTTTATCGACAAAAGAAAGCGAGTTAAGTAGTCTGTATCTACTCTATGTCAGCCTCACGTCCTGTTCGTGCCCGCCTTGCGCCTAGTCCTACCGGCTTCATGCACGTGGGAACATTACGCACCGTGCTCTACGATTATTTTTTAGCACGTCAAAGTGACGGGGGAAAACTCATTTTACGTATCGAGGACACGGATCAGGAACGTTTAGTTCCAGGTGCGGTGGAAGGCCTTTTAACAACCCTCCAGACGTTGGGGATCGATTACGATGAAGGACCTGTACTGAATGCGGACGGGAGCCTGGGCGAAAAAGGGGCATACGGCCCGTATATTCAGTCAGAGCGTCTCGCAACCTATCGTCCGGTCGCAGAGCAGCTTCTCCGTGAAGGAAAGGCCTACTATTGTTTTTGCAGTTCTGAGGAGTTGGACGAAATGCGTAAGGTTCAGATGGAGACAAAGCAGCCTTTGAAATACGATCGCCGTTGTTTGCGGTTGGCGCCAGAAGAAATCGAACGTCGTTTAGCGCTGCCTGAGTTTCGCGAGCGAGCAACGATTCGTATGCGCGTCCCGGATGAAGGGACGCTCTCCTTTGAGGATGGTATTCGCGGCCGCATTTCTTTTGAAGCAAAAGATATTGACGACCAAATTTTGTTGAAGTCCGATGGGTTTCCAACCTATCACTTGGCCGTCGTCGTTGATGACCACTTGATGGAGATCACCCATGTCTTGCGAGGCGAGGAGTGGATTTCTTCAACCCCAAAGCAGGTGTTATTGGCTCAAATGCTTGGATGGGAATTACCTGTCTACGCACACGTACCACTTCTTTTGAATCCGGATAAGACCAAACTTTCAAAACGAAAGGGAGACGTGTCGGTCGAATCCTATTTGTCCAAGGGCTATTTGCCAGATGCGCTGATCAATTTCTTGGCGTTGCTCGGTTGGAATCCAACGGGTGATCGTGAGACGTACGCACGTGAAGAGCTCGTACGATTATTTGATCTGAGTAAGGTCAATCGTGCGGGTGCGGTGATGAACATTGAAAAGCTGAACTGGACCAACAATCTCTATCTTCGCGCCCTGGATGAGCAAGCGTATGTCACGTTGTGTCTTGAGAAAGATTGGCTTGCAGGGGAGGTGTTCAACAAGTGGCTCACGGAACCTGTCTCGCGTACGGTTGTAGAACGCGCGGTCCTCGTATTGCGTGAACGCTTAGAAAAACTTTCCGATTTAGCAACTCTCGTCACAGAACTTCGCCTCTTTGAAACAGAGCTTGATTACACAGCCGTCACGCTCGTCTGGAAGAAGTCGACCAAGGAGGCAACCTGCGAATACCTTAAAGAGGCGCGCGCGTTCCTGGCCACAAAAGACGAGGCGTGGTTTAACGCGCGTCCTGAGATTGAAACCAGTCTTCGTGCCTGGATCGCCGAGCATGGTTGGTCGAACGGAGATGTCCTTTGGCCGCTTCGTGTCGCCCTCTCAGCTCAAGAAAAATCCCCAAGTCCGTTTGACTACCTTTGGATGATTGGAAAAGACCGCTCACTCTCACGTATCGACGCCGCCTTAGCATCTCTGGCATAATGCCAGGCAATGAAGCACCCGTGTCGTTCTTTGATGTCGGTTGTCAGCATTTTCAGCTTGCTGTCGTTTGTCGTGCCTGTGTTTCAGGTGCGCGCTCAGGAGACGGAGGAGACAAAAGAGTTGCAGGACGAGGTCGCTGAGCGTCAGACCAAGATTAAGCAGCTTGATGGAACGATCGCTGCGTATCGTAAACGGATTGCAGAACAGGAATCACAGGCACTGACGTTGCAAAACCAAGCCGCCCTGCTTGAAAATCGTATCCAGGAGAAGCAGCTCGCGTATCAAAAAGCGAACCAAGAAGCAGATCTGACGGTAGTCCGCATTCAGCAGCTGGATGTTGCGATCCGGTTGGAAGGGGAGGCGATTGAAAAACGTCGTGCAGCGCTTGGAGAGCTCCTTCGTCGTATTCGCCAAGCGGATGACGTGCACCCATTTCAGGCCTTAGTGACAGGGTCTTCTCTCTCTGAATATGTTTCGCAGTTAGATGAGCTTCAGCGTGTGCAAGAAGAAACAGTGGCGGCGACGAAGCGTCTCCATCAGGCAAAGGAGGCACTTCAAGGAACGCGCAAGTCGCAGGACGATCGCCGAGTCGAGTTACTGAAGCAGCAAACAACGCTGGAACGTGAGCGGTTGGCGTTAGAAGGGGAGCGCTCAGCCAAGCTGTCTCTGATCGCAACGACGGAAGAGAAGGAGTCTGAATTTCAGCGCATTCTTTCCGAATTACGTGGACAGCAAGAAGAGGAAAAAACATCTGTGCGCGATCTGCAGGATCGTTTACGTGAACAGCTGAATCAAGCGGATGACTCGCTCGCGCGAGGGGATATTTTATTCCAATGGCCGGTCGTTCCAAAGCGTGGAATCTCGGCGCATTTTCATGATCACACGTACCCCTTCCGAAATTTGTTCGAACATCCAGGAACCGATATTCCGGTCGCGGTTGGAACGCCTGTGAAAGCAGCGGCGGGTGGCTACATCGCATGGACGCGTACCGGAAAGCAATACGGAAACTACATCATGGTTGTACACGCTGGTGGTGTTGCGACGGTCTATGCGCACTTGTCGCGTTTTGCGGTGAGACCGGATACCTATGTTGAACGTGGACAGGTGATTGGGTATTCCGGTGGTCGACCAGGGGATCAGGGAGCGGGACTTTCTACCGGACCTCACTTGCACTTTGAAGTCCGTCAGGGCGGAATCCCGGTCAATCCAGAGAACTTTTTACCGGAATTGGTTGAGTAGTTAGCCAAAAAAGCGCTTAACCTAGACAAAAAGAAAGAAATATGGCATTCTGTCGGGTCAGTCTGAGCTTGAAATAGGCTTAGATGACCCGTTTTTTCCATTTTCTAGAAACAGAGCCGGAAGGCTCAACCGGGAGGTTCTTCGTCATGTGTGTCAATCGTCGCGTCTCGCTCGTCTCGTGTATCGTCTCGCTCGTGCTCATGTCGTCCGTTGCCTTCGGGCAGACGACGCCCATGCCCGACGCGTCGGGCATCACGTCGTTCTGCGGGGCGTTGCCGCCGCCGAACACTCCGACGCGGGCTGGCGCCGCGACCACGCGGTACCAGTTGCCGCTCGCGAACGCGGCCGATGCATTCGGCGGCGGACACCCGGAGGTTGCCTCCCCCCTCTTCTGGCAAGCGTTTACGATCGTCGCGGCGGATCCGTTCCCCGCGTCCCGTGCGCTCGTTCCGGAGATCGGTGGTCGCGTCGTCGTGACGCTCGGCCTCCAGGGAGACTCCACGCGTGCCCAGCGGTGCGCGATGCTCCAGTGCCTGGTGCCCCGGAGTACCGGCACCGCCCGTGCCCAATTCGAGCAGCAGGAGCGGGAGCTGCACTGCAGCCCCGCGACCCCGCCGTCGACCCCGGTGCCCATCGTGCCGGTTCTCAACCCGCGCATCGTGGTGACTCAGCCGCCGATCCCGACCCCGGTCGTGCGTCCGCCGGTTCCTCACCCGCCGATCCTTCCTCCCGCCGGACCCGCCCGCAGCAGCGCCAACTGGGCGTTGCATGTCTCGGGCTGGGGCGTCGGAGCCCTCGGTCTGATCGGGTTCGGCGTCTTCGGCGCCCTGTGCGAGAGCGCCAACGAGACCGCGGTCCTGGCCAACTCCGGCCAGACCGACGGCTGGGACCGTGCGACCCACGCCCAGGCCCGGAACTTCTGTTCCCTGGCCAATATCTCTCTCGGCGTCGGACTCGCGGCCACCGCGGCCACGACCACGTCGTTCCTCCTCACGCGCCCCCGGCTCGTGCCGACCGTCGGCCCGAACCGCGCCGGGCTCCTCTTCACCGCGTCGTTCTGACGCACCGTCCTCGTTCGCTCGTTTCCCGAGCGTGGACGTCACCCACAGGAAACAATGCCGGATCACCCCTTTGAGGAAAGGGTGGTCCGGCAGTTTGTATTTCGAAAATATTATTCTATTGCGCAACCATCTTCACCGCTCAGTTTATCTTGTTTCGTGGAGGAAGAATCTGGTACTTCGCGACGGTGAATTGTTCCTTCCGTGCCAAGCTCATCAAGGATCTGGTCTAACTCCACCAAGTTTTGAATGCGTACGAGACGACTTCGTAGCTCTTTAAATTCACTCGCTCCTTTGAAATACCAAGGGAGGTGTTTGCGTAGTTTTACGAGGCCACGTTCGCCGTAGTGCTCGACTTGTGAGTAGGCGTGTTTACGTACGGTATCGATTTTTTCGGCGATCGTTGGTTCTGCCAGAAGCTCACCCGTTTTCAAATACGTTTCCATCCGTTGGAAGATCCAAGGATTTCCCAACGCGCCACGACCAAGTAGAACGCCATCAGCACCCGAGCGCTGCAACGCTTCTTTGGCGAGTTCTGGGGTGGTGATATCACCGTTTACCAAAAAGGGGATATGTGGCACCTGCGCGCGAGCTTCGCCGACACGATCCCAGTTCGCAATGCCGCTATACCCTTGTTCCTTTGTGCGGCCATGGACAGAAATAAGTTCTGCTCCCGCATCGGCGACCGTTTTTACGAAATCCAAGCAGTCCGTGTCCTTGATCCAGCCTAAACGTGTCTTGACGCTAATCGGTACGGAGACAGCGGCCTTCATGGCTTTGATGATGGCTGTTGCGCGCTCTGGATCGCGAATCAAAGAAGCTCCATTGAAATTGTGCACGATGTTGTAGACGGGGCAACCCATGTTGATGTCGATTCCGTCGGGGTGAAACCGTTCTTCGATGATGCGTGCAGCTTCCGCCATCGTGTGGGGATCACTGCCGAAAATCTGTTGAATGAGGGGGCGTTCACGATCATCCGATTCCGCCATGCGGAGGGTCTTTGGATTCATGCGCACCACCGCTTCAGACGACACCATCTCGCGAAACATCATCGGCGCTTTGTGTTCTTTGCAGATAAGACAAAACGGCAGATCAGTCATATCTGCCATCGGCGCGAGCGCCACGAGCGGTTTCGCCACTTCTTTCCAATTCAGCATCGCGCGAGTGTAGCAAAAAATGGGCAAAAAACAAGCGAAGGCCATTTAAAATGCAAACGACGCATGGGGGAAGAGTGGAGTAGCCACGGATCCCATGCGTCTTGCGTCACCAACCTTTCTCCCCGATAGGGGAATGTTGTAGAAGAGTTCGTCAGTCGGAGAGGGTCCCGGCGTCGAGCGTCGAGTGCCCGTAGCAGCGGTTGGGCTGCCTGTACGGCTGCTGCCGGAGCCAGGCATGGCAGTCACAGCGCGCATTCTGGGGAGCGTAGAGCATGGTGTAGCTCGGTAGGCAGCACCATGGCCGCCAGTCTGGCTGCGCCGGGATCTCGTCGGACGCGTCGTACGGCTCGATGCCCAGGTCGATCACCTGGTCGAAGTCGACCAGGATCCCAAACTGGAGGGTCACGTTGGCGCGCTTGTGCTGACCAACGAGCTGTTGGAGCCGCAGGTTCTGTGCGCGCAGTCCGTCGTTTTCGTTGATGAGGGAGTTGTACTCTGCGAAGCTATTCTCCTGCGTATCAATGCCCCAGAGCCAGCCGGCGAAGAGAAGTGCCATCGCCTGCAAGACCGTGAGTCCGTACCTGAAGTCGCATCGGCTACACATCGCTACACACTCTCCTGATGCTCTGTGGGGTGGAAACGCGTCCAATAAGCATCTTGTTGGACGAACGCTGTTGTATCGCGTGGGAAATCCTTCGTCTAGTCTTTAGTAGAAATAATTTAATCCGTTTTCAAGAAATGCAGCAGGCGTGCGGAGGAGTGCCGGTGTAGTTCCGGTGCCTCTGCACGCCTGTTGGCGGGTCTCTCGGCTCAGTTCGTCCGAAAGGGTGAGTTGTTGTGGTCAGTGGGCGGTCGCGAGCTGCAGCTCGAGCTGCGGCGCGGTCGGGCAGACCTGGCGGCAGACCCGGTTGTAGTTCGAGACGATCTCCTGGTTGCACTGGTCCCGCGTCAGGCGCGTGCGCTCGAGCTCGTTCTTCTCGAGCCGGCAGGCCGCCAGCTCGCGCGTTGCGTCGACGGCGTTGGGCTGCCCGACGACCTGCTCATGCGCCGCGATCTGGTCGCAGGTCGCGCGCTGGTCGGCGAGGAGTCCGGTGAGGCGAGCGTTCTCGCGCGTCAGGCGGGCGTTCTCCTCGTTGGTCCTCGCCGCCGCCTCGAGGTCGGTGTGGGCCGCGCGGATCACGCGGCGGTTGTAGCCGCTCTCGCTGTTGGCGAGGAAACGGTCGGACACCTGGCCCGCCAGCCCCATGATGGCATAGACGAACAGCGCGGCCGCCGCCAGCTTGATGAGCATCCGCCAGAACCAGCTCAGCGATCCGACGAACCCGACGATCTCTTTCCACATGGCGTGTATGTCTCCAGTCAAACCATGCACCAGCCTCTGATTATGGCCTTGTGGCCAGTTGTTCCCGGGCAGGTGCTTACCCGAGTTAACGCCATAATATAGACGTTTTCTTTGGTTTTGTCCACTTCTTGGGGATGGAAGTGACTTTTGGGCTCAGATCAGCGAAATAATGCATTCTCTTTGAAATACGTGAGGTGCCCGGTGAAGTCGTGGAGTATCCACGGTTCCGAGCGCCTTGCGTCACCTCTTTTCTTCCGGGGAGTTCCGGCGAAATAGGGATTCTACCGACAGAAGGAATTGCTGTTGACCAGCGTCAGGCTACCCCCGTGGTGTTGTTCGCAGGAACAGATGTAATTCCCATTGATGATGGTTACTTGGCGAACTTTCCCAGGGGAGAATGACGCGCTCGAAGGGGCGTTGCAGCCGGAGACGTGATTGCTGTTTATCAGAACGACATCCGCGAAGTGTTCGCGGGCGCAGTCGCACGGATAATTTGAATTGATGATGCAGATCGAGTCAGAGCCGATACCTCCGTTCACGCTCAGACAGCCGCGTTTTTCGAGCAGTGCGACCGCGAGAATGATCATTACCACGAGGGCTGACCAGAGCCAGCGGTTGTTTCGATATGCTGCAATACGATGCAGCCACCGGCATACAAGATTCATCTGACGAACTCTCTAACCGCCCAAGGGGTTCTCAGCGTATCCAGACGTAGGGCGAACGTTTTGGATAACGAAACAATGTGCCAGATTTTAAGTGCATTGTCTAGCAATGGCTGTATCCAGGGCTGGCCCTTCTCTTTTGAAACAAGTAGCATGGATCTATGTCTAAATTTGCGTTAAAAGCCCCCTACCAGCCGTCTGGTGACCAGCCGGAGGCGATCAAGCAGCTGATCGAAGGCATCGAGCGGAAAGATCGCTATCAGACCTTGCTTGGAGCTACAGGTACGGGAAAAACGTTCACGATTGCGAACGTGATTCAGTCTGTGCAAAAGCCAACGCTCGTGATCGCGCACAACAAAACGCTGGCAGCGCAGCTCTGTAACGAGTTCCGCGCCTTTTTTCCTGACAATGCGGTGGAATATTTTGTTTCGTATTACGATTACTACCAGCCAGAAGCCTACATTGCTCGGACAGATACCTATATCGAAAAAGAGGCGATGATCAACCAAGAAATCGATCGGTTGCGTCATGCGGCAACCCAGGCGCTGCTCACGCGGAAAGATGTGATTATCGTTGGGTCCGTGTCATGTATCTACGGTCTTGGGGCGCCTGAGGCTTATGAGAAAACCGTTCTGCATGTAGAGCTCGGCTCAAACGTAATGCGCGAGCAGGTGTTGGAGCGGTTGATCACGATGCAATTCAATCGAACGAATGCGGACCTGACCCGTGGAACATTCCGTGCACGCGGGGAAGTGCTTGAGTTGATGCCGGCGAACGAAGAAGTAGTGTATCGCATTGAATCGCCGCGCGGGATCGTTGAACGGATCGTAAAGATGGATCCGGTCAGCAAGAAAGCGGAGAAGGAGCAGCAGGATCTTTGGGTCTTTCCGGCGAAACATTTTATTACGCTCGGGCCAGAACGCGAGCGTGCCTTAAAAGCGATTCGGGAAGAGCTGAAAGAACGCTTAGAGTATTTTGAGAATAATGGAAAATTGCTTGAAGCAGAACGCTTGGAACGAAAAACACACTACGATCTGGAGATGATCGAAAACGTTGGGTACTGCAACGGAATCGAAAACTATTCGCAGCCAATGTCTGGGCGCCCACGCGGAGCCGCTCCGGATACGCTCTTTTCTTATTTCCCGAAAGATTTCTTGCTCGTCATCGACGAATCGCATGTCACGGTTCCGCAGCTGGGAGGCATGTATGAAGGCGACCGTTCGCGTAAGTCGACCCTGATCGAGCACGGTTTCCGTTTACCATCAGCTGCCGATAACCGTCCGATGAAGTTTGAAGAGTTGGAACAGAAGATGGACCAAGTAATCTTTGTATCAGCCACGCCCGCGCTCTTTGAGCTGCAGAATTCCAACCAGGTTGTGGAGCAAGTCATCCGTCCAACAGGGCTTGTTGATCCAGAAGTTATCATCCGTCCCGTCACACCAAAGGGTTCTGATGTAGGTCAGGTGCAAGATCTCTTGGAGCGTCTGCAGCCAGTGATCGATCGTGACGAGCGCATTCTCGTAACGACGCTGACAAAGAAAATGGCTGAAGATCTGACGGAGTTCATGAAAGAGCGAAAATTCAAGGTGAGTTATATTCACAGCGATATCGAAACAGTAGAACGTTTAGAAATTCTCTCGGAATTCCGCAAGGGAACGTATGACATCATCGTGGGAGTCAACCTCTTGCGTGAAGGTCTCGACTTGCCGGAAGTATCGCTCGTCGCGATTATGGATGCGGACAAGGAAGGGTTCCTGCGTTCTGAGACATCCCTCATTCAGACGATCGGACGTGCGGCGCGTAATGTCCGCGGCCAAGTGATTCTCTACGCCGACAATATGACGGGCTCGATGACGCGCGCAATCGCGGAGACGGATCGTCGCCGAACAAAGCAGCTCGCCTACAACAAAGAACATCATATTACGCCGAAAACGATTCGCAAGAAGCAGGATGATATTCTCGCAATGTTAGGTTTAGAGCACTCAGAAAAGGATGTAAAAGATATTTTGAAGCTCGAGTTGGGAGCGGAAACAGACAGCTTGATGGAAGTGAAAAAGAAGAAAGAAAAAGAAATGAAAGCGGCGTCGAAGAACTTAGAGTTCGAACTTGCGGCGATTCTGCGCGACGAGTTGGTGATTTTAGAAAAAGAATTGAAGAAGCGCGAAAAGGGGAGTCCGTTGCCGGATAAGGAACGGGCGGCCGTCGCAAAGAAACGACCGGTGAGGCATGGACGTGCAAGATAAGTACTTCTGAAAATAAGATGAGGCCCCTTGTGAATGGTGGGGCCTCGAACCATCTGACGGACCGCGAGGAGCGCAGTCCGCGTGTTGTTGTGTTGGCGCTCAGGTCTGATCGCGTGACCAGACGCAAACGGGGCGTGCGCCCATTCGGAAGAGGCCTCGCTCGGTGAGCGTGTAGACCACATCCGTAGGCTCCAACACCTCCTTCTTTTCAGCGAACGTGATTGTCAGTCGCGCCTGGGGGTTGAGCAGCGCCAGGAGGATCGCGCCGGACAGCATACAGACATGCCGCCTGAAGTCGAAGCCGACCTTGGTGAAAGCCTGCTCGTCGCGGTTGCAGCGGAAAGAGGCGATCGTCCACGAATTGAAACAGGCCTCCAGCTCGTCTCGCCTGTAGCTGAACCGGATATCGTAAAGGCATTGAGCAGCTTCGGTGCACGTCGGCTGCCAGCCATCGCTGATGAGATGGTGCATGACGGCTACGGTGGTTGCGACGCGGACTCGGTTGAGGAAGGTTTCGTCCGCCTCTCCCTCGCGCCGATCGAATGCGGTCCCTACTTCCCCTCGACTCGTTTTTTTTATCGCGTGCATGACTTGCCTCTTGCGGTCTGTGCGTTGTTTTGGTGTGCGCGTCTTTACTGCGGAAGGCGATAGATCCAGCCGCCTTTCAGACACACGTTCAGTCGAAGCTCTGGGAGGGTGAGCTTATAGCCTTTCAGTGTGAGGAAGAGAAGAACGGCTACGAGGACGAAGGTGAGATCTCCCTTTCCGCGTACACCGCTTACCGATTCGTCGACCAATAGACTTGTTCCATCAATCACGAATTTGATAAATCGATTGTCAGGGGCGGTGCTCTCTTGGAGCACCAGCTTCCGCGCGATGTAATGGACGAGTTCTTCAGCGAGCGATGTTCGAGGCTCGAGTTTCTCCGGTAACTCGAGCGCCGGCAGCAGCTTCTGATCGATCGCTTTGAAAATTCGTCGCACTGCCTCTCGCAAGAGGCTCTGCTCCTCTTCTGTGAGGACACGCCACACAACTCCTGTCACGTTCGTTCTACTCGCTACTGTCATCAGCTCCTCCATTTCTGTGGATAGGCCTGATTCCACGCGGCCGGTTTTATAACACAATATTTATTCTTTGCCCAGGGAAGGCCCGCTGGAATAGAAATGAGGCCCCTTTTCGTACGGTGGGCCTCAGACCGTCTGACGACATCAAGCGGGGGATGTCGGTTGTTCTGTGATGATGCCATCCAAGCAGCGCAGGTGGAGCATCTTCCAGCCGGTGCGCGTTTTGATGTTGAACTGCGACGCGAATTCGATGGTACGTTGAGTCACGCTCGCAGCCCAGAGACTGGCGCAGAGCACGACGACTTGTTCCATCGAATGCGCATACACAGCCGGGGCATTCAAGACTTCGACCGCTCCATTGGGGGAGATCTTGATCAGATCGATCCCCCTGAAGCGCCCACGAATGCCCCCATCGGAGCTCTTTGTGATGCGCCCATTCGCCAGAAGCTTGCCGAGGTCAACGGACGCGCTCTGCAGTTCTTCGAGCGACGCAAGGTCTGCCATCTCGGCGATTCCGCCGCAGAGTGCGGTGGCGTATTCGACCTCGGTTGGTGTGATCCACCCTTCTGGGGCAGAGATGCGCCCGTCTTGGATGACGAGCTTGATGCTTCCCTGCGGAGTCGGGCTTCTCACGTAGAAGCCCGTGTTGACCCCGTAGCGAGAAGCCTCGGTAGCCAGGGCGTAGTTCGCGATCAGGCGCGGGAGGTCGGGCGCTTCGAGATCGTCAGCGGACGGATCCCTCAGAATGTCGATGTACCTCGAGGGGACCGGGGCCGCGATATTGACCCACTCGACCGCGAGGCGCGAGTTCTGTGCAGATCGAGGTTTGAGGCCGTCCAGAAGCTCGACGCGCCTCGGTTCTCGACCCGTGTCATCGGCAACGACGCGGATGGCGTACCGGCGGAGGATCGAGAGGAGGTGAACCTCCTCGATCGAGAGTCCGAGGAACTGGGTGAAGGCCGCAATCACTCGGGCGAACGGAAAGAGGGCGATAGTCTTGGCGGCGGTGCTCACGAGTTCTCCTTAGTCTGTCACGCGGGGTGGAATGGTCTTCGCGCGACCGCGGACAGTGCTTCATTTTTGGAAAAGATGCAAGCATGCTACGTTCAGGGTATCTCGTTGACCTTCGTACCCATGGACTCTACCGCTGACATCAAAGCCCGCCTCGATATTGTCGACTTGGTCGGGGACTATTTGCCCCTCAAACCCGCTGGGAGTGGGGCCTTTAAGGCATGCTGCCCCTTTCATCAGGAGCGGTCACCCTCGTTCTTCGTGTCGCGTACGCGTCAGAGTTGGCGCTGTTTTGGCTGTAATGAAGGAGGGGATCACTTCACCTTTATCGAAAAGATCGAAGGGATGGAGTTTCGTGAAGCGCTTGGCTTCCTGGCGCAAAAAGCCGGGGTCATCCTGCCGGAGTACGATGCCAAGCAAACAGGCGACAAACATCGTTTGCATGAAGTGAACCTCTTGGCGGCGAAATTCTTTCAAACAGCGCTCCAAACACATCCGCAGGCAGAGCATGCTCGCGCCTACTTACAAAAGCGTGGGGTTGATGATCTCACGAGCGATCTCTTTAAGATTGGCTACGCTCCAGATGGCTGGCAGTCGCTGACGGATGCTTTACTGAAAAAAGATGTGAGCGTGGATGAGCTCCTTCGTGCGGGTCTCGTCTCAAAGCGTGAACGCGATGACGGAGTGTATGATCGTTTCCGCGATCGTTTGATGTTTCCGATCCTTGATGTGCAAGGCAATGTGGTTGGATTTACCGGTCGTGTTCTGCAGGCCGATGCCAAAGAAGCGAAGTA
>JACCDN010340010.1_pt1 | contig 14396 bp, 11 predicted proteins | sample 7441691 | NCBI WGS metagenome assembly JACCDN01 (sample SAMN15323439, study PRJNA562643) | freshwater metagenome | isolation source: river surface water | place: USA:Blue River Watershed | collected 2017-08-16
CTGCTGATATTCCACTGGCAGCTGCAGTAGTTAAAAAAGAAGGCATAGCATTGAATCCCCGTGGAGAGCTTTATACTAAAAATAATATTAATGAAAAATTGAGCATTCGTAATTTAATGGATGAAATCCGTGGCACGGGGCAACTTACCGGCGGACCATCACCACTTACAAACAAGGATAATCAGAAGTTTGCCAATGCATTAGATAGTTTTTTGGCAAAAAAATAAATGGCGAGGCGATATGCAAAATGTACTACACGTTGAATGAAGGCGAGACCAGAATATTCAAGATTTAATATTTCTCTAAATCAGCAATAGTAAATTTGGTAAAGCTGGTAGTTTGCTTTGCCAGATGAAAATCTTGGTGTTCAGTAAATTGATTTGGCACTGCAATTACCATCATCCCCGCAGTAGTAGCAGAAACAACTCCAGCATTAGTATCTTCAAATACCACAGTTGCTTTGGAATCGATGTCTAGTTTTTGCGCAGCAAGTTGGTAAATATATGGCTTTGGTTTGTTAGTTCCCGTTGGATCTTTAATATGCTCTAAATCATCATGCCCAGAAAATATGCCATCTAGTAAATGGACTTTTACGCCAGCAAATTTTAAATTACGCATAATTGCTTCATGCGTATCAGAAGAAACTACAGCAATTTTAATATATAACTTATCTTTTTGTGCTAATAACTTATTTAAATAGACAATCGCTGGTTTGATTGGCGGCACGCCTCTTTTTTGTGCGGTCTTATAAAATTCATCTTTAATAGCAATTAATTTATTAATATCTATTTTAGCTTGCTTAGAGCTTACAATTGCATTAGCAATATGCCGAGATGAATACCCAACTAATGGCATGTACTCTTCAATGGTAAAATTAACATTATCTTTAGCTAAGGCTTTTTTCCAAGCTTCAAATTTCATGTGTTCGGTATCAACCAAAACACCATCGCAATCAAATAACACTGCGTGTGGTTTTGCACATATGCCACAGGAGATTACGACTAATATGATAAACAGTATTCTTTTCATTATTCTACTTCCTGTTTTGAATTCGCAATTGATGGTATAAAATTATCAGACGAGACAACTTTTTTACCTGTCTTCTGCTCTAAATCTACACGTGCTTTCTTCGCAATTCCACCGCCAGCTTTGCTCGCAATCTTATTCTCTGGCATACCTTCTGCACGCATAGTCTCTGCAATTTGCCTGGTAGATAATTCATCTAAAGCAGTAAAAATCAACTCTGCTTCACTCATGTGATCACGTAAATTCTGGGTTTTAAGGCCTTTGAGCGATTTATGCTCTTTAACGGTTACTTCAGCCCACTCTTGATGAATAATATTTGTCAAAATCGCAAATTCATCGCCTTCCTTAACACTATGATCTTTCCAATAATCAGTTAGCTTATTGCGAGTCTCCTGCCCCATCATGCGCTGTTCAATCCATTTGTTTGAACGCCCTTGCTTTTGCCAGGCTTCACGCGCACGATTTAAGGACATAGATGGATCTACTATTTCCTGCATACGTTCGTAACCAACTTTAGCTAGCCATAACTTAATTGGTTCAGCTTTAGGGCTTGGTACAGATTGAATAAGCCTAAGAAGAGTTTCTGTATCTGCAACATCTGTAAGTCTTGATCTACCATCTTCAGCTGGCATCTTCAACTGGTTACAATTTGTAACCACTTGACTACCCTCTTTGCCCAAACGATTTTTCAATACTTTCCAATAATTTCTAGCCAATTGATAGTCAGACTGCTGCGTTAGTGCTTTAATGATATCAACAACAGAAAAAAACCAGGTTTCAGTTTTTTCATCGAAAATACGGCGGATGTTATAATCTTCAAAAACAGTTAAATTAGTGTCCATATACTTCCTATCATGCCCACTACAAGATTGAACATCCTACCATAAAACAATCGTGTTTTACTGTCAAATAACGAAATATTGACCCAAAAAACTTAGTTTTTTAATCTTTTAACATCTCAATAATTTTTTGCACTATTTGCTCTACGCTCGGCATAATATATTGCCAAGCATTGCCCAAGGGCACAAAACCATCTTCCGCAGTTATTCTGGCAATATGCGGCAATGGTGATAAATGATCATTCAGATTAGCAATAATTGTCTCACTAATGCTGCCGGTCTTTCGCCCCTCATCTACTATTAATACTTTTTTAAATGGCTTGATAGCGGTAATTATAGCCTCCATGTTTAGTGGTGCTAACCAACGTAAATCTAATAGACTGCCATTTTTATTATATGTGGTTTTTATTTGCTGCAAGGCCTGACGACTCAAATGCGCGCCATTGCCATAACTGATAATAATAAAGTCCTGACCATTACTCTCGATACCAGGCGTATTAAAATTACATGGATCTATTGCTGCCTCTACATAAGCATAAGCATCTTTAACAAAATATAACGCAATAGGCTCAAGAAATATTACTACTCGCTGCTCCTGCTTAGCTAAACGTACACATTCGCGCAGTAAATTATAAGCGCTAACCCCATTGCTAGGACAGGCAATGATTATCCCTGGTATTTCCCGCAAACTTGCAAAACCATTATCATTATGAAAATGCCCGCCAAAGCCTTTTTGATAAGCTAAGCCTTGGATTCTAATTACCATCGGATTAGTATATTGCCCACTAGAAAAAAATGATAGCGTAGAGGCTTCCCCACGTAGTTGATCTATAGCATTATAAACATAAGCTAAAAACTGAATCTCTGGAATCGGTAAAATACCGTTATGCGCTAAGCCTATGGCAGAGCCTAAAATTGTCTGCTCGTCTAATAAAGTGTCAAACACTCGTTTTATACCAAATTTGCTTTGTAATCCAGCAGTGACATTATATACCCCGCCTTTTTTTCCCACATCCTCACCAAATATTACGATATCTTTATGCGCGGTTAATAAATTTTCTAAACTTTTATTGATACATTGTGCCATGGTTAAATTTTGCAATGCTTTAAAATCAAGTTCTAAATTTTTTGGCTCTATTTGGTCAAGTTTTGGCGGAATAATGCTAGCCATAATTTCTGATGCGCTATTTAATTTTGGCTCTTGTATGGCTTTCTCAGCTAGTTGTGCAATATTAGTGCGCGTGGCTGCATAGCGTGCTAATATTTCTTGCGCATTCAGGACCTTTGCCTCGATCAAAATGCGCGCACTATGTAATAATGGATCATTAGCTTCGGTTGCCAGTATTTCTTCTGCAGTACGATAACTACTTTCAATATCGGAGCCAGCATGGCCTAGCAACCTGACGGTTCGCATATGCAAAAAAACCGGAGTTTTTTGTTGATGCGCAATCCGTGCTGCTTGCTGTGCTGCTTTATAAGTATCACAAAAATTCAGACCATCACAGCTGATATATGTTAATCCTATACGCTGGCTGAATACTTCCTCAATCCAATCAACAGGAGTTGCAACTGAAACACCCAGGCCATTGTCTTCACAGATGAACACCAAGGGTAAAGGCAAGTGCTGTTGTACAATCCATTGCGCGGCATTAAAAGCGCCTTGCGCCGTAGAATGATTAACTGAGGCGTCACCAAAGCTACAGAGAATTACACTTTTAGTTGCAATTTTGGGTTCGACTGTTAAGTCTTTTGCCACAGCGATGCCAAACGCTGCGCCAACTGCTTTGGGCAATTGAGAGGCAATCGTGCTAGTTTGCGGTGGCACATTTAATTCTAAACTGCCAAATACTTTATGCCGACCATTAGCTATAGGATCAGTTTTAGCGGCAACCAGTGACAATAAATGATCATAAATTCTAGCATCACCATTATGCTGCCGTGCACGTTGCAACATAAAGGCACAACTACGATAGTGTAAAAATGCCATATCATTGGTAGTAAAAGCAGCAGCAATTGCAGCATTAGCTTCATGCCCACTGCTGCCAATAGTATAAAATGCTTGTTCTTGCTTGCGTAAAATTCTAGCAATAAAATCTAAGTGCCGGCTTTCAATCTGGCTTTGAAATATATCTAGGGCTAATTCAGTAGACAGGCCAACAGAGTGCAAACTTGCATTACTAAGTGCTTTGGGAAAATCTTGGTTGGTAACGCGCTGTATAAAATTTTGGTCAACTACAGTGGCACGATCGAGGCTAATATCATTGGCCATCTAACTTCATTCTCGAGGTTAATATATACCAATGATTATAGTAAGAGATTTTTCTGTAGGCCAGTGCTATGATATTTCATCGCTTTTAGCTGAACGACTTGAGTTTAAAAAATTTTGATTATGAGGTATAAAATCGTGCAACATGCCTGATCAGCGCAGCCCCTAAAGTACCAAATGGCAAAAAATTATGTTAAATAACCGTCGGTGATTTTGCAAAAATAATTATCGGAGAATATTATGGATAAAGACGAAAACTTAGAATATGATTTATTGGAGCGTGATTTAAAAGAATATTATGCCGCTTACGAAGTCATGCGGAGAAATTATAAAGAAAATGAAGTTCATGCCAAGGTAACAGAGTACAATCCTAATTTAAATTTACAGGCGCTATTAAATCGTAGTGATGATTTATTTAACAAAGATTTGCAAGATTTTTGTGCGTTATTATTAGGCTCAGATATTCCGGAGCATATGGCCTTTATTTTGATGGAATATAATCATAACACGCATAATTATATTTTTGATTACCTAAAATTTAAGCCGATGAGCGATGCTTGGATTATTAAATATACAGATTTATTTGCTAAATATTATATAAACTATCATAGCTTAGCTTTACTAAGCGAAGCACATGATAAAGCGTGCTTTCTGTATGCATATTTAAAATTAAATTATAGGCATATAGATAACATGGTTTTAGCGCCGTTAGTTGAATTATTAATTAGTAGTTTTATTAAGTCTACTGGGAAAAATGCTGATGCTGCTAAAGCACTAGAACTTGGATTCAGAATTATTAATGAATTGCCTCAAAATCAAGATATATATCTTAACTCTATTTTTAGTGCTGTAATAATTTATGTAAATAAAAATAAAGATTTTTGGCATGAAGCTCAAAATGTATTTCGCAATCAAAATATAAACTTGTTTGGAAAAACCAGGCAAGCCGAGATGCCAATTGTTACATTGATCGCGCAAGCTCGCAAAGGTGACGATTTTAAATTTTTAAACGAAAAATTGCTTAATGTTGTAGAAAAATTTACCCCTATATCGCAGCCACCTGTTGAATTGAGTAACATTAATATAGCTATACAACATGCAATGACAACAGGGGTATGGATTATAATCCAATTTTTGCACAAATTAGCGCTAAACAATGGAGCTGTTACTGGTGTGATGGACCCGTCAATTTTAAATTTCATTCAGCTGGCAAATATTAAAGAAAATGAGATTAAAGTAGCCTCGCTACTTGAATACATCGACTCTTGTGCACCAGAAAATTTAGACTCAGAGCTAGTTAAAAAAGTTGTTTTAATCTACTGTAATCAAGATTCTTATGATTCTGCATACAAATATAGTTTTGTTAAAATATTAGCTAAATATCCACAAATTTGTGTTGAATTTGACAATAATCTTAAAGAAAACCATAATTATACAGAGATATTAACTAGATGTTTTTGGAATCTTTATAATAATCAAAGTTCGATGGATGCGAATTTAAGTATTGCAGCCGAAAAATTTAACTTGAAATTTTTTTATTTTATACTTAGGTATAACCCTGAACGTCAGTCAAATAATTTCTGGAACCATTTAAAAACAATTTTATTGATGGCGCAAAAGCAAAGTGTAGATATCAGTGAAATTACTTATCAATTAGAGCATTATAATAGTTATGGTCGCGCAGAATGTTTCCCCTTTAACTATCCAGAAAGAAAAATATTAAGAGCTCTTTATTTAAATAAATATATTGATCAATGTATGCCTTTGATTTTCAGAGCTAAAAACGCACCTGAGGTACCAATAAGCTATAACCGGGCAGATAATCAAGAGTTACCAATCGCAATTCCAGTAGCAGCAGAACAATCACATAGTACTCTTAAAATAGCAAGTGCTCCAGGCTGATGTCGAAAATCAATACTAAAATGTAAGTTATAAAACAACAAACTAATAAAATATGACTATAATAATGAAATAGCTTAACATCCAGGGGAAGCATTTGCAGATCACTTTCTTAGGCGGCACAGGTACAGTAACTGGCTCAAAATATTTAATTAAGACCGGTAATAAGCAGTTAATGGTTGAATGCGGCCTATTCCAAGGACGCAAGGAATTACGTGATCGTAATTGGCAACCATTACCTGTAAACCCCAGCACCGTAGATGCGGTAGTGCTAACCCACGCTCATATTGATCATTCTGGTTATTTGCCATTATTCGTCAAAAATGGTTTCAAAGGTCCGATTTATGCCACTAAAGCCACTAAAGATTTGTGTAAAATTCTCTTGCCAGATAGTGCTTATCTACAGGAAGAAGATGCTAAATTAGCAAATAAATATGGCTTTTCTAAACATAAACCTGCCCTACCCCTATATACTAGGGGTGATGCAGAAATGGCACTGAAACAATTTAAAGTTATTGATTATGGCAGAGAGCATAATATTTTCACAGAGCTTACCTTGCAATACCAGAGATCTGGCCATATATTAGGCTCTGCGTTTGTAATTTTACGTGAAGGTGATACAAAAATTACTTTTTCTGGCGATCTAGGACGTCCACAAGATCCTATATTACATAACCCTACTGCTATTCAAGATACAGATTATTTAGTGCTTGAATCAACCTATGGCGATCGTTTACATAGTTACGCTGATCCACAAATACAAATTGCCAGAATTATTAATCAAACTTATGAGCGAGGCGGGTCAATAGTTGTCCCTGCTTTTGCCGTGGGGCGGGCTCAAACTTTACTATATCATATCTATATGCTCAAAAAAGACCGGAAAATACCTAATATGCAAGTATATCTGGATAGTCCTATGGCAGTTAGCGCTACTAATATTCTAGCAAATAATATGAGTGAACATCATTTATCAGCCCATTTGTGCCAAGAAGTTTGTTCGGTAGCAACTTATGTAAATACGGTTGAAGACTCAAAAGAAATTGATGCATTACCACAATCAAAGATTATTATTTCAGCTAGCGGCATGGCCAGTGGTGGTAGGGTATTACATCACTTGAAAAATTTAATATCTGACCCCAAAAACACTATATTATTTACTGGCTATCAAGACCCAAGTACCCGTGGCGATAGAATTTTGAAAGGGGAAAAACAGATTAAAATTCATGGCGAACTATTTGCAGTAAATGCACAAATCGAAAAAATAACAAATTTATCAGCACACGCAGACTACCAAGAAACTTTACAATGGTTACATAAATTCACTAGTCAACCACGCAAGGTGTTTATCATACATGGAGAAGCTACTGCCTCACAAGCACTAAAAGATAAAATTGAAGCAGAGCTAAAATGGTCGTGTGTAATACCAAAATATTTGGATTCTGAAATATTATGATTAGTGATCATCCCTCAATCTTGCTTTTAAAAAATTTAAAAATTGACACTTATAAAGAAGCCGTAGTCTACATGCATCAAGATTGCCATGTTTGCCGTTCTGAGGGTTTTGCAACGCAAGCTAGAATAAAAATTACCTTAGGCAAAAGGTCTATCTTAGCTACATTAAATATAATTAACTCTGATTTATTAGCTCTTAATCAAGCATCTTTATCTAGTCATGCCTGGGAATTATTAAATGCTCAAGATGGCGATCAAATAATACTATCACATCCTAAACCCTTAACTTCGTTGAGTCATGTGCGCAGTAAAATTTACGGTAATATTTTATCGGCTGAACAATTTGATTTAATTATCAGCGATGTGGTAAATGGCAGATATGCTGATATACACATTGCAGCATTTTTAACTGCTTGTGCTGGAGGTAGACTTAGCAAACAAGAAATCGTAGATTTAACTAATTCTATGGTAAAAATAGGCGAACGTTTGACTTGGGATACAAACATTGTGGTGGACAAACACTGCGTTGGCGGTTTACCAGGCAATCGCACATCTCTAATTATAGTTCCAATCGTTGCAGCATTTGGTTTAACTATGCCCAAAACGTCATCACGCGCCATTACCTCTCCTGCTGGCACTGCAGATACCATGGAAACATTAGCTCCGGTAAATTTAGACATCATAGCTATGCGTAAAGTTGTAGAGCAAGAAAACGCCTGTATAGTCTGGGGTGGTTCCGTCACCTTAAGTCCAGCCGATGATATTTTAATTGGTGTTGAGCGGGTAATTAATTTAGATAGTGATGGTCAATTAGTAGCCTCTATATTATCTAAAAAAATAGCTGCCGGCTCTACTCATATTCTTATAGATATGCCAATTGGCCCAACTGCCAAAATACGTTCACAAGAGAATGCTGATATTTTACAACAATATTTACAGTTAGTAGCGGCTAATTTTGGAGTACAGCTTAAAGCAATATTTACTGATGGTATGCAGCCTATAGGTTATGGAATTGGGCCTGCACTAGAAGCAAGAGATGTATTAGCAGTTTTACAGTGCAATAAAAATGCACCGTTAGATCTCCGTGAACGGGCCTTAACAATCGCTGGACATATTTTAGAGTTTTCTCCAAGTGTCAAGCCAGGTACTGGTCTAAATCTTGCCACAGAAATTTTAAATAGTGGAAGTGCCTGGAAGAAATTTACCTCTATATGCACAGCGCAAGGTGGTATGCGTGAACCACCAATTGCAGCACTACAACATATTATTACTGCTAGTAATTCTGGTAATATTGTTGCTATTAATAATCGGGAAATGGCCAAACTTGCCACCTTAGTTGGTGCGCCTAAAGACAAAGCAGCAGGTATAGAGTTGCTAGTTAAATTAGGCACTAAAGTTCAAAAAAATCAGCCTTTATTTAAACTTCACGCTGAATCTAAAGGTGCTCTACACTATGCTTTATCAGTATTAGAAGATACTCAAGATATTATTAAAATAGAGGAATTATAATGAGTTCAATTGTATTTAATTTATTTACTCAACACCATCTGTCTAGCAGCATTTGTCAAAATTTAAATTTGCCTGCTGGAACAGTGACAATACGTCAATTTCCAGATACTGAATTATATTTACAAATTATATCGGCAATTAAAGACAAAGATGTGATTATTATTGACAGCTTAGATAATCCTAACCTGAAAATTATGCCGTTATATTTTTTTATACAAACAGCAAGAGAGCTGGGGGCACGCAGTATCGGACTAGTAGCGCCATACTTAGCATATATGCGACAAGATATGCGATTTAATCCAGGAGAGGCAGTTACTTCTAATTATTTTGCAAAATTGCTATCACAAAATTTAGACTGGTTGATCACTGTAGATCCTCATTTGCATAGACATCATGATTTGCAAGAAATATACAGCATCCCCACTTCTGTAGTACATGCTACTGAAAGTATTGTTAGCTGGATTAAAGGGAATATAGAGAATCCGCTGTTAATTGGTCCTGATGCAGAAAGTCAACAATGGGTCCAATCTATCGCGCAACAGTTAAATTGCCCAATGATAGTGCTAAATAAAACTAGAATTAGCGATACAGAAGTTAAACTAAAATTGCCGGATATAACTGCATATAGGGATCTTAGCCCCGTGTTGATTGATGATATAATTTCTACCGCCCAAACTATGATTAAAACGGTAAAATTATTAAGCCAAGCTAATATGAATCCAACCATATGTATTGGAATTCATGCAATATTTGCCAATAACTCTTACTCTGAATTGCTAGCAGCTGGTGCTGCTAAAGTCGTGACGTGTAATTCGATTGTACATTCTAGTAATAGTATTGATTTAACAGCAGCGCTTGCAACATCTATAAAATCATATAGCTAAACACTGCCGTATATCGCATAAGGCTCATCTTTGTAATAGGCCCAGTATCTATCTCCGTAAGACCAATGCCAATATTCCGTTTGATAATTGACAAATCCTATTTTAGATAAAACGGTACTCATAATTTTTCTATATGCTTGAGCCTCTAGAGAAATTTTTTTTGAATCGGTAAAAGAAAGAGAGCCATCTACATCCAGCATCCAATCCTCTGTTCTTATACCCATGTCAATTACTTGATCTTTATTATCTATAAGATAAACATCGACGGCTGCACCTGTCGAATGCGGTGGAACATTGCTAGATCCATCCACATTTATTACCGGAGACACCAGTTTTGTAGTTTCTTGAAATACTTCCTCGTGACTCCATGCTGGAAATTTATGTTGTACTTTTTTATAGCGCTCTTGAAAAAGTATATTTTGCAGAGTTTTACTACGCAGCGCCTCATAAAGGCAAAATTTTAAACCATTAGGTAACAGGTCTTGGGCTGCGATTAATTTTTCGTACACACTTTTACGCATTTTTGTATAATCTGTATTATTTGGAATCTCTGGTGAAGGACCAAATTTAATAATGTTTTGATTTTTCAAATCGATCAATAGCTCATTATTTTCTTTAATTGGAATTGCTAAAATTGCTGGATCTGCAATCAATAATATTTTTGATTTTCTACTAGCTTTGCTCATTATGTAACCTTCGTCTTTTACTGACATTCAACTTTACTCTAGGCTTATTAGCAATTCAATGCCTGCTGGCCCCATAACCTAACTAATTATTTTTTAAAAAAATTGCGCCATAGAATGAATCTAGGTCGGCAATACATAAGCGCGGGAAAACTAAATTTTAACTATATTAAGTATAAACAGCCGTTTAATTAAGTTTCTTGACCTATTATGGTAAAAAAACAAAAATCAGCAATTGAGCATAAGAAAGGGGTGTTCATTCTTTTTGAAGCTTCCTATAAAGTTATTCCCTTTAATGTGGTGTTAGCCATAATCTTGAGTCCAGTTTTGTATTACAATAAAGTCCCTAGTCTGCTAATCGAAGCTTGGTTAGGTTGCATGGTTTTTGTAAGCTTGATCAGATGGCTATATTGTAAATGGGCATTGAAAAAAATAGCATCAAATAACCCAACTACCCCATCCATAAAGATTTTTGCTTTGCTCGCAGCCTTAATGGGCGCCACGTGGGTTAGTATTTATTTTGTTGCTCATCCTTACCTGCTTGGGACGCAAGAAAATGCCATTTTATTAGTTTTTGCTGGAATGTGTGCAGGAGCAATTAGCTCTTTATCAGTTTACCCGATATCTTATTACTCTTATATCTTATCCATGCTACTACCAGTTATCATTTATAATTACTGGATAAGCGGCTTAGATCAAACCATTTTGGCCACTATGACTTTAGCCTTTACATGCATACTTATCATTGAATCAAAAGGAAATGAGCGGCTATTAACTAGCACTCTTAATTTATCTGAAGAGAAAGAATTTTTAATTAGCAAATTAGAACATATCTCTATAACTGATCCTCTAACAGGCTTATATAATAGACGTTATTATAATGTCAAATTACCAGAAGAATACAATCGCTCCAAGCGTAACAAATACCCTTTTACGTTAATTTCTATTGATATAGATAATTTCAAGCTAATTAATGATAATTTAGGGCATCCTTATGGAGATAAATTTTTGGTTTATACTGCCGACTTATTAACAAATACTATGAAACGTTCAAATGATACTGTCTTTCGACTAGGTGGAGATGAATTTATCGCGATTCTTGCTAATTCCTCGGGAGAAGAAGCTAAACAAGTGTGCGAAAAAATTAAGCTGCAGTTTAAGCAAGAAAATTTTCCACCATTAAATGATGATGAACTAGCAAGCAAATACCAAGAAATTTTACAAAAAGTCACATTGAGTATAGGCTTAGTAGCCGTCGCATATGAATCAACTGCCAAGGTGGAAGATATAATTGTAGAAGCAGATAGAGCTCTTTACAAAGCCAAAAATTCTGGTAAAAATAAGATTATAACTTATAGCATGGCTAATTAACAGCAAAGTAAATTAGACATGGATTTACACACTAAAGAAGCGCCGGCCCAAATTCGCACTTGGGATTATATCATAGATTTGCAGCTTTAATATTTATTATTTATTCAAGTTCAACATCAGCAGCGCATAGGCTAAAAATGGATCACGCAAATATACGCGTTGAAGTTTATTATCTGTGTTGGCCACTAGATAGCCATTTTTAAAACCTTGATGCAATTCTGCAACAGAAAAACTATCAATCCTATCGATAGCTTCGCTAGCTTCATGCTCAGTATTTTGCTTGGCTATTACGTTAGCCATACAAATTGGCAATACTGTATTAGCAGTACCAGTATCTACCGCCATTTCACCTAATATTGTCAGCTTTTCTATAATCATACCAGTTTCTTCTTTGACTTCTCTTTTTGCGGCATTTTCAATAGTCTCATTTAATTCGCGACTACCTCGAGGCAGCTCGTATTCCCAAGATCTGGTTGCATGTCGATAGGTACGGATTAACACAATGTTGCCATTGGGCAATACTGGCACCACAGCAACTCCGGATCTGCCTGTCAGAGAGCTTTTCCAAAGAAATCTGCCGTATACGCCATATTTATTATTTGGGAATTTAACTGGATCATTTAGCCATAACCAATAATAATCTTCGGCTATTACCCCAACAGTTCTGCCGGTATTTTTTTCAATTGTTGCGATTTTAGTTCTATCTAATACAATTTCAATCTCGCCATTCGCTGCTTTCCCAAATGGGCCAAGAGCCTCGGGATATTGCTTGAGATAAGTAAAATATTTATCTAAATTTGTTGTCTTTGATTCTTTAGGCGCAGCAGAAACCACACAAGTTATAAAAAAAATAGCCGCACACCATACGGCATTTTTAATAATTTTCAATACTGACTCTCCAAACAGACGCTGCTTTACACTATTTTAAGCAGTATGAGCTCTGCGACTGCGATTTTTGCCTATACGTCTGTTCTTTTTACGAATTTGTTTAATATTAACCATTATAACCTCCACCATATTAGTAATTTGACAAAGGTATAGCTGATAAGTTCAAGCACTGATAATTTACACAGTTTTCAGTAAAATAACAATAGCTCTACTACGCATTGTTAATAGTAAAAGCCAGCACTTCAGAGATAGATTTAGCCTGCAGTTTAAGCATTAAAACCCGATCCAGGCCTAACGCTATCCCTGCACAATCTGGCAAGCCTGCGTCAAGCGCTGCCAACAGACGCTCATCAATAGCATGTGTATTAATTCCTGCTTGACTACGTTTCTCATTGTCTTGCATAAAACGTTTACGATGTTCGGCGGAGTCTAATAACTCGTAATAACCATTAGCTAACTCTATGCCCTGCATATAAACTTCAAAGCGAGCGGCTACAGGATATTTTCCAGCGATTATTTTGGCCAATGCTGCCTGCGGCGCAGGAAAGTCATAAATTATCCATGGCAGCGGCCCTACCAATTGCGGCTCAATCACATGCGACATTAGTAACTGTAGCCAATCAGTAATGTTAAGCCCAGCTATAACTTGCGCTGACAAGTTTATATTATGTTTATGCGCGCACTGTTGTAACTGTTCTATATTAGCTGTATGCGGATTTAAGGCTAAAAATTCATTAAATATTTCTGCATAGCTACGTTTTATTGCTGGCTGGTTATTATTTAATAATAATTGCAACAACGCATCTACTTCGTTCATTAATTGCAGATGGTCAAAACCTAATCGATACCATTCTAACATCGTAAACTCAGGGCTATGAAAACTGCCTGATTCTTCCTGGCGAAAAGCCTTACAGATTTGATAAATTGAACCAACACCAGCAGCAATTAAGCGCTTCATTGCGTACTCAGGAGAGGTTTGCAGATATTTATCTTGGACCATAAATGGTTGGATATATGGGTCAGTTATAGAACGTGCACACATTAATGGCGTCTCAACTTCTAAAACTTGGCGTTCAGCAAAAAATTGACGTATTTGTGTATACATCGTAGCACGTGCCTGTAGCGCTAGTAATTTAGCCGTTGGTTGCCAATTATGCTGGTTATGTATTGCATTCATATTTTTTCTAACTCCAATATTTTACGCCATTGCTGCTCGGTAACTGGCGTAATTGACAGGCGATTACCAGGCCTAAGTATAAACATTTCCACTAAGTCTTTACTAGCACGCAGCTGACTGATAGTTATAATATTTTTAAATTTTTTAATTAATCTTACATCGCGCATAAACCAACGTGGATTGTCCGCTGTAGCTTTGGGATCATAATATTTAGATTCTGGATCAAATGCAGTGTGATCTGGGTATTTCTCACTCACAATTTCAACTATCCCAGATATCCCGGGAATCTTACAACTAGAATGATAAAAAAACGCTTGATCACCAACCTGCATCGCATCACGCATATAATTTCGTGCTTGATAATTTCTTACTCCGTCCCAGCAATGTGTGGCTTTGCTGCAC
>JACCDN010988369.1_pt1 | contig 14395 bp, 13 predicted proteins | sample 7441691 | NCBI WGS metagenome assembly JACCDN01 (sample SAMN15323439, study PRJNA562643) | freshwater metagenome | isolation source: river surface water | place: USA:Blue River Watershed | collected 2017-08-16
CACGTGAATTCAAATGGAACAACTATGTGAGTCGTTACCATGCGCGCCATACCGACCTGATGGATCTGCTCGCGCTGTTCCAGCCACGTGCCAGTGCACCGCTCGACGCCATGGCCAAGCTCATGGGCTTTCCCGGTAAGGTCGGCATGGCTGGTAATCTGGTGTGGCCCACCTGGCAAAAAGGTGAATACGCCAAAATCCGCGATTATTGCGAGACCGATGTTGTTAACACCTATCTGGTCTATAACCGCTTCCGCCTGATGCGTGGCGATATCACACGAGAGCAGGCCGACGCTGAAGAAGCGTTGATCCGGAGTACCCTGCAGGAAACACCCGGTACGCACTGGCAGGAATTTTTGGCCGAGTGGCCGGTCAAGGTCGCCTGAGGCCAAACTGGTCGCGATCTGGCTGCTCTGCTATAATCGCGCCCTTCGGACAGATGGATGAGTGGTTTAAGTCGCACGCCTGGAAAGCGTGTTTAGGGTAATACCCTAACGAGGGTTCGAATCCCTCTCTGTCCGCCACCTCACCCCTTTTTATCCCATCAAAACAAAACTCGAATCCACTGTAGAGCATTGCTATATTTGGGTTTCGTTGATTTTTTAGATTTCATGGCATAGTATCTGACCAAAGAACAATTGGTGGGTACGAAGATGGAAATGGTGGGTATGACGGCGGAAAGGCACTAGCCTGTGGCCGTCGCCAAAGAACTCTCTCCGCTGGCGGTTTCACGCCTGACGCAACCTGGTTTTTATCGGGTTGGCGGTGTGACGGGTTTGTATTTGCAAATCAATGAGCGGGGTGCACGTTCTTGGGTTCTTCGCGTTGTCGTAGGTGCAAAACGTCGCGAACTCGGATTGGGCGGATTTCCTACGGTTGGCCTTTCCGATGCGCGTACTAAAGCGCGCGCTGTTCGTGAGCAGATAGAGAACGGCATCGATCCGATTGCCGATAAGCGAAGAAAGCGCGAACAGCTTCTAGACGAGCAGCAACGCCCAACATTCAGAAAGTGTGCCGAGCAGTTCATTGCCATGAAAAGCGCCGAATGGCGTAATCCCAAGCATCGCAAGCAATGGGCCAGCACCCTTGAAACCTATGCATTTGGATTAATCGGCGATACGCCGGTTAATGAAGTGACTCAAAGACAAGTGTTGGCAATCCTGACGCCGATCTGGACCACCAAAACAGAGACGGCTGATCGGGTGCGTGGCCGCATGGAAAACATCCTCGATTGGGCTGCAGCGCATGGGCATCGTCAAGATGACAATCCGGCCCGTTGGCGTGGTCAATTAGACAAGCTCTTGCCGTCACCCAACAAGATTGCCAAGGTGGTTCACCATCGGGCTCTACCCTACGAGCAAATGGCCAGTTTTGTGCAGGCTTTGAAAGGGCACGGAGGCATCAGCACCAAAGCCCTAGCATTCACAATACTGACCGCAGCCCGATCAGGCGAAGTGCGCGCCGCCAAGTGGGATGAAATCGATTTTGAAAAGCGGATCTGGACGATTCCGGCCGAACGCATGAAAGCTGACAAAGAACATCGTGTCCCGCTCAGCCCACGCGCCATCGCACTTCTCAAAACGTTGCCCCGACGTAAATCCGGTCTCATTTTTGCCAGCCAGCGTGACAAGGTTTTATCCGATATGGCGCTATCAATGCTCCTGCGCGATATCTGGCCAGGGGTTACTGTTCACGGTTTTCGTTCTACTTTCCGTGATTGGGCAGCAGAGCAAACTAACTTTTCAAGAGAAGTCTGTGAGCAGGCGTTGGCGCACACATTAACTAACCAGGTTGAAGCGGCCTACCGGCGCAGTGATCTGTTTGAAAAACGCCGCGCATTGATGGATCAATGGGCAGCCTATTGCAAGAAAAGACCCGTAGTGACCCCTAACAAGGAGAAACCCACCAGAAAACCCACCAAAGCGACCGATACAAGGCCCTAAAAAGGCGAAGCCCCCTGTGCGTCAACACAGAGGGCCTCAAGTGCACCAAAGCAAGGCCAAAGTACACTTAACTCCAGAAAGAGTGTGCTTAAAGTAGCTTAAACCCCCGTTAATGTCCAGTTTTGCATAGCAATGCTAGCCACCCCGGGAGGTTTCAGCTCGGTCTTGCCCATTTCAAATATTTTGGAGAAATGAGCAATGTCTACAGCAAAAAAACCGAAGTATCCCTTCCAAGTAACCGTTTTTGATAAATTACCGGATAGCGCATGGGTGCGCAAACACACGGTCATGGCGCTATTTGGCGTGTCGGACACCACCGTATGGCGCTGGAGTAAGGAGGGGCGCTTACCCAAACCGACCCAGATTGGTCCCCGTACTACGGCCTGGAAAGTCGGCGATCTACGTAAAATTCTTGGGCCAAAATCATGAGTGTCGGCACGATCATCGCGGCGGCCCGGCTCAATGGGGCGCAATACCGCGATAACCGTATTCGTTTGGCCACCGAGGCCGGAATCTCCCCAGAAAACCTCGACCACGAAGTACAAAGCATCTTGCAGGTGGCTGTGCCGCATTTATTGGATCAGGTGCCGAAACCGTCCGAGCCAGAAGTTCTGGGGGAGTGGATCGCCATGATCCGTGGATCGGACGTCGCACCGCAGCCTATCGAATGGCTTTGGCCTGGTTGGTTGGCAAGTGGCAAAGTGCACATCCTGGGTGGTGCACCCGGTACGGGTAAAACGACTATTAGCCTTGCTTTGGCCGCTGCTATTTCTCAAGGGGGAGCATGGCCTGATGGAGCACGATCGCCCAAAGGGAAAGTAGTCATCTGGTCTGGTGAGGATGATCCAGCGGATACCCTGATACCACGCCTCCAGCTATCAGGTGCCAAGCTGGACAACATCTACTTTGTCGGCAATGTGCATCATGGTCACGAACGGCGAGCCTTTGATCCTGCATCAGACACAGAATGTCTCATGCAGCGATTGATGGATCTTAAAGACGTTCGTCTACTCATCATTGATCCCATCGTTTCAGCCATTGCCGGTGACAGCCACAAGAATGCCGAAGTACGGCGCGGCCTTCAGCCGTTGGCTGATCTGGCGGCGTCCTTGCGCTGTGCTTTACTCGGTATCACTCACTTCTCAAAAGGCACCACGGGGCGAGAGCCAGTCGAACGGCTGACCGGTAGCCTGGCGTTTGGTGCCGTTGCACGCATCGTTATGGTTGCTGCCAAACATCAGGAACTTAACGGGGAAGGGCTATCACAACGTGTGCTGTTACGAGCCAAGAGCAACATTGGTCAGGATAGCGGCGGCTTTGCGTATGAATTGACACAAGCCGAGATCCGAGAACATCCCGGGGTGACAGCTTCGTTCGTGCAGTGGCGAGAACCTATTGATGGCACCGCACGAGATATTCTCAGGGAAGCAGACGAAGTGTCAGACGATGGTGATCATGCCAGCCTGCCTGATGCGAAACAGTTCCTGAAGGATCTGTTGAGCGATGGCCCAAAGTCGGCCAAAGATGTTCGGAAGGTTGCGGATGGCGCCGGATACTCATGGGCAACGATAAGAAGAGCCCAGCAGAAACTAGGCATCAAAGCCCAGAAGGAGGGTGGCCATTTTGGGGGGTACCAAAGGTGGGTATGGGCGTTACCGAGCCCGGATGGGTAAAACCGTACCCACCAGCAAAAATGACTGAAGGTGCTCAAAAACCCTGAAGGTGCTCAATCCATTTTGTTGAGCATCTTCAGTAAAAGTGAGCACCTTCAGTGAAAAATGGCGGACTGTTTTGAGACGATTTTGGAGAGTCAGATTGACTTAAGTGTCCGCCAAAATAACCACGTTAAAGATTGGCCTTAGCTTCCGCGGCAACGAAGGGATCCGGATGTTTGGCCATCTTTTTGACGACTTTCTTGAAAGTGGTATCACCAGCAAGCGCAGCATCAACCTCATAGTTGTTCAGCGATAGCAATGCCTCGTGTATTGCGTTGATGTCGATGAATTCGCTTTCGTTTAGATAGCTTCTATACCGTGCAATCTCCACCGCCACAGAGGCATCATATCCAATCAGCTTCAGCACTTGATCCTGTTTTGCGCTCTTTAAAAAGTTTTCGTTAGACGCAAGACGCGATAGTGTCATGCAATCACGCTTTTCCAGAAGCACCTCAAATACGTCTACGTCTCTGGCCGTTGCCGCAATTTCTCGCCATACTTCGGGGTGTGGGTATTTCACCAGGAAGCGCTGTAAATCTCTATAGACTGGGCCTTCTTGCCAATTCGTTACACGTGCTGCGATTTGCGACAACGTTTCGTGCCCAAGCAAATCTGAAGCGACTTCCACCCCATCATTCTTAACTACGATTGTGAATTCAAATTTATTAGACATGACGAATTTCCATCAAATAATCTACTGAAGGTTCAAGCTGAACTTAGAGCTGCCTCTAAACCAAGAAACTTTCAAACTCTTGCCAATTTTTGCTCTGCTTCTTTATAGCTTGCCCCAAGGGCATCAGCAATTTATCCAGTAACCCATGCTGCAAACTACAGGGGCGGCACAACTTTTCAATATGCTCAGTGAAAATGCGATAACAAGAACCATCATCGCCAGAACCCGTTGGCTTCCACGTCTCATCTTTTTTAAATAGCAGTCTACGACACTTATCCTGCTCTTCATCACTGAAATCTGAAAGTACCCATAGCGCTCTGATCGCGTGCTGATCATAAATGGGCAAACAGTTATTTTGCAGATGTTTCGCAAACGCATTAAAAACAACACCGCCAGACGCCGAAACAATCGTTTTTTTATTGCTGTAACTGTTAACAAATGCCTTATAGGCTGGCCACTTGCCCAGCTTCCAGAGCAAAGCTTCCGCCAAACTCTCTGGTGACTCACCAATATGCGCATCGAGTCCGGACATATCATTTAATTGTGGAAATTTTTCCTCATCATAGCCATCGTGACCAAGTTTCTTAAACTGAGCAATGAACGACTCGAGGGCTTCTGAGTCCAACCTGTTGGCATTAATTGTGACCTTAATCTGGCCTACCAATTCTTTAATTGAATCAACTCGTTTCATGCGCACCTTTCTCCAATCTAGACATGCATCTTCAAATTTATTAGGGTCAACTACTTATCCCACCGTAATTTTCAAGGCAAGCCTTGAGAGACTCTATGGTATTCGTGCGCAGATGATCCGGTTTAAGGACTGTGATCGACTGCCCCTTTGAAAGCACCCACCATTGCAGCTGCCAGCTATCTACCACTGTTGCCGTCAACTCAATGTCATCTTCTGTTGTTTTAATTTTTTGATTTACAGCAATAGGTGTTTCAGCTAGGTGCATCGCCAACGTTTCATTGATCCTAGCAACCAGCTTCACCACGCCGTTCTTCCCGAATTGCAAAGCACCTTCGTCTACATATTGAGCCAGCTTGAATCCCTTGTGTTGCTTAGCCGGCTCGTAGGTGCGTAATGCTGATTGAAACCGGTGCATCGCATAAAGCCGCACATCGACATAATCAAATGCCGTCGCTACCATATACGTCACGCTACCGCGCACCACCAGGCCTAAAGGATGAAGCTGCAATGTTTTCGGGTCATTTGAGAACGGCACATAGATCACCTCGACTTGCTCATTCTCCAGCAAGGCCGATTGCACCGTTTCCAGTATCTCTTCATCCACTATCGGGGGCGTCATTGGCAAACCCGACGGCACAGCACAAACCTTATCTGCCCATTGCGCCGATTTGTTCTGCGCAGACAACGCAGCAAGCTTCGACTTGGCTTGTGCAAACTTCGGCTGCATGGTTCTCAGAACCGATGCTGGCAACAAAGGCTTGAGCGTATCTTCCACAATCTGCAAGGAGAGCGCTTCGGCCAATGTCACTCCTGGCAACTCGATGGGTGCAGCACCCCAACGCCAACCGTAGGGGATGCTTGCATCGTTACACTCAAGACCAAACACTTCCTGCAAATCGAGCAGATCCCGCTCCACCTGACGCTTGCTGACCGTAAAGCCAGCCTCGGCCAAAGCATCAGAAATCTCTTTTGCGGTTTTGCCAGAGCCGCGCGTCGGCAGGAGCTTAAGAAGCTCCCATTGGCGGGCAAGGGTGTTACGGGTTTTGTTTGATGGCATCAACGAGATTCTTAAGTGCTGCGTTCGATTTGACCACCCAGCCAGCTAGATTCGTAGATAAATCTGGTTGATCACTAGAAATCGGCTTAAAGCAAAATTTCTCAAACCAACTTTGTGGATCTTGAACGTTATTGCTAACTTTTGTGGCACTTATTGTTGTCCAATTAGCCGCTCCCACTCTTCGATTGGCTTTTTCCCCCTCGAACTCTTTAAGCAAAAATCCAAGAAGAGATTGCCGCTGTGACTGATCAACCATCGGGCCTAAGATTAATTTGTACCGACATGAGTATTTATTTGCATCTTCGAGATCTTTATCAAAATAGACCTGAAAATAAATAGGAGACTTTGCTTCAATGCCTGTTTTGTTCTCGGAGTCAACAAGTGTTGATACAGCTTCTTCGAGGTCACTTCGTAAAATGGCGAAGTCAAATCTTGGCCGCATCGCATATCCAGGAATCAGGCAGTAATCATCTAAAAGAATTACGTTGTGCTTGCAAATTACGTTGCCGGCAGCTGAGCCAATTTTCTTGAAAAGCTTTACCAGATCATATCTTTTATCATCACTGTATTTCATCAACAAATCAAATGCAGACTTATGCTTGACGTAACCTCTGTTTTTTTGTATTTGGGACTTGTGAACAGGATCATTAACCCATTTATGAACCTCGCAAATTTTTCGCACGCACTCATCTTGCTCGCCAGAGTCTGAAAAATCAGTGAATATCTCTTGGTAATCCCTAAGAAGTTGCTCAATATAAAGGGATATTTTTCCCGCATGTTGGTCTAGGGTGTATTTGATTGCTGGAACAATATGCTCAGCATAGTTAATAGCGCCCCACCAATCCTTGTCGCTTGGCATATCACCGCGTTTTGTCAGGTATAGATAGAAAATTTTTTCATCAAATTTATCTCGCTCTGCACCCAACCATTTTCTGTAGCGTTCTAATTGTGATCCATCTGTGTGCGTCGACTCCTTGGCATTAATTTTATTTTCAACGACGACGATAACCGAATCTGAAGCTTGTCTTTTCGGAATCTCAATAAAAACGTCTAGCGAGCCTTTTTCGTGTTTTGTTGCGCTTTTACCCGCAAGGTTCGGCTTAACTACTAGACGTTCTGGTTGTATTTTTGCATAAGGTAAGTCAAGGTCGTCAGAATCCGGAAAATCAGCCAATTGGGCTGATGATACCCACAGAAAATTTTGTAAAAAAGACGAGCCTAGACCGTGAGACTCGTTAGGGTTTAGGAGATAGCTCAAAAACTTTGTATGCTTAATCTCTAAACGTTCAATGTCTGCGGCTTCGAAAAAGTTAAATCGATTTAGCAATTGCTCAAGTCTTTGAAAATCAGGATTTGCGTACAACCCGTTAAAGTCTAATCTTTGAGTTGTCTCGCTCACTCTTTGCTCCAGTCATTTTTAATTTTTACCATCGCTAACGTATCCTGTTCACAGTACGCCAGCAGCGCATTTCTTAACTCAACCTTTTCGGCATCTGTCAGTTCATCACCAATCAAATCAAGATAGGCATCCTGCGCCATACCACCATGCGCCACGGTGAGGTTTGAGTAATCCAGTTCCGGTGCAATAGTTGGCAACACTGCCTTGATCGACCAAGAGCCTTTCATTGCCGGGTGGTAGTAGTGATTACGCGCCAAGGGCAACAGATCAAATAGGCGATCTACCGCAGCAAGCAGCTGCGGCGCTAGATCAGTGATTACGTCGGCCAACTCTTTCATTCGACTGCCTTCAAATGGCGCGTTGTAAACGATGATCGGGCCGTCTGTGCCCAAAGTTTCAATAAGGCATTGGGCAAAACCTCGGCGCGGGTCGTTACCAGTGATGTCGAGAAACTTTTCGTGCGTCATGCTGCCATCGGCTTGCTCGATATGGCACGACCATTGAAACGGAATCTGCTTGTAGGGGCTAGTTCCAGCCCAGATAGGCACAGCGAAGGCGATTGTTTCAAAGTCCAGGTAATAACGTGGATACGGCAAGCTGCGAACGGCTTCGGTTGCCTCCGTATCCAGTTCGGCAATGCCGGTAGTGCTGACCCGATGCACACGGATGTGCTTTGGGTTGGAGAGTTTCTCAACCGGCACATCGCGCAGATCACCGTAGCCCTCAGCCCTGAGTTGCTCGGCCATCTTTTTGCCGTAGGGCAGAATCTCGACCGGGTATTCCAAACCGGGTTCCGGCGGCGAGCAATATTTGATGAAGTCGCACGGAAACGGATCACTGCACTGGTCGTCAGGTTTAATGTCGGGCTCGTCAGAGCTTTGCAAGGTCTTCTGCGCTGACGCAACCCAATCCGGAACATAATCGATCAATTTGCGAATCTTCGCATCAACGAGTTCTTCTTTCAGGAGCCCCTGATAATCGCTGCCGCCCGGATAAACAAAGCTATTGTCGATATACGCCACCATGCAGCGGCTGGGTTTGAGTCCCGCTTGTTGCATCACCCAGGTTTGTACGGTGATGTCTTCGAGGTGGTAATCCTTAACTGAGGTGGAGGATTTCACTTCCACCAGACGGTAGGTGTTTTCTTCGGGTAACAACAGGTCCACGCGAACTAGTACGTCGTCATGCAGAAAAGCCGCTTCGAAGATTGGTTTATTGCCTTCTTCTAATGCAGAGGCAGTTCGTTCTAGAGCTTCCTTGCGGTTAAGCGTGTCGATAAAGTCGCCACCGGGATAAAGCTGGCGAGCCACTTCACCGACTTTGTTGCCATCGCGAAAGCGGGCTTCGGCCGAAGGGTCTACTTCGGCCAACTCCGGCTTATATGCTTTCAGCCACAAGCGCTTTGGGCATTGCCTATGAAGCAGGATTTTTGATTTACTTAGGCTAAATGGCTTTTTCATTATTTTATTATGGCACAAGCTTATGGCTACTCAACTTCAACCCAAGTTCCTAACTCACTCAGATAATCAAGCTCGGTGCATGCGACCAATCCTGTGCGGCTGAAGCGGGTTTCCAGACAGGCGCGGGTGCCTTCTCGCAGATACGAAAAATCCTGCAACATCAACACGAGATCGGCGCAGTTCGCGAGCGCTCCTTCGTAGGGCAAATCGCTCAGACCTGGATTGGTTAAATGGCCGTCATCCGGTCTTTGATTGTCGATACGGACATCAACCACCAACGGGCATTTCAAATATGCCGCCAACTGCTTTAGGTTGGCCGAGACCGATGCCCAACGCTCCCCCGGGTTGGTTATAGAAGACGTGGCCTTAGCCCAGATGTTTAATCGTTCGATTCCCTCAATCACGATCAAGCCTAATTGGCCAATCGATTCGGCGAGCTTTTCTACTTCCTGGAAGAGATAATCAATATCCGCACCGGGCAACGGCTGGGTGATGTAAATCCGTGCTTCGGTCAATGCTGTCAACCTCGACCAATCTGGCTCCTTGTTTTCACCCAGCTTGGTACCCCATGCCCACTGCATAGCCCCTTTTGCCTTGAAAACCTGCTCACAGTAATTACGAAGATCGTGACCCAGACGGATCACAACAACTGGCAATCGTTGTTTGACGGCAACGGACTCAACAAAGACCTGCGTCAGACTGGCATGCATCCAGGATTGCTCCGAAGCCAGGATGACCAAATCCGCCGAGCGGAACCCACCGATTTTTCGATCGATACCCGACAGCCCTGTTGGAATGACCGATTCCCAGAAACGAATTTCCATGGTGGCAACGCGCTGCATTGTGTCTGACAGTTTTTCGAAGATGCCTAGGTTTTGTGTCACGTCTGGCTCCTGCATTGATCGCTTAGATATAGCGTCAGTCTGATCCTGCCCGCGACAAAATAAGTCGCAGTCGAATTAGCCGCCCTACAACCGCGACCTGTTTTGTCGCGCAACGCAATTATTCTAATTTCCACAACAAGGAGATCGGAATGACTGAACAATCACCCCACAACGAAACTCAGAGCACCGAAACACCCTACCCATGGCATGAATTCGGTCGAGTAGGGAAGATCCAAGGCTGGGTTGAAGAGCTCAAAAAAGCCAAAGATTCTCATTTAACCGCGCAAGACTGGCATCTTCTGGGGCGAGCGGTCATGATTTGTCACCCAGTTGAAGAGCTGCGTACAACGCTTGTAAAAAAAATCGCTCATGAAGCAGGCTTTGGGTACATTGGAATGACCGGTGTGCAGTTTTTCGAGGGGGTGATGGAAGGCACACCCATACCAGATAGCTGCCCTCTCATGATCCATGTCGAACAAGGTGTCTGGTCCCGAAAAATTGAAGACAACCCCAAGGCTGCCGAAGAGTTGGTTAATTTTCAGACGAAGGACCTACCGAAGTATTTTGCAGAGTTACCGGATGATCTTGTTGTGATTTTCATCGTGACAGGGGAGAGTTATACCGATCTACAGCCATCGTTACGCACGGTTGGCTCATTTGATCGCCGCTTTGATGTTGCTGATTTGACGCTAGCGGATCTTGGTGCCTGGTTTTTGAATCTATTAGGCGTTGAACAGTGCGATGAGACCCTAACGGCAGATACAGGCAGAGTTGGGAAGCTGATTAATGATGAATTTGATGACCGTAGACGACAACGACTGATTTCTCTGCATCTCCAGCGCCTTGCTCACCGTGAGAAGCGGAAACTCTGCTTCGACGATCTCGTGTATTTCGCTGTTCACGGGGGGGCTGAGACCGAGCATCCGCCTGAAGACGACCCGACGTCGCTTTATCGCATTGCAGTTCATGAAGCTGGGCATGCGCTGGTCAGTATCATTGATAGCAACGGCCGAAACATGCCGGACTACACCAGCATCATTCCAGGTGGCCATTTCAAAGGCGTCGTGGCTGATTCATATGCATATAGCTATGCCTTGTCTGGTCGATATACCTACGAGGATTCTCGGCATAAGATTCGGATTCAGTTGGCCGGCCGCGTTGCGGAGGCCATTGAATTTGGCGCGACGAATGTCAGTACTTTTGGCGCACGCAGCGATCTGCGAAACGCTACGTCTTGGGCCAAAGAACTTGTGGGTATATGCGGGTTTTCTGCAGAGCAGGAAAATCCAGATGCCATCCGGGACAATCTGGCCGTTATTGATGATGAGCCATCTGCGTCAGAGGCTGCTCACATTGAATTTCAAACGCGGTTACTACTCAAGCGCCAGTATGAAGCCGTTGAGCGGATGATTTTACGAAACCGACCCTTACTTGATGCCATTACGAATGCACTGCTTGAACACCGTATCTTGAATCAGGTTGAGCTCACCAAGCTTTGGGAACTGAGCCAGCAAGTCAACAATGCACAAACGCCATCGGACATTCTCCCAAACTTTCGTGTCATGAACCCCATCATGGTTGAGCTTGAAGACCTGATCAAAGGGAAAGAAGAAACTGAAACATTGGGGCTTCGCAAAGAAGACATATGCTCTCTATCAAATGTGAATCGAGAAAAATTGCTTTCAGCAATTCAGAAACATGTTTTCATGAATAACCGCGGTATTGCCTTTTTTTCATTAAGCCAATCCCCTTGGGAATACACGGCCAACATTCTGGCCATGTTCGCCTTCTTAACCTTGTCAGAGCTGTTCTACGGAAACTTACCTGACAATGAATTCCGTCGATTATGTGACTCAATGCTAAGGTTCGTTGACGCGCCGATCTATTTTGACAATACGGACGGATTGGCAATCGGTGATCGGCTTTTAGGTATTGATTGTGTTCGACGCATGATTCACCCGAAATCGCTGGGGGCTATTATCTGCGACCGGGCATCTATCATCGATAAAAAGCTTCTGGACTATTGCGCACGTGAGAGCATTGAGGTCATTTTATTGGATCATTAATCACTTTCACCAACACACTCATCCCGTAGAGAAATATGATGATTGATCGGCAACCTCAAACATCATCTACGGCAGGATAGGCTTCGCGCCGGTGTTTGTCTTACAAAGAGTTGTAGAGACTCTTTCGTGGTACAAATCTTTTGTATTGATACAAAACCATAGGGTGGCATGGGCATGGCCAAGAGAAATATCGGTAGCAGCTTTGATGATTTCCTGAAGGGTGAATCGATGCTGCATGATGCTGAAAAATTAGCAGCACATCGAGTGGACGCTTGGACCCTCGGTCGAGGATCAGAGAAAGAGTTCTTCGAGCGTGGTAGAAAAATTGCTAAATTGGCCGACCAAGGGTTGCCAATTCCCTATGCGCTACTCAATACGTCAGAGGAGCCCGAAGAGGATTGCTTGGACTGAAGAAGTTTTGTATTGATACAAAACCTTAGATTTTAGTCAACTATTCGGGTTTCCCTCATGAAGCAGGCACTCCCATCGTCCGTAAGACAGTTGGCACCCCGAGGCCTATCCTGCCATACAAATATATAGCCATTGGTTTTTTTTAACTTACGTACCTTAGCAAAATCATATCGGCCTTGACGGGTGAGACTTACTCTATATGATCCGACGGTTCTTGCAAATTGTCAGAAAGTCTACTATATTTTCTTACATGAGTACGACGATTAAAACTGCCAAAACAATCCGTCAGCGCATTGAGGCGATGCCGGTCGGGGAACCTTTTACCCCGACTGCATTCCTGGAGTGCGGGACGCGTGCATCTGTCGATCAGACGCTTGCGCGTCTCGTTAAGGCAGGGGTGATTGAACGTGTGACACGCGGCGTCTTTGTTCTGCCGGAAATCAGCCGTTTCGTCGGTAAGGTTAGTCCATCGCCTCTTAAAGTGGCTGAGACAATTGCGAAGACTACAGGTGCTGTAATCCAGGTTCACGGCGCCGAGGCCGCACGTCGACTCGAGCTCACCACGCAGATGCCAACTCAGCCAGTTTTTGTAACATCCGGTCCGTCTAAGCGGATCCGTGTCGGCAAGATGGAGATAAGTTTGCAACATGTCTGCCAACGTAAGCTTGCATTGGCTGGTCGACCGGCTGGTCTCGCTCTTGCTGCGATGTGGTACCTTGGTAAAAAAGAAGTGACACCGGCTCTCGTTGAAAAAATTCGTCACAAACTGGGCCCCAATGAATTTGCGGCGCTGAAGGGAGTTATATCGTCCATGCCTGCGTGGATGAGCAATGCCATCTTCCGCAACGAGCGATTGGCTGTTCATGGCTGAACGCTTCCTACACCTTGGAATCAAAGAGCAGGCCCAAATCTATCAGGGGTTGGCTCCGCAGCTTGGACGATTACCCGGCGTGCTTGAAAAAGATGTGTGGGTCTGTTGGGTGTTGCAAACCTTATTCACCATGCCTGGCCGTCTACCAATGGCTTTCAAAGGTGGCACTTCGCTTTCTAAGGTGTACAACGCCATTGCCAGATTTTCTGAGGACGTTGATATTACCCTCGACTATCGAGGGCTGGATAGCTGTTTTGATCCGTTTGCCGAAGGCGTATCAAAAACACGACTAAAAAAGTTTAGTGACGACCTTAAAGCCTTCGTGCGCGAATATGTTCATGATGTTGTAGTGCCTCACTTTCAGAGTTTGCTATCAGCCGAGTTTGATACAGACGCGTTCGAACTTGAAGTCAGCGAAGATGGTGAACAACTGCGCCTGCATTATCCGAGCGCTTTGGAAGCGCCATCGGACTATATGGGCAACAGTGTGCTGATTGAGTTTGGTGGTCGAAACATCACGGAACCAAATATTGAGCATCAGGTAATGCCTGATATTGCTCAGATGGAGGCTGACCTTGAGCTTCCGTGTGCCATTGTAAGTGTGTTGTCTCCGGCACGTACATTTTGGGAGAAGGCCACATTGATGCACGTCGAGTGCCAGCGCAATGAGTTCCGTGCCTCTGCTTTACGTTTGTCTCGCCACTGGTACGATCTTGCGATGTTGGCCGATCTTGAGTATGGTCAGGCCGCTATAGCGGATCGCGCTCTGCTGGCGGATGTCATCAAACACAAGAAAGTATTCTATAACGCAAGTTATGCCAACTATGATGCGTGTTTAGTAGGGCAACTCAGACTCATTCCAGACGAAGACGTTTTGGTCGCCTTACACGATGATTTCCGGCAGATGATAGTTGCAGGTATGTTTATCGGTGATCCGCCAGTATTTGAACAAATCATTAACCGCTTGCGTTCACTGGAAAGCGTCATCAATCAGTAAAGCACAATTTAGGCAAAATATTGGTGGGTAGGATGATGGGTTTTAGTGGGTCAATTTTCGGAATCGGCCACGGTAAAGGGTTCCGGGGCAATTATTGCAGACGCCCTGTCCGCCAGTTTCTTACGAAAAGCGCCCATGAGGCGCTTTTTTGTTTTTGTGATTGGTTTTTTAAAACCAAGAGCCCAGCGTTAAGAGTACGGAGCTCATGTTACTCTGTGAGTTCAAATC
>JACCDN011236435.1_pt1 | contig 14392 bp, 16 predicted proteins | sample 7441691 | NCBI WGS metagenome assembly JACCDN01 (sample SAMN15323439, study PRJNA562643) | freshwater metagenome | isolation source: river surface water | place: USA:Blue River Watershed | collected 2017-08-16
TGAATCCCCTTCTTTCTGACTCGTTCGGTCCGGGTTCACTTCTTTAATTGGGATAAGACAAATGACCGCAACCATGAGAGAAATAACCGACACGCTTAGAACGACCCGGTATCCGAGGAACTGGGTGATAAAGCCGCCAGAGAGCATTGCAACCGCAAGAGATATACGCGATATCATTTCACCTCGCGAGTAAACAATATCAAAACGACTCTCCTCCCCTTTTGCTTTAAGGGAATCAAAAAGTAGTGCCTCCAGCGACCCGGAAATCATCGCCTCGGATACACCCCAAAGGATAAACCCGAGAGCAAACGAGACAAATCCGTCCGCGAAAATCCAAACAGCAAAACACGCGCCGTGAAAAATCGTACCGAGTAGAACTAGGTTCTTTCGACTCCAAATATCCGCCACTATTCCAGTAGGAATCTCAAGCAGAACAAGCGGCAAAGACCAAATCATCAGCAGAAGTGAAATCTGCGAAAGCGAAAGACCTTTCTCAGAAAAAAGCATAAGGTACACGGGATAGACTGGTACCAAATGACAAAAGAAACGATAGATATAGTATCTAGTAGATGACATTAATAAAACCTCCGATAAAATTTTCTAAACACAAAATAGACGCAACCATACGGTCGCGCACTCGGAGGCGCTCGGGCGCGGGCAGGTTATTGGCCCGTATTAGTATACAAAATCCCGTACATAACGATACTCACTTTCGGAAAATATATTTTCATTCTAGCAAGTGTATATGAGAACTGCAATACTCGCTTGACACAAGTAAGGGGAAGGCTATATAATCCACCTAGACTGACGGTCGGTCGGTAATCGTCTTAGCCTACATTCTTCTCCCGCACTCTTGAGGAAACATGCGGGACTGAAAGGCAAAAGAACCACAAGAAGAACTTCCCGCAAGGAGGATATAAGTATGAAACAATCAGTGATTCGCAGAGACTTTTCGAAGAATAAGCTAATTCACATAATCTTAATTCTGTTTATCGCGTTATCTACAGCAATCGCGACACTATCGGTATCGATGGGCGTTCGAACGCTGAGCTCGATATCCGGGCTCTACTCCATCGCGAATCCTCCCCATTTTCTACAAATGCACAAGGGTGATATCGATATGGATGAACTGGAGAGTTTCATGCAAAGTCAGGATTACGTCACAAGTTGGCAGGTGCAGAGCAGTATTCAGATTGACGGATACGCCTTTACACATATACGCGGCCAAGAGAATACCTCTCTTTCAGATTTTCGCATCGACATTGGTCTGGTGCGCCAGAATCCGGAGAAGGATTTGCTACTTGATCAAGACATGAACGTCATCACCCTGCAGGCAGGGCAAATCGGGATTCCAATTCTGCTAAGCCAGATGTACGACATTCGCATTGGGGATCAAATTGAGTTTAATGCGAATGGGATTCAAAAGGTCTTTACCGTAGATAGCATCGTTCTAGACTCAATGATGAACTCAACTATGTGCTCGTCGACAAGGGTCTTGATTAGCGATGAGGATTATGAGCTGCTTTATGGTAACGTCGGTGAAGTCGAACACCTGATCGAAGCGTACTTTGATGATACGAGCAAGGCGTCCATCTTTCAAAGCGAGTACGAGAACGCGGGAATGCCCCAGAACGGGCAGGCGATCCAATACGCCTTCATGTTTGCCATAAGTGCGCTGACGGATCTGGTGACGGTATTTGTGCTTTTGTTCGCCGCATTCTTCATCCTCATGATTGCGTTTGTCTGCGTACGCTTTGTACTACTTGCAACACTCGAGGAAGAGGTTAAGACGATCGGATCTCTCAAAGCAATCGGAATCGCGCACGGTGACATCAGGAACATCTATCTGATGAAGTACCGGTTCTGTGCCATACTGGGAATTCTGGCCGGAGTTCTTCTGAGTCTGCCGCTCCAACCGCTCCTTTCTGCAAACATCCGCGAGCACTTCGGATCTGTCGGCAGTTCCGCTCTCGTCTACGCACTTCCGGTTCCGGTCGGAATTCTAGTTTATTTCTTAATTATCAGCTACTGCCGGGGCATTCTTCGAAAAATCAAGAAGCAAAGCGTCGTGGACTCGCTACTTCGAAACAAGAGCTTCGAGAAAACTTCCGGGGCAATCAAAAGCCCTCTCCGTCGCTTTCGCCCGTTGTCAATAAACGTGACAATGGCAGTGCGTGAATCTATCTTTCATTTTCGAAAATGGGCGATTGTCTTCTTTGTAGTCGCTGCGGCGGTCATCTTCACTCAGATTCCGGTCAATCTGCTAAGCACTTTTCGCTCACCAGACTTCATCACCTACATGGGACACGCGAAAGAAGACGTCATGATCAGTTTTCCTGGAAATGTTGGGTATTTTGATAATGCTCCTGAAGAAGTAAGAACCTGTCTCACAAATGACCCCGATGTCCGCACCTTTAATGTTGCTAGAAAAATTCGCTTGCGTACCGCTAGACCAGACGGCTCGATGATGAACATGGAAGTCGACTTCGGAACGAACTCAGGACAAGGGCTTCAATATTTGGAAGGAAGAGCACCAACCGGACAGGTTGAGATTGCACTCTCTTTCCTCAACGCAGAAGAGTCGCAGAAAAACGTAGGTGACATAATCACATACTATAACGGTGATGAACGAATAGACTTTATTGTCAGCGGAATATATCAGGACGTAACTGCAGCGGGCAGAACAGCAAAAGCCAACCAAAGAGATATTCAGTCGGACGAAGTTGTAAAGTACGTCTTCTCAGTACTACTCAATGACTCCAGCTTGGCCGAGAAGAAAGCGGCTCAATGGACCGAATCTCTGTCTGACGGAATCCGGGTTGACCCGATGGACGCCCTAATCGATCAGACACTCGGCGGTGTCAGCGATCAGCTGGAAAAAGCCGTAATCATCATCTCGATCATCGGCCCAGCTCTGTGCCTATTGATCGGACTCTTGTACCTTCGCCTGCGCATCGTAAAAGATCGGTTTGAAATTGCCGGCCTGAAAACCATAGGATTCTCGGTCGTTGATCTGAGAAGCCAGTATCGCACGAAGATCTTCACGACCGCTTTGTTAGGACTGATAGCGGGCACAGCAGTCTCTTACGGTTTCGGACACTTTCTAATAAATGCAGTCCTCGGAATGTCTGGCCTGGGTATCAAAAATGTGATGCTTGTGCATGAGCCGATTTTTGGACTGATTCTGTATCCAATGATTATTCTCTTGCTGCTCAGCGCTTCCGCGGATATCTTGTGCCGCGCTATGATCCGCCGCGAGATCGCCCCACAATTCTAAGCAATCAAAACCATCAAATGAGGAGGACAATCCTATGACCGCAATTCTTAACGCAGAACAATTATCCCACACATACCAGAACACTCCGGTGCTACAAAATGTAAATCTTTCCGTCGAAGAGGGCGAGTTCGTCGCCGTCATGGGGCAGTCCGGATCGGGCAAGTCCACCCTTCTATTTATGTTGAGCGGCATGGATCGCCCTTCTTCGGGAAACGTTACGTTTAAAAACCGCACGCTTTCTTCGCTCAAGGACACAGAAATGAGCCGTATTCGACTGAACGAAATGGGCTTTATTTTCCAGAACGCCGGCCTCATCAACAGTCTGACCGTTCGTGACAATATCACCTTGCCGGGCCTAAAGAGCAATCGCTTGCCACACCGTGAAGTTCTCGACAGAGCACAATCACTGATGGAGAAAACCGGTATCTCGGAGGTTGCCGATCACGATATTTCGAAAATATCCGGCGGTCAACTGCAACGCGCCGCAGTCTGTCGGGCGCTGATGAACGATCCGGATATTTTGTTCGGCGATGAGCCGACTGGCGCGCTCAATCGAGGCGCAACGCAGGACGTGATGGATATAATCAACCGAATTAACGCAGAAGGAAAAACCGTAGTAATCGTCACCCACGACGCCAAAGTCGCGGCGCGCGCCGATCGGGTCATTTTTCTTGCGGACGGTCAAATCAAAGCGACGAATCTTCTTGGACGGTATTCCAAAGACGAAGTTTCCCGAAGTGAGCGCGAAAAGCAGATGTCCGTCTGGCTAGATGCGCAGGGATTCTAAAAATTGGATCCAGATAAGTGTTCGACTCTACCTGTTTGCCAACCATTGTTCCTTAGTCATATAGTTTGTATGTCCGATTCTTGTCTCGTTCATTTGCGGAACCTGTACTTCCTCGCATGTGTGATGGTAAACAAAGCCGACTTTCTCTTGCACCTTTTTTGATTTAGTATTGCCATCATAGTATCCGCACCATATTACATTCATATCTAAATCTTCAAATCCATGGCGAATGATTTCTCGAGCGGCTTCAGGAATAAGTCCCTGTCCCCAGAACTCTTTTCCTATCCAATAACCCAACTCACATTCATCATCTCTGCTTGTCATATCTGTATTTCCATTAAGTCGTAGTTCAATGCAACCAATTGCAACATTGTCTTTTCGCAAACAGACTGCATAGCACTCTTGCCCACATAAGCAATGCTTAATAATATCTCGACTCTCCTCCACACTCTTATGAGGTGGCCAGCCAGCAACAGGCCCAACTGCAGGATCTTTCGCATGCTTATATAATTCATCTGCATCCGTTTCTTTCCAGGAGCGGAGTATTAATCTTTCAGTTATTAATTCCATATTGATTGGACCTCCAGTTTCATTCTAGTAAAATTAGAATACCACTTCTTTTCGAGCATAATGATTTAGGGAAATTGCTTACAATAAGAATACAAGTATATTTAGTAAAACATTAAACTATTGTGTATAATTATATCTAAGAATGCAAGAAATAATAGATGATCAATATTATCGAAAGGAGAAAAATTAATGAGTAAAGTGCTTTATATTAAGGCTAATGTTAAACCGGAGGGACAGTCCAAAACTTTTTCAGTATCGGACAGTTTTATCAATGAATACAAGCAGCTTCATCCACAGGATGAGATTATTACTCTTGATTTATACAAGGAAGGAATCGGCTTCTTATCGATGGAGGATATCATGACTGTATTCGGTCCTAAGACAGAGGAGAGTAAGAACCATCCGATTCTTAAATATGCTTATCAGTTTGCTGAAGCAGATAAATATGTTATTGCCGAGCCATTTTGGAATCTGAGCGTTCCCGCTATATTAAAAGCATATATCGACTATGTTTGTGTTACCGGAATTACCTTTGATTACACTGAAAATGGTCCTGTAGGCATGTTGCAGGGTAAGAAAGCGGTAAATATCGTAGGAAGAGGCGGAAAATATTCAGTAGAACCATTCACTAATTTTGAGATGGGGGATCGATACTTAAGAACGATATTCGGATTTTTTGGAATTGTTGATTTTACTACGATAGCCGCAGAAGAGTTGGATGTAGATGGAAAAGATATTAATGCTATTTTAGATGAATCTATTTCAAAAGCAAAAGAGGTAGCTAAGACTTTCTAAAGCTAGATATGGAAATTGGTCCTACTCGAAAATAGTTGGAGAATCAGGTGTTTTACTTGATTCAAAGCACATACGTATTTGCTCTCTGGTACTCTTATCTGTAGCGAGATTATCAGGCAGTGAGTCAATGTCAAAAAAGCCAATCTCGGTTGTTTCAATGTTCTCTTCAAATTCGCCGCTCACATATCTGCACATTATGAAAAACTTGGCCACACCATATGCATAGTTTTTTACATTGTGTTTTCTCCAGTCTTGAACGGCAATTAGCTTCTCCGCATTTACAGTAAATCCAGTCTCTTCTTTGACTTCTTTTTCAATATTTGAAGCTACTGATTGGTCAACATCACACCAGCCGCCAGGTAAAGACCAAGTGCCGTTATTCTCGTGAACTAGAAGAATTTTGTCGTCAACAATTATGGCCGCACGTGTATCAATTTTTGGTGTCTGATAGCCTTTCTCGTTGCAGAATAAATCAAGAACCTTATTAACTGGAATATCTGTTTTCGCGGAAATCATCTCAGCAGAGATTTTTCTTAATTCTTCATATCTCTCTATATCAAATTTATCTTTTCCATATTGAAGCCCTGCTTGAGCGATGCTTTGAATACGAATTGCATAATCAATCCATTTATCATTCATGTCAATTACCTCTGCAAATGTTGTGTCGCTTCAACTTAAGCATAAGATATCAGGACTAAGGTTTCAACGTGGTACGAACCCTTCGGTCTTATGTATGGGGCGAAAATGATTTCTGCCCGTTCACGGCGAGCTAGTTAATGTCACACTTCAGAGTTTACTCCGTCAGAGGGAATAAGTCGAAGTGTCTTGCCAGTGAGAAGGAGTAAGTCTTCAATTATCCGGGAACTTCAGAAGAATCTTTGTTCCTACTTGTTCTGATTCAAAAAGCCCTCTCCAGCACAAGCGCACCGAAAAGGGCTTATAAGCGAAATCAGCCAAAATCAGTTCCCTGGCTGTGTTTCGATGTATATTGAGGAATTGCTCAATTATGATTACCTTGGAAGAACCACCAGCTCGCAGTTTCTGTCGATATTCTTGCTTCTCGCAATCGGATTTGATTTCTCCAGTGCGTAGAGGCAAGACAGTCGTGCACAATTGCGGTATTCTCGGATCAGCCGTTATTTGATTGATTCCCTTACTTGCTTGATGTCTTCGCCCTTCTCCTGCGCGTCACATGCAAAACCCCTACGGATCCCGTCGCGATTAAGAATGCGACAACTGCCAAGATTTGAAGTGTCGTACCACTGTCTTCTCCGGTTCTAGGAGCCCCAGTTCCGGCGTTAGCGCTCCCCTGCGTCGGCGCTGGCGTCGCTGTTGACGTTGACGTCACTGTCGGTGTCGGTGAAAGAGTCGGAATCGGCTCCGGCTGAACCACAGTAACGTCAAACGTTGTGCTCTGCCCATCAACCGTATATCGAATCGTATAAGCCACGTCCGAGGCTTTTCGAAAAGGATTGAACAGAAAACTACGATTTGATTTTATCGTTAAGCCGCTTGATTTTAATTTGCCAAATGATGTACTGGATCACCCAAATAACGATAAAGATTACGACGAATATTCCAAAATATACCAGGAAACCAGTAACGGAATGTTCCATCCAATTAGCTAGATAAGCGATTGGCATCATAGCTAGAGAAGTTATGGCAAAATAGATTCCTGTTTGCTTGGCTATACCCCAACTCTCAATTTCCCAGATGAGAGAACTCATCGCGAATGTCGATCCAAGTAAGCCGCTAAGAATTGCCTGTAACAAAACTGCATAGTTCTCGTTCCCCATTGACTGAGTCAGACTTGGAACACATGGCGAGAATGTATCAAGACCCGTACTGAGTGAGATTATTATCGTAATAGCATATCCAAGACTGATTCCGAGAGGAAAACCAAATAGGCCGCGTTGTAATATTTTCTTTTTCATATGTATCACCTCATATTCCCAATACTTTTTTAATATCAGCAACATATCTTCTGGAGACATAGCTGACTGCTCCGTTAGACAATCTCACACAGATAGTACCGACAAGATTCAAATCGAAGCTTTTGACTTTTTGCAAATTGATTATTTCCGAATTCGAAATGCGCACAAAACGGGATGACTTTAGTCTTTCCTCTATTTCATAAAGGCGTGACTTAATCCAATACTCGCCGTCAAGAGTCGCGGCAAAAGTTTTTCCCGAAAAGGCAAAAATCCTGATAACATCAGACGGTTCAAGAAGCTTGGCCATATCATCCTTAAAACCGACCAATACCTTAGGGGCATCGTCAGACAACCGTGTCAGAATTCTATTGACTTCATCATTCACCTCTTTTGTGTATATGACTATCTTTGTCTCCTCGCGCTCGGCGTCCGTAATGATTTCGATCTTCAAGTCCATTCACCCCCTTGATGATTACAGCATATTCAAACAAGCGTAATCGCACCAGCGTTTTTTTATGGTTGGTCGATTTTCGAGTATAGACGGCAGGAGAATGGGAATAAATCAGGAAGAAATGATTTACTGCATACCTTGTTTTAAGCCATAATTATCGGAATCTGTATAATAAAAAGCCTCTATGACTTAATTAAATAAATCGATAGAGGCATGATTACAAGTGTTATTCCGTACTAGTCATTTTTACCTAAACAAGAATACCATAAGACCACACAACAACAATAACAATGCTAACGAAGCACTTCCTATTGCCATTAGAATCTTCTGGTAAGGCCTTTTTGCCTGTTCTCTGTTCTTCTCAATTTCGTCAAGATCCTTGCCCTCATTAAACGCAAGAATTTCTTTGTATGTTTGAATATCATTTTTCTTCTTAAAGATCTCTATTCTTACTGCAAAAATCATAGCCACAGCGATTAATGCTATATAAGCCACAAGACCATACCAGCCAAGCCATGCACCAAGTGGTATTGGCAGAATAAGTACGGCAATAAATAATACCGTATAAATGAGGCTATCTCTCTGAAATGCTACATGCTCCTGTTCGTTGATTTCTTTTCTCATAACTTCAATGTCTCCTTTGATTAATTGATCAAGAGAAACATGAAAAATTTCACTCATTGAAACAAGACTTTTGATATCTGGATAGCTTTTATCATTCTCCCAATTGGAAATCGTCTGTCTCGATACAAAGACTTTCTCTGCAAATTCTTCCTGAGAGAGATCAAACTGCGTCCGATACTTTCTAATCTGTTTTCCGAGTTCCATCTTCATCACCTCCTGTGTCTCAAATGTAATCAAACAAGTCACTGACATCTATCAAAACCGGTTTACATCGGCTTAAACTGGCATGTCAAAAGTCTTTGTCAGCGATACTTCCGCTTCAACGAGGAGCTATACACTTGTCTTGACGTTTTGCTCGAAAAGGTTTTCTACCCATTTTCGAAAACAAGTCAATACCTCTCCAATGTTTACTCAGTCCAAGGAAATAAGTCGAAGCATTTTGCCTTTTCATTATTACTTAAAAGAATGCTTAATCGCAAGTCTGTTACAATCACATTGACATTTTTTGATTTGAGGAATACTCTAATAATACATCGACAATTTTTGATTTGAGGTGAGTGATTTGACTAGTACATATGAGGAATATGCGAAAATTTTTAAAGCTCTTTGCGATGAGAATCGTTTGCAGATACTTGAACTATTGCGAGATGGCGAGAAATGCGCATGCATATTGCAGGACCAGTTGGAATTAGGTCAATCGGGGCTATCCTACCACATGAGAATCCTTGTTGAGTCAGGCATTGTTGAGAGTTGGCATGAAGGCAAATGGACGCATTACAGAATTAGTGAACAGGGCAGTACTTATGCTGGTGAGGTTCTGAGAAAGCTAACTACAATTAACTCGGTCACAAATAAAAGCTCCTGCTGCGAAGAGTAAGTAAATTAAGGGTGGCTTGATTTCTGAAGAACACATCGAAATGTTTTGATTTATCATGCAACTTAAGCGAGGCAAATATCTATGGAAATTCTAAAATCAATATGGGACTTCATTCAAAATCAAGTGCTCGGCATGAAATGGTTGAACGAGTTAATTGGCAACCTTCTCTCCGCTGTAGGACTTGATACCAAGAACCGATGGATAGGAAGCCTGCAATTCTTCATATATGACGTGATAAAAATAGTGGTCTTATTATGTTTTTTGATTTTTATTATTAGTTACATCCAAAGTTTCTTTCCGCCCGAGCGGAGCAAGAAAATATTGGGGCGTTTTCATGGAATCGGAGCTAATTTGGCAGCCGCACTTCTCGGTACGGTAACTCCTTTCTGTTCCTGCTCCTCAATTCCTCTTTTTATGGGTTTCACGTCTGCAGGTCTGCCTTTGGGAGTGACATTTTCATTTCTGATATCGTCACCAATGGTCGATCTTGGCTCCCTTGTTCTTTTGATGAGTATCTTTGGTCCAAAAGTCGCAATCATTTATGTCATACTCGGACTCATTATCGCCGTTATCGGTGGAACACTTATCGAGAAATTCCATATGGAAAAGTACGTCGAGAGCTTCATAATGACCGCTAAAAGAGTAGATATTGAATCTCCGAATTTGACGAAAAAGGAACGTTTAGTTTATGCACGGGAACAGATGCTTTCGACTTTCAAGAAAGTATTTCCTTATATCCTAATCGGAGTTGGTATCGGCGCTGTAATCCATAACTGGATACCACAGGAATGGATAGCTAACGTGCTTGGTAGCAATAATCCTTTTGGTGTAATTCTGGCAACGATTGTAGGAGTCCCGATGTATGGAGATATCTTTGGTACGATTCCTGTCGCAGAGGCTTTATTGACTAAGGGTGCGCAACTCGGTACCATCTTGTCTTTTATGATGGCTGTAACCACATTGTCACTTCCCTCTATGATTATGCTCCGCAAAGCTATTAAGCCCAAGTTGCTAGCATTGTTTATTGCAATTTGTACCGTTGGCATTATTATCGTGGGATATTTCTTTAACGCAATTCAAGGACTAATTATTTAGGGAGGGCATCAATATGAATAACTTAGAAAAATCATCGGAATTATTTAATGAGCGTCATTACCACTGCTCGCAGGCAGTACTCGGCGCATTTGCAGAAGAACTTGGAATATCAGAGGAGCTAGCTCTGAAAATAGGCGGCTGCTTTGGCGCGGGTATGAATGAGGGTGAGGTTTGCGGCTGTGTTACGGGAGCGCTTATGGCGATAGGGCTTAAATACGGGCAGAGCAAGGACAATGACTATGAGAACCGTTCAAAATCAAGAAATCTTTGTATGGAGTTCTACGACAAATTCAAAGCGGAAAACGGCTCTTGTATCTGCCGTGACTTACTTGGTTACGATTTTGGTAAACCGGAGGATACGAAATACATACATGAATCAAAGCTATATCTAGAAATTTGTCCGAAGCTCGTTGAGTCTGCAACAAGAATTGCAGCAGAACTTATCAAAGATTAAAGGAGGTAAAAATATGGCACTGTTTGGTAAGAAAAAAAAGGATGAGAAACCTACATCTTGCTGTTGTGGAGGTAATTTCGATTCGGAGAGCATGGCAAAAGCCGAAAGCGCAAAATCAGAGGGCGCTAGTGTAAAGGTTCTGGGCAGCGGCTGTGCAAAATGCAATCAGCTAGAGGCAGCTACAAAAACCGCTTTGGAGCAACTCGGAATGGATTCAACAATTGATCATGTGACTGATTTCTCGGAAATCGCTGCGTATGGAGTCATGACAACACCCGCTCTCGTTATTGACGGAAAGGTCGTATCCTACGGCAAGGTTTTGAAAGTCGATGAAGTCGTGAAAATTCTGCAAAAAGTCAGATAGAATCAGGAGAGTTGTACGGAAAAACAGTGATGCTGATTCTTGTGAAAATTGCCAATAATACGAAAGGTTGGTTCAAAAAATGAGTAAACCGAAGGTCGCTTTCATCTGTGTGCACAATTCCTGTAGAAGTCAGATTGCCGAAGCGTTGGGGAAGCACTATGCCTCCGATACTTTTGAAAGCTTTTCTGCAGGAACAGAACTTAAAGATCGAATTAATCCCGATGCGGTCCGCCTAATGAAGCAACTCTATAACATTGATATTGAAGCAACTCAGCGTCCAAAGCTGCTTGCTGACATTCCGCCAGTAGACGTAGTCATAACTATGGGATGCAATGTTGAATGCCCCTATCTTCCAAGCAAACGCCGTGAAGATTGGGGGCTTGATGATCCAACAGGTAAGTCTGATGAAGAATTCATTTCCGTAATAGAAAAGATTGAATCGAGGATTATCGCTCTGAAGTCGCAGTTTGGCGATTTTGGCGATTATTGCCGATGATATAACCAATCATTATTTTCGGCCTCCTCTACGTTTGTAGTCCTTCTGTATCTCTTCATTCCAATCCTCTGGGATGGCGGCAGATGCTCGGAATGAGGAAACAGCGTCGCTCATTACTCGAAAATTGAGTTCCACGCCTTCACTATCAGCGTGATAATCCTGAGCGCGGTCGGATGCAATTCCAAAGCTCGAAGCGGTCTGAACGGCGTCGATATTTGCGCCAAGGAAAATAAACTCCCAAGCGTATTTCTCCTTCTGCCGCTTAATTAGCGCCTTGACTTTTCTCAAGCTAAACTCGCGGCTACTGTTCTCCTCGCCGTCGGTGATGATGACGAACATGACCTTCTCGGCGCGGTATTCCTCGGCCGTGTGTTTCTGCGCGTTGTCGATTTTTTGAATAGTCCTGCCCATTGCATCAAGAAGCGCCGTCGATCCGCCGATTTGGTACTCCTTCTTAGTGATCGGGCTGACCGCCCTGATATCTATGCGGTCGTGAAGTAGCTCGTAGTCGTTATCGAAAAGCACCGTTGTGATTTGGCATTCACCATCGACCATCTGCTGCTTCTTAAGCATAGTATTGTAGCCGCCTATTGTGTCGGTTTCTAATCCAGCCATTGAGCCGCTCTTGTCGAGAATAAATACTAATTCCGTTAATCCTTTTCTCATTGTCTTGTCCTCCTTAAGTTTTATTATGGCTTAAGGATAGCTGTTTCGACTCTGTGGCCGGTCGCTTCAAAAGCGACAAATTAACGGGTTAAATTGAGTTCTGAGAAGTGGTCTCCCCAGGGACTTTGTAGCATATTATCCAAGCATTCCATTATCTTTGGCGCATGGCCTGGTTGCATGGCGAAAATATAGTCCCGAACGGTTCCACGTTTAAATGTCATGCCTGCAATTACAGCATCTTTTAGAATTGAGTCCTCATACATCCAAGCAAAACGCCGCAAATAGACGGATTCTTTCTCTCGACTGCGCTGGTTGTAAAAAATTACGCTTTTACCAGCGGCAAAATAATCCGCAATCTCACTTGAGATTACATATTTATTGCTTTTTGCAGAGCCGGTAGATACGCTTCTTACCAGCAGACCATTATCCGGGTCGAGGAATATGACGTCCGCGCTACTTAGCACCTCTAATGCTTTAATATGCCAATCCCGTCGGGAGAAAGTCTGCGAGGGTGAATAAAGCACCTCATGATAATAAACGGCATTTGGAACAAGGTCCATCGCTTCCAAAGAAGAAACGCTACGCTCACCCTCGACTATTTTTTCTAGCGAATTTCTCAGCGAGTCGTCACATCCCTTGTATCGTGTGTCTGTTATGTAGCCGATATGTTTACCGTCTGCATTATGGTTTTCGTCGGGAGTTAGATACCAGTTTACGCCAATGTCGAGTTGTGAACTTGTAAGTCCCCTAAGCAAACCAAGTTTTCCAAAGTCCCCAACGTCGCCAGCATATCTATTTTGCATTCTTACCCTCCGAGCAACGGCTGGTCGTATTTAAAAAGCACCTCATTAATCTCGAAAATGTCGTATTTGCCACTGACAATAAAGTACTCGACAATCACGTCAAACTTCTGGCTGTGTGACAGAGCATAGCCAGCTCGCTCCAAAAGGTCTTCGGTTTCATCAAGAGACAATTCCAACGCTATGGCGAGGCCAACGGCGGTGCGCTTGCTCGGCATGTAGTTCCTGCTTGTCCTGATTTTCGAGAACAGCTTACGGTCAAGGTTGGCGCGTTTGTAAATTTCCACATCCGTTTTGCCTTTGGCATCTATCAGCCGCAGGAGCGTCATCGAAAAAGGCTCGTCGAGATTGTCTACAAAATCATCGATTCCTGCTCTGGCAAGCGGGGCCTGCATTGATTCTAAAATTTTAGGACTGAAAATGCCTTCTTCCTCAAGGGCTTCCTCAAGAGCTCCCTTCTCAGCATCAAGTAGCTGCCGCCTCTTTATTTGATGTTTCTCGAAAAAATGCTCATCAATATAGCTTTCGACTGCTCCGAGCAGTTCCCGGCTGACAGCAAATGATGACTTGTCGAACACCACTAGGGTTACTTCAAGGTCGTAATCTTTGAGAAAATCCTGAATTGCCGAGGTAGCCACCTGAAGAGCCTCGTCTTTTGGATATCCATAGATACCGCTAGAAATCAAAGGAAACGCTATGCTTATACAATTGTTTTCAACGGCTCTTTTGAGCGAGTTTGTGTAGGCGGCACGGAGAAGCTGCTCGTTTTGCTCCTTGTTCCTTTGACTATAAACTGGACCCGATGCATGGATAATGAATTTAGCACGCAGACCAAATCCCGGCGTGATAACGGCCTCGCCCGTCTTTATTGGAGCGAGTTTATCACAGGCAGCTTGGAGTTCGAGTGCTCCAGCAGCCTTGAATATTGCTCCGCATACCCCACCGCCCATTGCAAGATCGGTGTTAGCGGCATTAACAATGGCGTCAACTTTCAGTTTTGTGATGTCCTGCCGGACGATAGTAAAGGGCATAGCTAATCCCCCCATTCGATTGACACTAAATGCAAATGAATTACTTCACAACCTTCTCGCTAGCTTCCTTGCTTTTTTTCAATTTATAATAGATCAAAATCGCACATAAAACATCTACGCAATAAATAAAGTTCGTAATTGCAAAAAGAACTGTCATTCCCTTGCTTAACA
>JACCDN010823329.1_pt1 | contig 14389 bp, 13 predicted proteins | sample 7441691 | NCBI WGS metagenome assembly JACCDN01 (sample SAMN15323439, study PRJNA562643) | freshwater metagenome | isolation source: river surface water | place: USA:Blue River Watershed | collected 2017-08-16
AGGCAGCATCATAATGCCAGTGAGCTGAATGCCTGGGATATTCCTTACTATTCTGAAAAACAAAAACAGCATCTGTTCTCAATCAATGATGAGCAGCTACGTCCTTATTTTCCAGAACAGCAGGTTCTCGACGGTCTGTTTGAAGTGGTCAAACGTATTTACGGTATTTTAGCCCGGGAACGCACAACAATGGACACCTGGCATGCAGATGTCCGTTTCTTCGATCTATTCGATGACAGTGGCGAGTTACGCGGCAGTTTCTATCTGGATCTCTATGCCCGTGAAAACAAACGCGACGGCGCCTGGATGGGGAGTTGTGTTGATAGCCTGCGTATTAATGACCGGCTACAAAAACCAGTGGCTTATCTTATTGGTAATTTCAACAGACCCTCAGCAGGTAAACCCGCACTCTTTACCCATCAAGAAGTGATCACGCTGTTTCATGAATTTGGCCACGGCCTGCAGCATATGCTGACCCGGATAGACACCTCTGGTGTTGCCGGAACCCAAGGTGTTCCTTGGGATGCAGTGGAACTTCCCAGTCAGTTTATGGAAAACTGGTGCTGGGAATCTCAGGCACTGACGTTAATTTCCGGTCATTACCAAACCCATGAACCCTTACCACACAGCATGCTGGATAAGCTGTTGGCCGCCAAAAATTATCAGGCAGCATTATTTATTCTGCGTCAACTGGAATTCGGTTTATTTGATTTTCGTTTACACTGTGAACAGGATCCGCTACAGGGTGCACAAATATTACCGATCCTGTCTGAGGTAAAAAAACAGATTGCCGTGATAACAACGCCTTCATGGGCGCGTTCCCCTCACTCATTCAGTCACATTTTTGCTGGAGGCTATGCTGCCGGCTATTACAGCTATTTATGGGCAGAAGTGCTGGCAGCAGATGCCTTCTCGCGTTTTGAAGAAGAGGGTATTTTCAATACTGATACTGGCCATGCTTTCCTGGAGCATATCCTGTCACGGGGTGGTTCTGAATCTCCCATGGTATTGTTCAAACGCTTCCGCGGGCGTGAACCCCTTCCTGATGCCATGCTGCGCCATTACGGCATTAACGGATAACCCATGGCTGTCTATTTGGTCTCTGAAGCAGGCGTTGATCCCCGTGCATTATCCACTGTGGCAGAACGCTGGGGCTTGGTCTCTGATAAACAGGCAGTGATGGCGCTCATCATGACGACAAAAAGACTTGAACTACGCAAAAGGGATGAACCAAAACTCAGCAGCATTTATGTTGACTTTGTTCATGGTGCCCTGGCATATCGACGTCGTTTGGGCAGCGTGCGTACGGAAGCCATAGCCCGGGCAGTAGGGATAAAACCAGGCTATCGTCCTGATATCATCGACGCAACCGCAGGCTTGGGACGAGATGCTTTTGTGCTGGCAGCACTGGGTTGCAACGTACGTATGTTGGAACGTAATCCGGTGGTAGCAGCCTTGTTGCATGATGGATTGATGCGTGGCTATCAAGATCCTGAAACCGGGTCATGGTTACGGGAAAAAATGACACTGCTGCATACTTGCAGTTTGAGTACACTGGTCGGATTGCATCCACGACCACAGGTCGTTTATCTGGATCCCATGTATCCTCAGCGTAAAAAAAGTGCACTGGTAAAGAAGGAAATGCGCCTGTTGCAATCATTGGTGGGTACAGATATTGATGCTGACGGTTTATTGGGACCAGCCTGCGCCTTGGCCACCAAACGCGTGGTGGTAAAACGCCCCAATTATGGACAGCCCCTTGCGGGTGTGCCTGCTCAGGCAACAGTCAACATGCAAAATCATCGTTTTGATCTGTACTTACAGTAATATGCCGTCACGACCTTATGGTTATTTAACCGGTTAGCATATCGAAATGATTATTTGTAAAGCTGCGCAGCAATTACCTTGCCATTATCATCTCGCTTTATGACAAAATATTTAGCTCCTTTCATAGCCGCCCTTCTGGATAAATCTTCCCGTATTGCTACTGGATCCGTCAAGCCTGGCGACACACCAATAACATCATCCTGCACGATAGCATTGGCGCTGGCATATCCTTTCAATTTTGCCTCTTCCTGACTAATTTCTTCTGCCGGAGGCGGGTCTTTTCTATCAAATAATTGTTTTGCTACATACGCACCAATCAGTAAACTACCCATAACCAGTAGCGCTATCAGTACTTTTAATCCGCCCATCAGAGTATTCCATATAAAATAATGAGTTGAATACTTTACTGCTTACTTACTTAATAGTGATAATTAAATTTTATTAAAACAAACTCAAATCCTGAATAAAGATAGCTGTAGGAAAACCGGTACAGAGTAAACCATGTCTTAACAACCAGATTTGCTATAATAGTGAACCTGTGCATCTCAATAGCTTTATATGCTGATCATTTAACACGAGAAACATATTCACCAGAACGGGTATCTACTCTGATCACTTCACCAACTTGCACAAATAGAGGCACCTTAACCACTGCCCCTGTACTCAACGTGGCAGGTTTACCACCAGTACCGGCAGTATCGCCTTTCAGGCCAGGATCAGTATCAGTCACTTCAAGATCAACAAAATTTGGTGGAGTCACTATAATGGGCTGACCATTCCACAACGTGACAACACAGGCAGCCTGTTCTACCAACCATTTGGCATTGTCACCGGTAGCCTTAATATCGGCTTCCAGTTGTTCGAATGTCTCATTATTCATGAAGTACCAGAATTCACCATCGTTATAGAGATAAGTCAAGTTCATATCCACAACATCGGCAGCATCAAAAGAGTCCGTGGATTTGAACGTTTTTTCCAGCAATTTACCGGAAATGAGCTTGCGAATACGAGTACGAACAAACGCCTGACCTTTTCCGGGTTTAACGAATTCACTTTCAATAACAGAACAGGGTTCACCATCTAACATAATTTTAAGACCCTGACGAAAGTCGTTGCTATTATATGATGCCATATTGATTCTCTTAAAATGCTAATCTGACTAAAAAAATGACCGCTATTGTAACTCAAAATACACAACAAAACATACCATCAGGGGATGATTGGTTGCAGCAGCTTGCTGATGTCATCACAGATCCCGGCACGTTACTCCATCTTCTCAAACTCAGTGATCATCCCGTTTTATCACAGGGAAACAATGCCCGTCATCTGTTTCCATTACGTGTTCCCCGCGCTTTTATTGCACGCATGCGTCCGGGCGATCCCGCGGATCCCTTACTTTTACAGGTACTGACGACAAGGGAGGAATTTATCGCTTCACCGGGGTTTACCTCTGATCCCCTTGATGAGCAATCCAGTGTTGTACCTGGTCTGTTGCATAAATATCACAACCGAGCCCTGTTATTAGTTAAGGGGGGTTGTGCAGTCAACTGTCGTTATTGTTTTCGTCGCCATTTTCCTTATCAAAATCATAAAGGTAACAAAACAAACTGGAATCTTGCATTGGACTACATTCGAAGCCACGCTGAATTGAATGAAGTTATTTTTTCCGGCGGCGATCCCTTGATGGCAAAAGATCATGAGCTGGACTGGCTAATTAGCCAATTGGAAGCTATCCCCCATGTCAAACGATTACGTATTCACAGCCGTCTGCCCGTTGTCATACCGACGCGCATTACGCCCAAACTTTGCCAGAGACTGGCCAATTCGTCCCTGAAAATAGTCATGGTGACACATATCAATCATGCAAATGAAATCGATCACACTTTGTGTGCAAGCTTGGCACAACTTAAACAGGCCCAAGTGACCCTGTTAAATCAAAGTGTCTTACTACATGGCGTCAATGATAACGAAGATGCCCTGGTTACTCTGAGCAATACGCTATTTGATGCCGGTATTTTGCCTTATTATCTTCATGTTCTTGACAAGGTTCAGGGCGCAGCCCATTTTATGGTAGATGATGACACCGCCAGGATATTGATCACCGGCTTGCTGAAACGGGTATCGGGTTATCTGGTACCACGACTGGCAAGGGAAACAGGAGGAAAACCCAATAAAATTCTGCTGGATTTAAAACTAACATAAGGACTTAAACAGCATAGAAGAATGCCTATCCCTGTTTCGTTTTGCTGATTCAGAACAGACCTGATGCAGGCTTATGGACATTTATAAACACTGCCTGATATTTTACTGGCCACGGGAAAAAAGTGAAACCAGAAGCGATCACTGGCATCTGCCGCACCATAAACAACATTGCCACCCATTGTGGCGGCTTTATTGCGTAGATCGTTCGTCGCACTGTGCATGGCACTGCTCTTATCGTAATTATAGCCTGACAGCCAATTATTCTGCACTCCTTGCGCTTTCCCCAGCAACCGACATCGACTGTCCAGTTGAGTATCGACAAATCGAACCTGTGCCCCACCTGTACTTAATGGATATTGATGACTGATATGGCAGCCTGTCAATAACAGGGCTATTGACATACCTATCAATAGTTTACTCTGCATTTCCACCCCCCAGCTTATATGTGATGGCATGATAACTCCAAATAATAAATAATTTATATTGATACATATACATTATTTATAACACAAATAACAAGAGGTTATATTTAATTAATTAATGAAAAATAAAGGACCTTGCAGGTAACGAACATAGATATCTCAAAAAAAAATCGAGTGGATTATCCACTCGATTTTATTACTCTTACAACGTATTTAATGCCTCATGAATGTAACAAATAGTGCCATCGGACAGAATTACATCATACCGTCCATGCCACCCATACCACCCATGCCACCACCCATACCACCAGCACCCATGTCTGCTTTATCTTCTTTCGGCAGATCAGTAATCATGCACTCAGTAGTAATCATAAGGCCAGCAATAGAAGCAGCGTACTGCAATGCAGAACGTGTCACTTTTGTTGGATCGAGAATACCCATCTCAATCATATCACCATACTCTTCAGTCTGAGCATTGTAACCATAGCTACCTTCATTGGCTAATTTCACTTTATTAGCAATAACAGAGGCTTCTCCGCCGGCATTCAGCACAATCTGACGTAATGGTGCTTCCATCGCACGCATGGCAACACGAATACCCACATTCTGATCTTCATTATCACCTTTCAGGCCAGCAATTTTAGCTGCAGCACGGATCAATGCAACACCACCGCCCGCAACCACACCTTCTTCCACCGCTGCACGCGTCGCATGCAAGGCATCTTCAACACGGGCCTTTTTCTCTTTCATTTCAACTTCTGTTGCTGCACCAACCTTGATCACTGCAACACCGCCAGCCAATTTAGCGACACGCTCTTGCAGTTTTTCTTTATCATAGTCAGATGTTGCATCTGCTATTTGTTTGCGGATCTGGTTGGCACGGCCGTCGATCTCTACTTTTTTACCCACACCATCGATAATGGTGGTATTATCCTTATTAATAACAGCGCGTTTTGCCTGACCTAAATCTTCCAGTGTCGCTTTTTCCAGCTCCAGCCCAATTTTCTCAGAAATAACCTTACCATTGGTCAAAACTGCAATATCCTGCAACATGGCTTCACGGCGATCACCAAAACCAGGTGCTTTTACCGCAGCAACTTTAACAATGCCACGCATGGTATTGACCACTAAAGTCGCCAGCGCTTCACCTTCAACATCTTCAGCGATAATAAGCAAAGGCTTGCCTGCTTTGGCAACCGCTTCCAAAACTGGCAACATTTCACGAATGTTAGAAATTTTCTTGTCAACTAACAGAATATATGGGTTTTCAAGTTCAGCAGTACCCGTTTCTGGCTTATTAATAAAGTAAGGTGACAGATAGCCACGATCGAACTGCATACCCTGAACAACATCCAGCCTGTCATCCAGACCAGAGCCATCTTCCACAGTAATAACGCCTTCCTTGCCCACTTTTTCCATTGCATCTGCAATAAGTTTACCGACATTTTCATCAGAGTTAGCAGAAATAGTACCCACTTGAGCGATAGCTTTTTTATCTGAACAAGGTATTGAGAGTTTTTTTAGCTCCTCAACTGCCTTAATAACCGCTTTATCAATCCCACGCTTAAGATCCATCGGATTCATACCAGCAGCTACTGCTTTGAGGCCTTCAGTAATGATGGATTGAGCCAAAACCGTTGCAGTAGTAGTACCATCCCCTGCTGCATCATTGGCTTTGGAGGCTACTTCTTTAACCATTTGCGCACCCATGTTTTCGAACTTATCTTTCAGTTCTATTTCACGTGCGACCGAAACACCATCTTTGGTGATAGTAGGAGCACCAAAAGACTTCTCCAAGACAACATTACGTCCTTTAGGGCCCAAAGTAACTTTCACTGCATCAGCGAGAATATCTACGCCACGACGCATTTTTACACGCGCTTCATTGCTGAATTTTAAGTCTTTAGCTGCCATTGTTATATTTCCCTTAAATTCGTTCTTTCAATTCAGAAAATTTAAAGAGTACAATTAATCTGTTATTACTCTTCAACTATTGCCAAAATGTCACTTTCGGACATAATCAACACTTCTTCATTGTCGATTTTGTCTGATTTTACACCATAACCATCATTAAAAATAACGATGTCACCTACCTTCACATCCATAGATTTGGTCTGACCATTATCCAGAATGCGGCCCTTGCCAACGGCCATAACCAGACCTCGGGTAGATTTTTCTGCAGCAGTACCCGTCAGTACAATGCCACCTGCTGATTTTGACTCAGCTTTTTTGCGCTTGACAATAACGCGATCATGCAATGGACGAATATTATTCATTAACAGCTCTCCTTTGAGAAGGTCCATACCCAGTTTAGGATCGACACCGGCATACCTTCATAACCGATATCGTGGCTTTCAAGATGGGGATGGGTAGGATTCGCTTCAAGGGATGACAAAAAATTTTTTGTTGTTTCTTTATTAAACCAATAAGAGTTCTTTTTGCCGAATAATAGTTATTTATCATCCTTAGCGCTATCTTTGTCGTCCTGCTGATTCAATTTATCCTGTGCGTTGGATCGAGTATTATCTGTGCGCCGGAATTCACCATCAAAGGTCTTACCTGAATTCCTTGAACGATAAACAGTGACATGGCGTACCAGCCTTAATGTCAATAAATTCTGGATAGGAGGTAACAGAAGGAGTAAGCCAAGAAAATCAGTCAAAAAACCAGGAAGCAACAACAAAACACCCGCCAGCATGAGTGAAATTGTTTTCACCATTTCTGCCGCAGGAATTTCCCCTGCAGTGATTTTTTGTCGTATCTGGATTAAGGTTTTTATTCCCTGATTACGCACCAGCGAAACCCCAATACAAGATGTCAGAACCACCAGCAACATCGTGATGGCGACACCCAATACATCTGCAACTTTAATGAATAATGATATTTCTATATACGCCAATAAAAATATCAAAACAATAAATAACCAGCGCATCCTACCGCTCCTTAATTGTGAAGCAAATCACAAATATTAAACAATACTCACTCACCACCCTCATATTGAACTGGATTCCATGAATTTTTAAACAAACAGCATATGATTCAGAACAAAATATTTCATTGTTTACTTCATCTATGAACCAATTAATTTAAGCATAAAGCATACATTAAACTAATAAAAACCTAATCAGACAGCAATTAATAGCAAAGAAGGCGTTCATGTCAAATAACATTCGTATTGAAGAAGACCTGTTAGGTACAAGAGCCGTTCCCGCAGAAGCGTATTATGGTATCCATACCTTACGTGCAACCGAGAATTTTTATATCAGCCGCAGTAAACTCAGCGATCTCCCTGAATTTATTCGTGGCATGGTGATGGTAAAAAAAGCTGTCGCAATGGCAAATAGAGAATTACACACCCTCCCACAAAAAATTGCCGATATCATTATTCTGGCGTGCGATGAAATTCTCTCTAAAGGAAAGTACATGGATCAGTTCCCTATCGATGTGTTCCAGGGCGGAGCAGGAACTTCTTTAAATATGAATATCAACGAAGTACTGGCAAATGTTGGTCTGGAATTGATGGGACATAAAAAAGGTGAATATCAATACCTTAATCCCAACGATCATCTTAATAAGTGTCAGTCTACCAACGATGTCTATCCCACTGGTTTTCGCATTGCTGTTTACAGCGCTATTATGAAACTCATTGATGCTATCAGGCAGTTGAGTTCAGGATTTAGCAAAAAAGCGCAGGAATTTTCTACTATCCTGAAAATGGGTCGCACTCAGTTACAGGATGCAGTACCCATGACACTGGGCCAGGAATTTAATGCATTTCAGGTGCTGCTAAATGAAGAAACAAAAAATCTGCAGCGAACTGCTGAATTACTGCTGGAAGTAAATCTTGGTGCGACAGCCATTGGCACTGCACTGAACACACCGGAAGGTTATCAAAAATTAGCGGTACAAAAACTGGCCGACATCAGTCTTCTGCCCTGTGTACCTGCAGAGGATTTAATTGAAGCAACATCAGACTGCGGAGCGTACGTTATGGTACACAGCGCACTAAAACGTCTTGCAGTTAAAATGTCAAAAATTTGCAATGACCTGCGTTTACTTTCTTCCGGGCCACGTGCAGGATTCAACGAAATCAACCTGCCACAACTACAAGCAGGCTCCTCTATCATGCCAGCCAAAGTCAACCCCGTGATCCCTGAAGTTGTAAACCAGGTATGCTTTAAAGTCATTGGTAATGATGTTTGTGTTACCATGGCATCAGAAGCAGGTCAGCTCCAACTCAACGTTATGGAACCGGTAATAGGACAGGCCATGTTTGAATCCATTCATATTCTGACCAATGCCTGCTACAACTTGTTGGAAAAATGCATCAACGGCATTACCGCAAATAAAGAAGTTTGTGAACATTATGTCTTTAATTCCATAGGAATTATTACTTATCTCGATCCCTTTATTGGTCACCATAATGGTGATGTTATTGGCAAAATTTGTGCACAAACCGGTAAAAACGTACGTGAAGTTGTTCTGGAGCGTGGTCTGCTCACTGAAACAGAACTTGATGATATTTTTTCCATAACAAACCTGATGTACCCCACTTATAAAGCAAGGCGTTATAATGAAAGTGAAAAATAATAAATTTCGTGGAGTTTAGCTCAAATCAAATTAATAATTTTAGTCTTATTTTTTAATATGATAATGCGTGAACACACCGAATTTTAACCACAGGTTTTAAGGATATCTTTATGAAGATCATTCCTGCATGTGGCCTTGGCACATATCGACTTAGAGGCCAGATAGTCATGGATTCCGTCAGGACCGCCTTGGAACTCGGTTATCGCCTGATAGATACGGCGCAGGTCTATGGCAACGAAGGAGACATTGGCCAGATCTTGGTCAACAGCGGTATTCCCCGCAACCAGTTGTTTCTTACCACCAAAATCTGGATTGAGAATCTGGATAAAACCAGACTTATCTCAAGCTTAAAAAATAGCCTGGATAAACTGCGTACTGATTATGTGGATTTAACACTGATACACTGGCCATCTCCTGGAGGTACTGTTCCTCTGGCAGAATATATGACTGCACTGGCACAAGCCAAAACACAGGGACTCACCCGGCTCATTGGCGTATCAAATTTTCCGGTTGCCTTGATACGTGAAGCTATTGCAGTAGTAGGTGCTGCGCAAATTGCCAGCTGCCAGATTGAATTACATCCTTATTTACAAAATCAAGAAGTCGTGGCATTTGCACAAGACCACGGTATTCACATTACCTCATACATGACATTGGGGTATGGCCAAATACTTAATAACCCTATTATCCAGACCATCGCAAAACGACATAATGCAACACCCGCACAGGTGGCATTGGCTTGGGCTATGCAATTAGGTTACGCCGTGATTCCTTCTTCCACACAACGCAGTCATTTGGAAAGTAATCTCAAGGCATTGACATTACGCCTGACAGACATGGATATGCAGGAAATTACGGGCTTGGATCGTGCGAAACGGTTTGCTAATCCAGAAAATATTGCACCAGTATGGGATTAAAAAATTCACAACCAAAAAAATAACTGTTTTTTTTGTTATCCAAAAATTCGACATACCTCCCTGCCAAAATCAGATCCTGGCAGGCTATCTTAACAACAGACACTCTGGATATGAAGTCAGTGCACAATGAATAAAGATTACCTGCATACTTTCCTGACACGATTCCTGTTATTTTTGTGCAGCACAGCCCTTTTTTCCTTGAGCACTCATGCTTCGTTCCTTAAACAAACTGGCCGTAATCAGTTTATTCCTGCATCTCAGGCCTTTGTTTTTGATTTCAAACAACAGGGCTCCTGGCTGCATTTAAGCTGGCAAATCCAGCCAGGTTATTATCTTTATCGCCAGCAAATAAAGATTGTGCCACAACAGGCCATACTGGGTAATTTTACACTTCCTGCAGGCCTGAATCATACAGATGAATTTTATGGTGATATCACCATCTTTAAGCAGCAACTGGCTGTACAGATCCCCCTGGTACAGGTCAAAAATAATGCCAGTATCCGTGTTACTTACCAAGGATGCGCTGAAGCTGGGTTTTGTTACCCACCAGAAACTCAGACAGTGCCACTTACTGTCAACACTGGCAACCAGCCAGTCAATATGGGCATGAACACGCCAGTGTCAGTAGACGTTGGTGCCATCGAACACCCAGCGTTTTCTCCAACACCTTTGCCCTTTTCTCCCCTTTGGGCTTTGCTGACGGGTATTTTGATTTCCTTTACTCCCTGCGTACTACCCATGTATCCACTGATCTCCGCGATTATTCTTGGACGTAAAAAAAACCATAATTACAAACAAAATTTATTAATTGCAATGAGTTATGTACAGGGAATGGCGCTTACTTATACCCTGCTTGGATTTGCAATTGCAGCAGCAGGACTACAGTTTCAGGCAACATTGCAACACCCTTATGTCCTGACCGGCATCTCCCTTGTCTTTGTCTGTCTGGCACTATCCATGTTTGGCCTGTATTCACTGCAGCTGCCTGCTTCGTTGCAAACACGTTTAGTAACATGGAGTAATCACCAGCAGGCGGGTTCCCTGACCGGTGTATTTATCATGGGCGCACTGGCCGGTCTTATCTGTTCTCCCTGTACCAGCGCACCATTAAGTGCCATTTTGTTATACATAGCACAAAACGGAAACATACTGGCCGGAGGAGTAACCCTTTACCTGTATGCCTTTGGCATGGGTATTCCTTTAATCATCATTACCCTGTTCGGCAGCAGATTACTACCCCGCCATGGCTCATGGATGCAACATGTCAAAGAAGCACTGGGGTTTGTAATGCTGACGCTCCCCCTTTTTCTATTAGAACGCATTCTGAATGAGAGTTGGATCCCTGTCTTATGGAGTTTACTGGGTACTGCTTTTTTTACCTGGACATTCGTACTAAGCCTGAAAGTAAAACAGGGCAGTATCCCTGTACTACAAACGCTGTTACTAACAGCCGCCCTGATTACTGCACATCCATTGCAGGATTGGGTGTGGCGCACATCCACACAACAGGCACACGTTAATCGTTTAAATTTTAATCCGATTGATAACCTGACACAGCTCAACAGAGAGTTGGTAAAGGCTAAAGGTCAATACGTCATGCTGGATTTTTATGCTGATTGGTGTACAGCCTGTAAGGAATTTGAAAAATACACTTTCAGCGCAACAAAAGTACAGCATCAACTCCAGGGCACCCTGTTATTACAGGCTAACATTACCGCAAATACCCATGAACAGATTGCTCTGTTAAAACATTTCAAAATACTGGGATTGCCCGCTATCCTGTTTTTTGACCTTGAAGGCAATGAAATATCGCAGGCACGGGTCAGTGGATTTATGGACACGGATACTTTTCTGGCACATTTACGCCAGACAATGCGGTAACTAAGCGCACAGATTCACTTAATCATTACTAAAAACATTTCCCTTAAAATTCATCGTATTTTTTAAAATTTTATAAAATTCGCTAATAATTAAAAAATTATCCATTAGACTTATTATCACCAATAGCTCAATTTTGTCACTTCTTTCCAAGGAAACATGATGAAAATACTCGTCGTCGATGATTATTCAACAATGCGTCGCATCATTCGAAACCTGTTAGCTCAAATCGGTTATACTGACATAGATGAGGCGGGCGATGGGATCACCGCACTACAGAAATTACGTGAGACAAAATTTAATTTAATCATCAGTGACTGGAATATGGAACCCATGACCGGCCTGCAACTCCTCAAAGACATTCGTGCGGATAAAAAAATTTCCTCTCTCCCTTTTATTATGGTTACCGCAGAATCCAAAACTGAAAATATCATCGCGGCCAAAAATGCCGGGGTGAATAATTACATCGTTAAACCTTTTAATGCTGAAACCTTGAAACAGAAAATTCAATCTGTTATCGGTGGGTAAACTATTAAAGCCAAAACATCACATTACTATGATCACCACAATTAGCTGAAAGGATTATCAGTTAATTCTTTTTTTGAAAAGAAATTATACGAAAAGCAACAGATCATCCATTTGTGCCTATCCGCCGCCTTAAATTTGATCGTGTATCGATTAATATTTTCTTTCCATCATGCTCAAACAGTAGAACATTCAATGGCCCGCTTTCCGCACCAAAATGCCCTTGAACAAGCGCCCTATATATCTTTTATTGGAAAAATATTTACATATTCAATTACAAAAAGATAACGGCTTGCAATGTCTAAAATCCGTTCCGATTTGCTGCATGCCAAACTTCGTTATGCTTGAAATCCTGTATTAAGAAAAGTTTTCTTTACATCACAACCAAAATTGATTTTGGTAAAAAATGGTGATAGGGTGAAAGCAGGTTTTATACAAAACGCGGAAGTTTTAATTGATCATAATGCGTTATCAGGATAATCAAATTACCCTTACCTTCATTATTATCGGCTGATGCCGATAAACATACTTTATTCTAAATTTCTTAATGCCTGACTACTAATAAATTTATCAATATCAACTCATGTCATGCGATGAGGTAATCCCTGTGCTTACGCAAAAATACAAGTATCTACCTTTTTTTATGTGGTTCTTCCCATTATTTTTTTTCGCCTACCAGTTTATTTTGCGTCTTTGGCCTGGACTAATGATGCATCAGATTATGGAACAATTTTCCATTGATGCCAGCCATTTTGGAATACTTGCTGCATTTTATTACTACGGCTACGCTGGTATGCAAATTCCTGTTGCCATTTTATTGGACCGCTGCGGTGCACGAAACATCATTTTAATATTTGCCATGCTTTGTGGCATTGCCACTTTAACTTTTACCTATACAAATAATTATTACCTGGCGATATTGAGCAGGTTTATAGTAGGAGCAGGTTCAGCAGTAGGATTTTTAGGTGTTTCTAAAGTCGTTTCTGAATGGTTTTCTAAAAACCAATATTCAAAAATGATAGGTTTTTCATTCACCTTAGGCCTTATGGGTGCCATTTATGGAGGAAAACCAGTAAGTTTGTTAATAGAAAGCTATAAATGGCAAAACATCGCTTTATTATTAGGAATACTAGCAATAGTTATTGGTTTAATAACCTACCTTGTTTTACGTTCTCCTCAAAAAACAGGATTTGTGATTTCAAATAAACAACTTAACATAAATAATTTTAAATCTATTCTAATGTCCCCATTGATTTGGTGTTTGGCAATTGCCAATTTGTTAATGGTAGGCTCACTGGAAGGGCTGGCTGATGTTTGGGGAGTCCCATATTTAATGACGACCTACGATATCGAAAAAAAAGAAGCTGCCGGACTAATATCATTCATTTTTTTCGGTATGCTTTTTGGTGGACCTTTATTAGCTTTTTCCAGCAAAAAATTTGGCAATTATACCCTGATTGCAATATGTGGATTTGTCATGACCACGATAATGATATGGTTATTATTTGGTAAAACACATGATCCTTTTATGCTTTCCACTATTTTTTTTATTATAGGCGTAATGTGCTGCTATCAAGTTATAATATTTGCTGCAGGTGCAGAATTAGTTTCAGAGAAAAATCTAGGAATCACCATTGCGTTTTTAAATAGCATTAATATGTTAGGTGGATCGTTTTTTCACACCTTAATAGGAAAGATAATGGATTTATTCTGGTCTGGCACTTTAAGTTCAGAGGGGATAAAATTATACCATCCTGTTGCTTACCAGTATGCCCTCAGCATTATCCCTGTATGCTCTCTTTTTGGCACTATAGCAATACTAGTATTAGGATGGAAAGTAAAAACGGCCCCTAAGCCTTTACGTTAACAAAATACGATTGTAACCATCGCCACAAATATATAGGGTATGTAAAATGCAGGGGATATAACGGGTAAAACATTCTCTCATGTGGCGGTGCGGACGGGGCTCGAACCCGCGACCCCCGGCGTGACAGGCCGGTATTCTGACCAGCTGAACTACCGCACCAC
>JACCDN011237960.1_pt1 | contig 14389 bp, 16 predicted proteins | sample 7441691 | NCBI WGS metagenome assembly JACCDN01 (sample SAMN15323439, study PRJNA562643) | freshwater metagenome | isolation source: river surface water | place: USA:Blue River Watershed | collected 2017-08-16
GAGCGCCTGTACGCCAAACTTGAAACGGTGAACCCCAGTGGCAGTATTAAAGACCGAATGGCGTCTTTTATTTTAGACCGTGCGGAGGAGCGCGGTGAAATTCAGCCTGGCGGAACGATTGTGGAGGCGACTAGTGGGAATACCGGAATTGCGCTTTCGATGCTGGCGGCAGAACGAGGATATCGCATGATTGTGGTGATGCCTTCCAACATGAGCATGGAACGAAAAAATATGATTCGGTCTTTTGGGGCTGAAATTGTAGATGTGGGCCCTGGGGATTTTCCAGGTGCCGTTGTGAAACGTGACGAATTGGTGAAAGAGTTGGGAGCTTTTTGTCCCAACCAATTCTGTAATCCTGATAATGCGGAGTGCCATCGTCAAATGACGGGCCGTGAGATTTTGAATCAATTGAAAGAACTGAATGAAACTCGACCCATTCAGGCTTTTGTGGCGGGTACTGGAACCGGAGGCACTTTAATGGGTGTCCGCCTTGCGTTACTCGAGAATTTCCCCAATGTTTTGACAGTGGCTGTAGAACCCACTGAATCAGCTGTGATGTGTGGAGGTCCAGTCGGTCTTCATGACATTCAAGGTATTGGAGACGGATTCATTCCTGAAATTGTGGATATGAACGTGGTGGATTCCGTGATCACGGTTTCTTCGGCTCAAGCCAAAGAACGCTTGAAAGGGCTTGCTCGAGATCACGGTCTGTTTGTAGGCATCAGTTCGGGTGCGAATGTCTGTGCGGCCGAAGAATTTATTTCGAAACATCCGGACGGCGGAATTGTGGTGACCGTTTTACCAGATCGCCAGGAACGGTACTTGAGCTTGTTGGCGCTTTAAGTTCGCTTCAAGCTTTGGCTTCTAAAAACTTCTGAAATTCGGGGTCCACCGTGAGCCGACTTTCTTCGGGCAATGATTGACCCTGATATTTTGATGAAGCCTTCATGTTGTAAGGCACATCGGCTTCACTGCTCATCATTTCGAAGGCGAGTTGGCAGACGCGCATTCCGGGGTAAAGGGCCACGGGCATGCGGTTGATGTTGGTGATTTCGAGAGTGATGGTGCCTTCAAAACCGGCATCGATGAAACCGGCGGTCGAATGAATGATGATGCCGAGACGACCGAGCGAACTGCGACCTTCAACGCGAGCGACCATGTCAGTGGGGAGTTTCACTTTTTCGAGAGTGACTCCGAGCACGAAGTCGCCAGGATGCACAATGAAGGGTTCGGCGGGATCGTTGATCTCCACCATTTTGGTGAGGCCTTCGAAACTGTCCATTTTCAGAGGATCGAGCACGGCGTGTTTGCTGTGTTCGTAAACTTTAAAATATTTGCCGAGGCGAAAATCCATGCTCGAAGCGTGGATATTTTTGAGGTGGTCTTCGAGTGGAGAACTCACTTCAATGCGGCCTTCGGCAATGGCTTTTTTGATGTCGCGGTCGGAGAGAATCATATTTTCGAGGGCTAAAGTTTGTCAGCGAGGCCAATGTAAGTCTTCGGAGTCAGCTTGAGCAAGCGATTTTTGGCGTCTTCCGGAATTTCGAGTTTTTCGATGAAGGCGCGTAGGGTTTCGAGCGTGATGCGCTCCCCGCGCGTGAGGTCTTTGAGTTGTTCGTAAGCATCGGCAATTCCATAACGGCGCATGACGGTCTGCACCGCCTCCCCCAACAATTCGGGGTGATTTTCGAGGTCTTCAAGAATGAAATCTTCATTGGGCTGCAATTTACCGAGCCCTTTTTGTAGGCTTTGCAAGGCGAGCAAACTGTGACCGAAGGCGACCCCCATATTGCGGAGCACGGTCGAATCGGTGAGATCGCGCTGCCAGCGAGAGATCGGTAATTTTTCAGAGAAATGCGAGCAGAGCGCGTTGGCAAGCCCGAAATTTCCTTCGGCGTTTTCAAAGTCGATGGGATTCACTTTATGAGGCATGGTCGAAGAGCCGACCTCACCTTCCACCTGTTTTTGCTTGAAGTAACCGAGCGAAATGTAAGCCCACGAATCGCGTGAAAGATCGATCAAAATGGTGTGGGTGCGGCGCAACGTGTCCATGAGTTCGGCAATGAAATCGTGTGGTTCGATTTGTGTGGTGCACGATTGCCACGTGAGCCCGAGCTTTTCAACAAAACTGCGGCTGGCGTTCATCCAATTCACTTCGGGGTAGGCCACAACGTGTGCATTGAAATTTCCGGTGGCTCCGTTCATTTTACCCATGTAAGTCTGAGCTTTGAGCATTTCGAATTGACGCCACAAACGCACGCCGACGTTTTTGAATTCTTTGCCAACGGTGGTGGGTGACGCGGGTTGGCCGTGAGTGCGCGCCATCATCGGCAGGCTTTTGGTTTTTTCTGAAAATTCTTTGAGTTCGGCGAGGAATTTTTCGAGCGCCGGAAGCATTTCTTTTTGCATCGCGGTCTTGAGCATCTGGGCGTACGCGAGATTGTTGATATCTTCACTAGTCGCGGCAAAGTGCAAGAACGGAATGAGCTCTGAAAGTTTGAGGACCTTGAGAGCGTCGCGCAAAAAATATTCGACGGCTTTCACATCGTGATTGGTGGTTTTTTCGATAGCCTTCACCTCTTCGGCGAACTCCTCTTTAAATTCGATGTAGAGTTTGCGTAGGGCTGAAAGTTCAGGCTCTTCAATTTTGAAAGTTCCTTCGAGCTTGAGGTCATTGCATAAAAAAATCAGCCATTCGACTTCGACGGCAATGCGGCTGCGCACGAGTCCGGCTTCTGAAAAAATCGCGGCGAGGCCGGTGAGCTTTGCGCTGTAGCGTCCGTCTAAAGGGGAAAGGGCAGAAATCATGATTCGATGGGTTTATCAGAAAATGAAGACTTCACCACTTTGATGTGGGTCTGGATTTTTTTCGCGAGATCTTTGTTAGTGAGTGCGAGAATTCGAGCCACCGCTTGTCCGGCATTTTCAGGGTCGATGACCGTGATCGCAGGAGTTTCGCTGGGCATTTGAATCGTGGAGTGGATGTTCACGGCGTAATCGGCTTTGTCGCTGAATGGAGGGCAGGCCACGACGGGAAAGTGGGTGTTTCCGGCCACAACTCCACTGAGCGCGTTTGAGCGACCAGCAATGGCCACGAAGACCACACTCTCTTTCATTTCGTTGAACTTCTCGATGATCGCGAGCGTCACTTTTGGAACTTTGTGCGCCGAAGCCACATAAAATTCGTAATGAATTCCATAATCTTTGAGCACTTGAGCGATTTTCTCCGCATGTGGAAGATCGGCTTTGGACCCGAGCAAGAATGGAACAATCATAGAGTGTAGGGTTTTAAGTTTTCAATAATGCGTGGGAGTGGGTCGCCAGATTCGGGCGTGAATGGCGTGCCGCTGAGACGTTCGTAGGCGTCGATGTAACGGCGCGCAGTTTCGACAATCACTTCTTCAGGAATTTCTGGAATTTCCCCTTCTCCGCGGTAGCCTTGTTCGGCGAGCCAAAGACGCAGGTATTCTTTGTTGATGTTTTCAGGCTCTTGTCCGGCGGCCATGCGTTCTTCGTAAGTCGCTGAAATCCAGTAGCGAGATGAATCTGGAGTGAGAATTTCATCAATCACCATGAGTCGTCCGTCGGGTGCGCGGCCAAATTCAAACTTGGTGTCGACAAGGATCATGCCTTGGCGCGCGGCCAATTCGGCTCCACGTGCGTAGAGTCTTCGAGTCCAGTCGGCGAGCTGATCCCATTCCTCTTTCGTGACCAAACCAGCGGCCAAAACTTCTTCAGGGCTCATGTTGGCATCGTGGTCGCCGTGAGCGGCTTTCGATGTTGGAGTGATGATGGGCTCGGCCAATTTCTGATTTTTCTTGAGACCTTCGGGCAGAATATTTCCGCAGAGGTTGCGCACTCCTTTTTCATAGTTGTACCAAGCCGAGGTCGTGGTGGAACCGGTGATGTAACCACGGATGATCATTTCAACCATCAGAGGTTTGCACTCGATACCGACCATCACATTGGGGTCTGGGTAACTTTCGACGTAGTTTGGACAAATGTCTTTGGTCTGCTCAAACCAGTATTTGGTCATAGCATTGAGCACCTGACCTTTGAATGGAATGCAGGCGATGATGCGGTCGAAGGCCGAAAGTCGGTCGGTGGTGACCAGAATGCGGCGATCGCCTTGAGTGTAATTGTCGCGCACCTTGCCTTCGTAACGTGCACCCAGGTTCGCAAAATTCGTCCCGCGCAGAACCTGAGGAATCTGCTGCGCGATCATTTCAGGGGAGATCATGAGGGGTAGCGTTAAATTGGCCCTCAGTATAAAGACAAGGGCTTGGATTGAACAAGGGAAATGTAAACTTTTAAGCCTCCCCTTCGTCGACAAAGCCCCTAGTGCTCACTGCGTCCGCAAATCTTCGAGCCGCTTCTTCCACCTTATCTGCTTCAGACAAAACCTCGCTGTTCCTTAAAGCTTCTAAAATAGAATTGGCGGTTGCTTCATCCATTTCTTCACCCGTTCCTTCTGTTATTTTCCATGATTTTCCGGGACGATGCGTTAAATACACTGTAATATTTTCGGCTGAATCGTACTCATCGTCTTTATGACGAAGCGTTATGGCCATTTCACGAACTCCATTAGCTTCATCTTCCTTATCGAGAGGAAGCTCTGCCATATCCAATATATCGTCACCTAGTTTGAAGGTAGGATTTGCCCAACCTGTTGCACGCATTTTTTCCCAAGCGGCTTCTGCTAAGTTTTGGTCTAAGAGATTCAGAAGTTGTAAGATTTCGATTTCTTCCATAAGGTTTTTGATTGAATAACGGTAGCTTTATAATTTTAAAGTATATTTAAGATTTGTCAATCTTAAGGCTGGTCTGGTTGCGCCTTTCTGAACTATAATTACGAATTATCAAGTTTTTTATAAACCTCCTTTCTGTGCCCCACTTTAACGATCACCAATAAAACCCATTCTTCGGTCTGCTCTTCTTTTCGAAAAATCACTCGATAGTCTCCGATGCGAAATCGGTAGGTTGGAATAGAATAGTCTGAAAGAGCTTTGGCCCTTGCCAGCACATTCCCTGCCACCATTGCTTCATTCAGTTTTGCCAAAATCCTCCTCGAAATTTCTTTGGGTAGTTTATCGAGTTCTTTTTTCGCACGCGGGGTAATGTTCAATCTATAATCCATACTCCTTCATGACTTTAGCCAGAGGAATCGATTTGCCCGCTTTGTGCTCCGCCCACGCTACTTCAATGTCTTTTTTAGTTTCCTCTGTAAATTCCCATTCATCTTCAGCTTCAAACTTCCTCACTTCAACGGGGGTCAAAATGAATTGCCCTTTTTTGACCTCTGCCGAGAAATAGTTTGTAGAAAACTGATCTCGCCACGCTTTTGGTAGTGTGATCTGGCCTCGTGGAGTGGATTGAAGTATTTTTGTCATGTGAAAGTAGGTAATTCCTACTTTAGGATATACGGAAATTCAAAGAAAGTCAATCCACCACCTCTCGTGCTCAATATTATTCCCAAATACTGAACCACACGCCCAGATAATGGACGACCACGTAAAGAAAGAATAGATAGCCGAATGTTCCGCCCATTACGGCCAATGCAATCGTGTTGATGACTTCATTTCGCCTTCTTTTCGCCTGATCGAGCGTGCAGATATTTTTTGTGCGCCTCAGGTAGAATGTGATTGAAATGCTGAGTAGCAAAAGCCCCACACCCCTAAAAGCCCATTTATAGTCCCCATAAAATGTATCTGAGAGCGAGGCGGCAAAGCTCACCGTGCTCAGTCCGAGAGCGACCAATATGACGGGTCCGAGACAGCACAGTGAAGCAACCGCAACCGGCAAAGAAACAACTTTAAATATTTCGCGCAGTTTCATGGAATCTTGATTGAGAAATTAAAGCTCACCCCTCCATAGCCGACAGAATGGCGGGTTTTGACCTGGCTGTTGCTCGCTTATCGATTCGCACAACCTTGGAACGCTGGTGCTGATCACTGCAAAATCCAGAAAAGGAGTGAAGAGGTAAACCGAGATGATCCCTAGCAAAAGGATATTGCCTACAACTGAAATAATGAGCCAAGTTTTAAGCTTCATGGGGCGAGAGGGTTAGAAAATTTTCAAAACGAGAAGAATCTCGCTCTCAATCTGCACACAAAGTTTCGAATGTGATCTTGTAGGCAGGGTCTAAACTTTCACTGTCCACTCCTCCTTCACAGATGATGGCTTTCATATTGCTAACGTCTGTATTGTATCGGTCTAGTGCGGTCACAAATTCTGCTCTTGAAAGAGTGTTGTTTGGACGAAATGTGCCATCGTCATACCCAGTAATAACGCCTTTTCTCACCATGTTGTTGAGTCCTTCAGCGTAATATGCGCTGTAATCAACATCGGAAAAATTTTTATCAGCTCCATCAAAAGCTGATACTGTGGCCAATGTTGTAACGGAGCCGATGATCATGAAGGTTAGAGCTGCAAGTTTGTTCATAAATGAGGTTAAATTCTGAGTAACACTGCCATCATGTGTACGCCGAAGTCAATATTCAGCCTTGGCCTACAATAAAATTCTCGCCGTTTCTAAGAATTGGGTGGAATCGAGGCATCGGTTCGATTTCAAAGGCTTCCTCCACCTCATCGTCTGGAACAATCTTCGCGGTGGCCTGCATTTGAATTTATTTTATAAAATTTAACCAACTGCCTACTGTATTGAAAAAAACTGCATTTGTTCTCTTAGAAACTCTTCTTTTTGCAGTTGATTTAATTTAAGGAAACTTTCCCCTATTAGGTATGGATCTGCTATAGTTATAGATTGAATGGGGCAATTTTTTTTAAATAAATTCAAATTAAGATCAAATTCTCTTTCGTTTAACTGGTCGTATTTCTCGTCAAATTTGTTGAGAAGTCCATAGCTACAAGTTATTCCATTATATAAATCAGACCAGCTAGCCCAGGATGAGGCTTCGAGAACTATAAATTGATTAACCGCATAATCTTCGCTGTAGATTAACTGAATAAAGCCTCCAAAGTTATTGCCAAGTAGGGGCTCTTCAAATATGCGTATGAAACCATCGCCCTCTATGTCTTTAACTTTACTGAATCGTGTTACGCCTAATTTTAATTCAAAATCTCCTACAAATCTCCCTAAGAATAGCTTTATTTTTGGGTTAAAAAATTTATTTTTAATGTAAATTGTGTAGGCCAATACAGCCTCATTATCATCAGTTACTATTTGCAGGTAGTAGTTTTCTGTTTCAAAAGTATGTCTATAATTTGCTACCTCGGGTAACAAACATTCTGTATTGAAATAAATATCATAATTCAGTGAATCTAATTTTTGACATTTTCTTTCAAAGGTTGGTTCTCCAAAAATACTTTCAATATATTTCAGCGAAACTCCTGTCTTTAAACTTTCAATCTTCTCATATTCAACTTTATTAAAACTCACTCTATCTCCAATGTATCTGTAAATACTTATTGGAATACTGACAAGACTAATACCTGCGCCAATAAAAGCAGATAAGAAAAAAATCCATTTTACGAGTGAATGATTTTTTAAAAACTCAAGAAATTTATTTTTGGAGTTTTTCATCAATCTATTTTTTTAAAAAAATTTCTACTAAGTCTAAAAGTTCATTTTCCTGTCTTTGTAAAATTTCGTCGTAGATTTTCATTCTATTTTGATAGTTGGACATAGCAGTATTGCTGATTCTGTAATTCTCCCTGCTAAGAATTGTCTCATTGCTTTCTTTAGAGAGCCGTGACAAATCTCTTATTTCGCTTAAAAGATTTGGTTCTTTTTTAAATTTTTTAGGCAGATTGATATATAAAAAATTCAGAAAATCCTGATTTAATAGATTTAAAGGTTTCACTATGTACCTATCATTCTGAATTATTTCGAGTTCCTGATTTAAAGAGTCTAAGTTATTTATTAGTGTATCTCTATTTATCAGTAAATCATGTGTTAATGCTTTTAATACTAACTTACTTTTTGCTAAATTATCGCACCAGCTCCAGAGCATAGTTAGACAAAATCCTAAGATAGTGGCCCCTGCACCGCTGAAAATAAATATCAGTGCTTGTTTTATACTATCTTCCATTGTGTTGGTAATTTTTATACTCCCCTCAGCTTCTCCATCTTCCGCTCCACATCGGCCAGCTTTGCGCGTTCCACGTCAATCACGGCGGCCGGAGCCTTGCCCACGAACTCCTTGTTCTCCAACTTCGCAATCAATTTAAGCCTGTAATCTTCCAATTGAGCGAGTTCTTGGGCGACGCGTTTTTGTTCGACTTCGGGGTCGATCAAATCCTTCAAAGGCAGGTAAATTTCGACGTTTTTGACGAAGACGCTGAGGCTTTGGTCGGGTTTGGCGGCGGTTTCGGTGAGGTCGAGGGCGCTCAAATTGGCCAAACGCAGAATGACTTCCTTCTTGCTCTCGAGCAGACCGAGCGATTCGTGAGCGTGGATGATCGCGTGGATTTTTTGAGTGGCATCGACTTTGGCCTCGGTGCGCAGAGAGCGAATGGCCGTGATGACTTCGCGGACCAAATCGAGTTCGGCTTTTTCGCCCGGAAAGTTCCAGTCGGGGTTTGCGACGGGCCACGGAGCGGAAATCAGCAATCCGTCCTCCCCCAGCTCCTTCCACAATGCTTCGGTGATGAACGGAATGAAGGGGTGCAATAATTTGAGACAGGTTTTGAGCACGTGTGAGAGCACCGCACTGTTTTTGTGAACTTTGCTCATTTCGAGGTACCAATCGCAGAACTCTCCCCAGAAAAAGTCGTAAACCAACATGCCAGCCTCGGAGAGTTGATAGGTTTCGAGCGCCTGAGTCACGCCTTCGATGATTTCGTTGAGGCGCGTGAGAATCCATTTGTCAGATCGGCTGAGCGTGTCGATTTCGATGGCGCTGTTCGAGTTCTCGTCGAGGTTCATCATCACAAAGCGGGCGCCGTTCCAAATTTTGGTGCCAAAGTTGCGGAATCCGGCAATTTTTTCTTCATACAAGCGCATGTCGTTGCCCGGAGTCGAGCCGACCACGAGACTGAGGCGCACGGCATCGGTCCCGTATTTTTCGATCATGTCGAGCGGGTCGATGCAGGTTTCGGGGTTTGATTTGCTCATTTTTTTGCCGCGAATGTCGCGAATGAGACCGTGCAAGTAGACGTCTTTGAAGGGTATGGATTTTTCTTCGGAGAATCCGGATTTTCTCAGCGCGTAGGTCGTGCCCAAAATCATGCGGGCCACCCAGAAAAAGAGAATGTCGTAACCTGTTTCGAGCACGCTCGAGGGCGTGAAGCGCATGAGATCCGGTGTTTTCTCAGGCCAACCGAGCGTTGAAAACGTCCACAATTGAGAGCTGAACCAGGTGTCGAGAGTGTCTTCGTCTTGAATCCAACCTTCGCCCGGGCTTGTTTCGGAACAGATGGTTTCGCCGTCCTTGTACCAAACGGGAATGCGATGTCCCCACCAGATTTGGCGCGAGATGCACCAGTCGCGCAGGTGGTCGATCCAGTGAAAATAAGTCTTATCAAAGCGCTCGGGATAAATCTTGATCATGCCGCTCTTCACGGTGTCGGTGAGCACTTCTTTGAGCGATTGTTTTTTGCCCTTCCAGTCCACGACGGGTTTGTTCACGTCGACGAACCACTGTTTGAGAATTTGCGGCTCCACGATTCCCTTTCCGCGGTAACTCACAGCCACGTTGTGCACATAATTTTCGTCGGTTTTCACGAGCAGGCCTTTTTCAGCCAGACGTTCGATGATTTTCGGACGTGCTTCGGCAATGCTGAGTCCCACAAAATCTCCCGCAATCGGCAAAAGTTTGCCGTGCAGGTCGATCACCTGTTCTTTGTCGAGCTTGTGGCGTTCAGCCATGTCGAAGTCGACGAGGTCATGCCAAGGAGTGATCGTCATCACGCCGGTTCCAAATTCAGGGTCGACGGCTTCGTCTTTAATGATGGTTGCCGTGATCGGACCGTTGATCCACTCGCACTCAAAAGTATCGCCGTGTTTGTATTGTTTGTAGCGTTCGTCGTCTGGATGCATCACCACGTACTTGTCGCCAAACTTGGTTTCAGGGCGCGAGGTTGAAATTTGAAATGGCCCGTACTGAAAGGTGTAAAAGGGCTCTTTTCGTTCCTCATACTCGAGTTCGTCGTCGGCCACCGTGGTCTGCATTTTGGGGTCCCAATTCACGATGCGATCACCGCGATAAATCAATCCATCTTCAAACATCATCTGAAAAAGCGCGTTCACAGAATGGTTGAGCTCGTCGCTGAAGGTGTAGGCTTCACGACTCCAGTCACAGCTGGCCCCCATGCGTCGCACCTGATTTTTGATGGTCGACTGGCTTTCTGTCACAAATTCACGAATTTTTTCGAGGAGTTTTTCGCGTCCCAAATCTTTGCGCGGGTGTTTCACCCCTTCTTTCTGCAATTTCTTTTCCACCACACTTTGAGTGGCAATGGCCGCGTGGTCGGTTCCAGGTAAATACAAGGTGGGATGCCCCTGCATGCGCTTGAAGCGAATCAAAATGTCTTCGATGGCGAGCATGGTTGCATGACCCAAATGCAGAGTTCCGGTCGCATTGGGTGGCGGCATGAAAATCGAATAGGGTGTTTTCTCGGTGTTGTCGGATGGCTTGAACGCGCCCGAAGCCTCCCACTGATCGTAAAGGGCTTTCTCGAGGTTTTTAGAGTCAAAGGTTTTTGAGATTTCTTTCATAATTTCAGCATAAATTGTAGAATTGTAATGTCAAAGCCTTTTCTGTATAATGATCAGAACAGAAATTTAGATTATGGAACCTAAAAAAGCCAATTTGGAAGCCGTAAATTCTGAGGTGGTGGCTGTTGAAGCCAGCGCTGAAGCCGGTGTGAATCTTTTGGATGAAGGTGTTTCAGGCCGCGTTTCTGAAATGGTTGGGGAAGATGCGAGCGAAGCGGCCACGGGTCAATCGGGCGCGACTCAACAGGACGACTCCAAGCAAGGAGGTCCAGCGATTTCAGAAAAAGAAATGCTTCGCATGGAACTTTTAAAGTCGGCTCCCGCACCCGAAGCGATGCGTCGAGAGGTTTTGAGCAAACTGGAAGCTAAGAAAAATCGAATCGAAGTGCAGTTGAACCGCGAGCGAAAGAAGGCCAACTACTACAAAGTTTCAATCTTGATTCGTGACTTGCGATCGGTCTTGGTGATGATCGAGCGCGTGGCTCACGCCAGCCTCGAAGCCTTAAAAGACTTCTGGCTCAAGGTCGTGCATAAGTTTGCTTAAGATATCCCGTACCTCTCCAGAAAAGCACTTCGATCTATTTTAAAAGTCTTCAAAACCTCATTCAGCATGTCTGCAAATCGGTCTTTACTGACATGAGTATTGATATTTCTTATTCGCATTTTACCGTCTACTTGACCTGCTATTCGTGTATGTTTAGTGCCTTCAAAAATTCGATAACCCATGTTGGTTAGCACGCCTAAAGCTTTGTTTATATTTAGGCCTCTTAAGTGACGCTCTATTTCTTGTGACCCCTTTGCTTTTTTCTTTGCCCTACCGTTCATGCCTTCCTCCGTTTGCTTTGTTAATTCTTCATGAATCACTGCCTGCGCTCTCTCAATGAATTCTGGCTCGGCCTCATGTTCTGTATCGGTATCACCTGGATCCAATTCGTTCTTATAAACTTCAGGTAGCTCAATTTCTTCAAAAAAATCCGGATGATCTCCCGTTCTATTGGCCAAGTTTTTCAAAATAAGGCACTTCAGATATTCGTATATATTTCCGCATCCGTGATGTTCAAAAATAGGCCTCATGCTTGCTTTTCCTGCTGCATAGACGTTAGTCCAATCTCCACTGATGGCAGACATACAGAGAAGAACCTCAGTCCATTCAGGTACACTTCCAGGCGTTTTAAACTGAATGTGAAGTTTTCCAAAAGGCACTCCTTGACGAGCTGGATCAATCCTAATTTGAGTGTTTCCTAAGAGATTATCCCCTGGACCGATATAAAAAGTTTTTTTCACTCTAAATTTTTTGAGTCTTTCCATTGCTACGGAGGACTCATTTTCCAGTCCTTCGATGTAGTCCTTTGGGGCGCTGATGACTGATCTCCATTGTCCCGAATGTACCAGTTGTCTTATCCACGAACTCAAAGTGATGGCCATGCGCCATGAGAAGTTTACATCTTGATCTTTTGTTCTAACTTCTTTAATCCACAATTCTGGATTGGCCGGACTTTCGCTTTCCGCTTCATGAATTAAGTCGATCAGCGCCTGCAGTTCCAATATTTTTCCAACTTCTCCTACAAATAAATTTCTGAGTCCTCTCCTTCTAGAACTTTCTGGCATTAAAGCATTATTCAGCCCTTTTCCTATTCTTCGTTCAATTTCCTGAAAATCATACTTTCGTTTGCTGAATTCTCTTTGTTTCGCACTAAGTTGCCGCATTATTGCATCTGCAATTTCTTCAACAATTTGAAGATCTTCAAACATACCTTCTCTTTCGAGAATTACAGTGATTTGTTCGATTGATAAATCTTGATTTAGTAAATGTTCATATGGCTCTAAAACTGCGTCGAGAAGTCGTAGATACTCAAGGCCCCGTTTGCCTAGGTAGCTTTCAGCGAAACTAGGGTAAACGACAGGTGAAAGGGGTGATTCTCTTTGTGCTTCAGTCATCCCTTAATTTTACCTCTTTTAAGGTAAAAAATCAATTTCCTTCTGGCCACCCGATCAAATGCAAGTGCAGGTGGAACACGGTCTGCCCTGCCTTTTCGCCGGTGTTGATTTGAAGACGATAGTTCGTGCAGTTCGCTTTGCGCGCCAAATCCACCGCTACTTGGTGCAAGTGAGTGTAAAGCGGCCAATCTTCCTCTTTTAAATGCGTGGTGTCGGGCAAGGGTTTGCGCGGAATGATCAACAAATGCAAAGGCGCTTTGGGGCGAATGTCTTTGATCACGATGCAGTCGTCGTCCTCATACACAAAGTCGGCGGGAATTTCCCGATCCATGATCTTCTGAAACAGCGTTTTATCGCTCATTTCTTTTTAGAGAGATCGAGGTCATAAACAGCACGACCCACACGCACGAATTGAGGGTTCTTTTGCAGATTCAACGAGATGGTTCCCTTCTTCACGTTGCGTTGCTTCAAAACTCCCTTCAAAATTTCTTGTTTGGTGAGCGGGCTTTGTTTTTTGAGCAAGTTCTCGATGATATCAGTGACGGTTCCCTCTTCGTAACCCCAATCTTTGAGGGCATAGAGGCCACGACCGACCAATACGAATTGATCGTAACGAATCAACTCGTTATGAACAGCTTGAATGGTCACTTTTTTGTGATCGAATTGGCTGTCTGAAATCTTTTGAGCGATATCCATAAAGTGCAAGGGCTTGTTTTCGTGCTTGAGCACGATGATTGCCTTGTCTCGAATGCTCTTGGGGTTGATGTGACGCCAAGTCATGAGACCAAAACCGGTTTCGGTGCTCTTGATGCGGAAGTCGATTTCGAGCAGAGATGCGTAGAATGATTCAGGCAATGCGAGTTCAACGAAACCTGGAACCTTGTTCATGGCCGGAATCAATTGTTGCACGCTCATCACGTCTTTCTTTTCTTTCAAGGCTTTGACGGCGTAGTCGAGAGCGTCTTCGAGCATGTCTTCTGACAAAGGCTGGGTGAACCAAGCCAAACGGTAGAGATTGTTACGTTCGATCGATTGAATTGCAGGGCAAATGGTGAGTGCCAAGCGCACGATGAATTGATCGGCACCCATGGTTTTTTCGATAGTGGCCAAGATCTTTTCAACCAAGTTTTCTTCAAGAAGCACGAATCCGTTTTCTTTCAAAATGGCTTCGGCCAACTCGTGAATGTAACGCAGTTTGGTACTGCTCACGGTGCGGCGAAGTTTTGAAAGTGCGATCTTTTCAATCTGTCGAACTCGTTCTCGGGTCACGTTGAAACTGCGTCCAATGCTTTCGAGAGTCTGTTTTTCTTTGTTGTCGAGTGAGAATCGTCGTACCACCACTTCTTTTTCTTTGTCGGAAAGGACCATGAAAATGTCCTCAATGATGTCGCTCAAGTTCAATTTCAGCAAAGGTGCTGTCTGTCCTATCGTGGTCATTTTTAAGGAGAAAAGAATATTTTTGTCGCGCAAACATTAAGCTTCATTTAGGTGAACGTCAATGGATTTTTAAAAAGTCAAATGTGGATGCCGTACAGGTGCATTCAAGACTGGAAGCGGGCCAAGCCTCATGCATGATTTGGCTTTGGCCCTTTCTTTTTTATGCCTTTCAAGCACCCGCACGGCATCAGCAAAGATTTTGAGGGCTTTTACTTCGCATGAATATCCGCTAAATTGAGCCCGTTCTTCGCTCGGATGGTGGAATGGTAGACACGCTAGCCTTAGGAGCTAGTACCCCTGTGGTGTGAGAGTTCAAGTCTCTCTCCGAGCACCAAA
>JACCDN010321704.1_pt1 | contig 14387 bp, 15 predicted proteins | sample 7441691 | NCBI WGS metagenome assembly JACCDN01 (sample SAMN15323439, study PRJNA562643) | freshwater metagenome | isolation source: river surface water | place: USA:Blue River Watershed | collected 2017-08-16
AGTGACGATGTGCGCATCCACCTCGAGCCGGACGCCAATCATTCCCACAGGATTCTTGATTCCCTTCTGGTCATCCACGGAAAAGGACTTGGGGATGATGCGGAGGATTCGCCGGTTGGAAGGAAGGCTGACGGCTTGAGCGGCCTCCAAGACGCGATTGATGTCGTCTTCGATGATCTCGCTTCCGGCATGGGAAATGGCAATGACTCCTTTGCTGTCGAAGGACTCCACATGGCTCCCGCTGATTCCAACATAAGCATGGTGAACAGGAGCGCCGGACATTCGCTCGGCATCCTCTAGGGCGGCGGAGATATTGCTGATGGTCTCCTCGACATCGATGATGTTCCCCTTTCGGATTCCGGTGGAAGGGGAAAAGCCCACTCCAATGATATTGGGCGCTTTTTTCTCATGATGGACCAGGGCAATCGTCACCCTGATCTTGGAGCTGCCGATATCGAGAGCGGCAACGACTTGTTCTTTTGGCATTCGGGGGAATTATGAGCGCATGCAAGGGCCCAAAGGCAGAAGAGCCCTGAGGGCTTGGTTTGGATGAAAGCGAAGAAAAGCCGCGCCTCCGCTTGGGTCACAAGCAGTGTATCTTAAAGATTTTTGGGTGACAAATGTTTTTTTTAAAAAAGCTCCACCCTGGAATACAAGATCAATTTTTGTGTTCTTTTCTAAGGCTTAATGAAAGCCAATAACCCCAGAAATTTGTGGTATAAAATTTTATGAAAAAAGGCTGGATCCCCTCAGCCCCAGGGAAAGCTGAAGATTATTTTTTTTATTCATCAAAAAAGACTTTAAATATGAACAAAATTTTTGAACAAAATTTTTATTTTAAATTTTTTATTAATTTATTAAATCCCTATTTTAAAACAATAAAAATGAATAATAAATATGAACAATAAAAAAATATTTCATATTGAATGAGAGTGCCATGAGGCAGGCAAACCAAAGAATGAATACTTTTTTTATACAAATTGAAAAAGCCTGAGGATTGCCAAGCGGGAAGTGAATTTGAAAAATACAGAAAGTCAGCGGGGAACACGAGAAAGCTGGCACACAAGCTCCCAGTTGTCATCCGGAGCGCTGCGATTCCAGATCCGGTGTCCGCATTTTTGGCAAAGGTGGAGAATGCGAACCCCCTTCTTCTTGTTGATCTCCACGGCAATAGGAGCCATCAAGCCCTGGCATAGGGAGGCGCGGTCGCCCGGAACGGACTCGTCCACATGAAGGCTATAGAGGCAAAAGGAGCAATGGTTGCGGCAGCTGCCGCCCTGGTGAGGAGGAATCTTGATTTTGCACTTTTGGCAGACGAAACCTTCGTTGGATTGGATCATGTTCTTGCGCAGGTGCATGGAAGTAGGGAGTGAGGAGCTAGCAGGTCGATTCAAGCTGGGGCGACTATAGCAAATAATCCATCCGTCCCCCACCCCATTGCGACCCAAAAAGCAGAAGAGGGCAAATGAAAGGGGGGAATCCAAAGATTAAAAATAGGTGAAGGGCGCATGGATAATCTGAGAATAATTCGTAAAACACCTTATCATTGCCTCTGCCTCTCTGCCTATTCCATAATCCAAACCTTATGAGCACTGAAGCAAGAAGGGTTTTGACTGCTCTCCCCCAAGGCCTGGATAGCGCCAGGCCTGCCGCCGATTCCAGGACCAGGGCAAGAAGGCTGCTCGGAGCAAGCACCCAGGCGATTCTTATTTCTGCCATTCTGAGCGCCTGCCAGGAACCTCCTTCTGCCGCCAAAAAAAACCCCGAAAAAGCCCTGCAGGCAAAAGAACCCGGCACAGAGACTGCAAAGGTGAAAACGGAAAAGGCGGTTTCCACGCCCCTCAGGCACACCCCCTTCAGTCCGGAAGACAAATCCGAGGAAGAATTCCTAGAAAAGAGCCTTGCCTTCCAGGAACACTGGAAAGACCAAAGCCAAAAGGCGCTAGGGCACTTCAAAGGCGCGGACCCAAGGGTGATAACCTTGCTCGGCTTCATGAAAGAAAACGCCTACTACAGCCTCCCTAGGGGGCCTGTGGCTACCTTAAGAATAAACAAAGGCGCGGAGCCCGAGACAAATCCCCATGGCTTTGAAATCGTCTTCATGCCCGACATCTACGCCGACCAAATGCCCTCTGCCATTTTGACGGAAGGCAGCGGAAAGACCATGCGCATTGCCGCCGAATTCCGCTCCCAGCAGTGGATGGGCATCATGCTGGCTCACGAGCTGTCCCATGTGTACGACCTGCAAGTGGAGGGCGAAAACCCTCTCAATCCCCAGGAGCACCTGGCAGGGGAAGTGAAGGCGTACAAGTTCAAGATGAAGCTTCTGCGCCACTGGAATCCAAAAGTCTACCACGAATTGATCACCCGAGGTATTCCACTCTTCCAGAGGAAAGACAAAAACGCCCTCCTGCAGCTCATCCGTGAGCTGTACCCCCTGGGACCGGGCGAAGTTTCCGGCCACGAAGCCGGGCTAGGAGAAGCCTCTTGCCTCATTGCCATCGCCTTTGAGGAAGCAGAGCAAAAAGGAGCGGATGAAAAGGGCCTGGAGGAAGCGTTGCTCACCGTGATGCAGGAGGCGCAGGGGTGGAAATGAGCTGAGAGCACGACCTACCCCATCCATCCTGAATTCTAAAGTCCATTCGTTCCCATACGGAAGCCATACGGAACCTATCCGAGCCTTACACATTGAATTTGAAGTGCATCACGTCGCCGTCCTGCACCACGTACTCTTTTCCTTCCATCCGCATCTTCCCCTTCTCTTTGGCGCCCAGCTCGCCGCCGCAAGCCACATAGTCGTTGTAGGCAATGGTTTCGGCCTTGATGAAGCCGCGCTCGAAATCGCTGTGGATCACGCCTGCCGCCTGAGGGCCGGTGGCGCCAATGGGAATGGTCCAGGCTCGCACTTCCTTGACTCCGGCCGTAAAGTAAGTCTGCAGCCCCAGCAGCCGGTAAGCCGCCCTGATCACTGCGTTCAGGCCGGACTCCTTGAGGCCCAGCTCGGCCAAGTAGGCTTGAGCCTCCTGGGGATCGAAAGCCACCAGATCCTCCTCGACTTTGGCGGAAATCGGCAAAATCGCCTGGTGGGGGCCTAGGCCCAAGTTGGACCGGGCGGCCCCGGCATCAAAACCGGCCAATTCATGCTCCTTGAGGTTGGCGATGTACAGGAAGGGCTTGTTGGTGAGCAGATGAAGCTCCTTCACCAGGGGCTTTTCGTCCTCGGAAAAGTCCAGATCGATCGCCAGCTTCTCGGATTCCAAATGGAGCTTGATGCGGGCCAAGGTCTCCGCCTGGGCCCTGAACATCTTGTCGCCGCTCTTGGCCTTTTTCTCCGTTTCGCCCAAGCGGCGGCCCACCGTATCCAGGTCGGCCAAGATCAGCTCCAGCTGGACCACGTCCATGTCCAGCTTGGGGTTGATGCCGCCATGCACATGGGTGATGTCCGCATCGTGGAAGAAGCGGATCACCTGGGCGATGGCATCGCACTGGCGAATGTGGGCCAGGAACTTGTTTCCCAAGCCCTCCCCTGTGCTGGCCCCTTTCACCAGGCCGGCGATGTCCACAAATTCCACCACCGCCGGCAGCATCCGCTCCGGATGGACGAGCTCCGCCAGCTTGCCCATGCGCTCGTCGGGCACTTCCACAATGCCCACGTTCGGGTCGATGGTGCAGAAGGGGTAGTTGGCCGCCTGAGCTGCGCTGGAGCGCGTGAGGGCATTGAAAAGGGTGGATTTGCCGACATTGGGCAGGCCCACGATTCCGATTTTGAGGCTCATGAGTGAGGTCGAATTAAGGCGGAAAAAAGATACAGCACTCGTCGGCCCATGTCCAAGGCTAGCATGCCTTAAGAAAGCTAAGGGGCGCTTGGAGCCGATTTTATTTGCATTTATTTAAAATATAGTTTATAATGAATCAATTTCCAAACGTCTAAATGCAAACACCAAGCACCCTTCTTCTCGTTCCAGGCCACAGCCTGCTGAAAGACAGAACTTCCTCAGGCCAGACAGCTTCGTTTTATGGCAAAGATGAAGCCTGGCTGCTGGAAAGCTTTCAAAAGGGCGAGAGCGTTAAATTCCTGGAGCACATTCAGGCCGGCCTGACAGCCTTGGCGGAGCATCCAAACAGTCTGCTGGTTTTTTCCGGCGGACGCACCAGGGCGGGAGCCGAAAAATGGAGCGAAGCGGCAAGCTATCTGGCCGTAGCCCAGACCCTACCCGAATGGCGACCGGACTTTAGCCGCCGAGTTTTGACCGAGGAGTTTGCCCGAGACTCCTTCCAGAACCTTCTTTACAGTCTTTGCCGCTTCCGGGAAGCGACGGGGGAATGGCCGCAAAAAATCAAGGTCTTGAATTGGGGCTTCAAAAATCAGCGTTTCGATTTCCACCGCTCCGCCTTGGGCCTATCTTCAGATAGATTCCGCTTTATTCAGGTGAACAATCCTCATGACCTTTATGAAGCCCAAAAAGGAGAGCTTAGAACCCTGGCTGCTTTTATGAAGGATCCCTATGGGATTGAGCCAGAAGGACTGGGAGGAAAGCGCGCCCAAAGAAATCCCCATCGGGATCTCCACCCTTACCATAAAATAGCCGAAGCCAGAAAGGCCTTGGATTACATTGAAAACCCTCAGAATCTCCATAAGCCTTTCAGCATGGCTTTCCCCTGGAACAACGAGCTAGCAGAAGCCAAAACCCCTCTGCCTTTTCGCTTTTTGCACTACAGTCGAGCTTAAATACACCATTCCTCAAGCCTACAGTAGAAAGGGGCCTTTTGGTTCTTCGGTCGCCGACCGCCAAAGCCATTGAAAACAGAGGCTTTTTATGCTAAAATGAAAAGATTAATCCAATCGCGATGCCGAACCTTTTCATTCCCCAGGCCCAAGCCCAGGTGACGGGCGCCTTGAGCGCAGGGAAAGACGCCGCCGTGGAGGCCAGCAGCAACGGCCTGGAGAGCTTGATCCGCTATGTGGCCAACAACCTGGACAACTGGATCTTCAGCGTGATCATTTTGGCGCTCTTCTACCTGCTTTCCAGAATGGCCGCCAAAGCCATGCGCGAAGCCATCATCAGCAAAAAGGGGGAGGACATCCAAGAGGCTTCGCTCATCTTGGTGGAGCGCATCACCGTGATCAGCATCACAGGCATCGGCATCACCATCGCCCTAGCCATCAACGGGCTGAACTTCACGGCGGTGATCGGGGCCTTCTCGCTGGGAATCGGCTTCGCGCTCAAGGACATCATCGGCAACTTCATTTCGGGCGTGATCATGCTTTCGCAGGACCAGGTGCGCATCGGGCATTTCATCAAGGCTGCCGGGGTATCGGGAAAGATCGTGAGCATCGACACGCGCGCCACGGTGCTAAAAGCCATCGACGGGACCGAGGTGGTGATCCCCAACCAGAACATGCTGAACGAGACGATCGTCAATTACTCCATCAATCCCTTCCGGCGCATCGAGCTGATCACCTATGCTTCGTGGAGCTGCGATGTGAACCAGGCCATCGATCTGGTGAGCGAGGTTTTGGCCAAAAATCAGGACATATTGCGAAAGCCCGCCTCCAACGTGCTCCTTCATAACCTGGAGGACGATTCCAATTATGTCATTCGCGTCCTGTTCTGGGTGGAAACCAGCAAAAAATGGCTCAAGATTCGTTCCGACGTGCATCGAGCTATCCTGAAGGCCTTTGCGGAGAACGGCATCAGCGTGGATTACCCCACTCAGACCCTCACCTTTGGCGAAGAGGAATTGGAGGCGATGAGGGGCGGTGAAGGAAGGAAGAGCAAGCCAATCCCTCTTCGGATATCCGCCGAACCTTCCAGCTCCGATCGGCTTGAGATAGAGCAAATGCAGGAAGACGAGGCTTCGGCCCAGGAGTTGGAGATTCCTGCCGAGAACCAAGCGCTGATGCCTCAAGCCCCCCAAAATCCAGTGCAAAACCCGCAAATCATCGAAGCTCAACCTGAGCCGCAGCCTATCCCTCTCTACCCTGCCGTGCCCGAACGTCCAGCTCCTCCAACGCACTTGTAAGTTAAGAATTACGAATTACGAGTTGAGAGTTTGAATTCTTTTTCATGGTCTTCTGTATAGATCCAATGATTCGCAGTATCTCATCGCAATCGGAAAGCAATGATCTTAAGGCATCTGCTTCGTCGACAAACTTTGTATCCGTAAGTAATCTTAGCCAATAGCAAGTTTCCCTGGCTTCTTTATAAGAAATAGATAGCTTCGCCAGAAAGTCTTTTCTGGACTGGCCCCCTAAAGCCTCTTCTACATTTGCGCCGATGGAAGTGCCGCTTCTCAATATCTGCTTGGAAAGAATGAATTCCCTGTTTTTTTCGGTTAAATGTTTGTAGAAATGGATGATACGAATGGAAAACCGGTATGTTTTGGCTTGAATAATGCTGTTTTTCATAAAAGTCCTCTTTAACTCGTATATTCGTAATTAAAAACTCGCGACTAAAAATAGTAAACTTTTGTTTACCTGTCAACCATCACACTAAAAACCCCAACTCGTAATTCGTAACTCCTAACTCGGCCCAAAGGGCCCCCTTCGGGGTAATTTGGAATCTATCCCACCACCCGATACACCTCCGCCAGGGTCGTGAGGCCCCTCAGCACCTTCAGCACCCCATCCTCCTTCAGGCTCAGCATCCTCAGCTCCCTTTCCACATAATGGTACACCTGCGGCAGCGACTGACCCTCCAGGATCATGTCACGCAGTGGCGGAGTGAAGCGCAGCACCTCGCTGATGGCCACCTGGCCCAAAAACCCAGTTTGCGCGCAGCGCGGGCAGCCGGCAGCCTCCTTGATCTGGACCGATTGGGGCAGCTCCACCCCCTTCTGCTGAATGGAAATGGCAATCGGCTCGATCTGGGCCTTCTCCTCCTTCGTCAGGCTGCGGGGCTTGGCGCAATCCAGGCACACCTTGCGCACCAGGCGCTGGGCCACAATCAGATCCATGGCGGGAGCCAGAATGAAGCTCTTCACGCCCATGTTCACCAGGCGCGCCAAAGCCTCCACGGCCGAATTGGTGTGCAGCGTGCTCATGACCAAATGCCCCGTCAAAGCCGCCTGGGCGGCGGTTTCGGCGGTCTCCAGATCGCGGATTTCCCCGACCATGATCACATCGGGATCCTGGCGAAGGATCGCCCGAAGGCCCGAGCTGAAAGTGAAGCCCTGGTCCAAGCGCACCTGGCTTTGGGTGATGCCGCCCAGATGGTATTCGATGGGGTCCTCCAGCGTGATCACCTTTTTGGATTTGGTGTCGATGGACTGGAGCATGGAGTACATGGTGGTCGTCTTTCCGCTGCCGGTGGGTCCGGTCACCAGGATCATTCCTTGCGGCAAGCTGACCGATTCACGCAGATGAGCCAGCGACTGCCCCTCGAAGCCCAAGGCCTCGAAGGCCTGGAAAGCCCTGTGCGGATCCAGAAGGCGCATCACGCAGGTTTCGCCGTAATGGCTGGGCAGAAGCGAAACGCGCACGTTGATCTGCCTTTGGTTCACCGAAAAGCTGTACTGGCCGTCCTGCGGGACCTGAGTGATGTTCAGCTTCAGGTGGGAAAGCTGCTTGATCTGCTTCATGAGCCCTTCGTAGATCAGGCGGGAAAGGTAGAAGACCGGACGAAGCACGCCGTCGACCCGGAAACGCACCAGAACACTCTCCTCTTCGGGCTGAAAGTGAATATCGGAGGCATGGGCCTTGTAGCCGCCCACCTGAATGTAGTTGAGGGCCACATCGTAGGGCGAGGCTTCGATCTTCTGCTGGAGCGATTCCAGATCCTCAATGGCCTGCACGAAGCTGGAAAGGTCGCTCTCGTCCACCTTGTTCTCCAGGGCTTCGGCGCGGCGCTCGTACTGGGGCGTGAAATAGATGCGCTGAGCGCTTTGAAGGGACTCCTCGGAACAGAGGTTGATGTTCACCTCATAGCCCTTTCCCTTCAGGCGCAAAAGGGAGGCTTGGGTCTTGGGATCCATAGGATCCATGGCGGCGAGTCTCAGGCGCTTTCCGGCCTTGAAGAAGACCACGATCCTGGAATCCATGGCCTCCTTCTTGTCCACCACGCGGGCAAAATCGGGATTCACCGGGATGCGGATCAGGTTCACGTAGGAAAGGCCCAGCTCCTTGGCGCGGCTCTGAATGTCCCTCTCCTTCATTTCCTGATGGATGCTTTGAACCCCGCCCTGAATCTTGGCTCCGGCTTCCGGCATGGCTTTTGCGCATTAAATAATCCTTTAATTTTAGCACATTGGCGCCTCAAAAGCAAGCCAGGCAAGCCGCTTGTGGCACAATGAAAAGCGCCGCCCCGACCGAAGTCGAGGGGCGGCGCTTGGGCCTCATGGATCCCACCATGGCCATGAGCTTTTTCCTTTCCGCTCACGGTAGATTGCGACGGAGTTGAAGGCGCAGTTCATCCCATCAATCAGCGCTTTCACCCTTGGAGGCAAGGAAGACTCCTGCCAGCGCCAGAAAATCTTGGTTTTTTCCGAGTCTGTCAGGTCCATGCGCTGGCCAGTGACACGGTACCAAGGGCAAAATCCAAGGAAAGAGCGGAAGGAGATCACGATGATCTCATCTGGAGCAAGCACCACCCCCACCTCGCGTCGCGAATCGAGCCGGAGCACGTCCCCAGGAATCAACCTCCTATTCTCGCCAAAATCACCACTCCTCATTTTTTACGACCTTTGCGCTGCTGGCTGGCGTAAGACCAGACCATGGAACCGACGAGGAAAGTCCTCGGCAACTCGATGGCCTGGCGGCAGGCGCAGGAAAGAGCGAATGGAAAGGGGTTTGAAGGAGCAGGGAGCATGAAGCAAGAGTGAAATTAATTCAATTTATTAAAATTGTCAAACTCCAGAAACGGGATACTTGGAGGGCCTGCAAAGGAAAAACATTGAAAAGTCACTCAAAATTTGTTATAATGGGTTGATTTGAATCTGAAAAAAGGCATGGACGCTTCCCTTTCGGCAGCAGCGGGACCCCCTCCGGCAAACGCACAAACCGCTGCGCCGTATGCCATGCAGAGCAGCAGGGCCGTCTCCCCCACCGGAAAAGCGCCCATTCGCATTGTGGTGGATCTGCCCAGCAGCTCGTACTTCATGTCTGGAATCCGGGACCTGAGCAAGACCCTGGCCAAGAGCATGGCCGGCTTCTCGGAGCAGTGGGCCTACCGTTTCCAGTCCGTGGTGGACGAGCTGGCCAACAACGCCATCGAGTTCGGCTCCAAGCCTGGCGAAATGATCCGTCTCACCTTCATCAGCTCCATGCACGAGTTCATCGAGGTTTTTGTGCAGGACAGCGGAACCGGAAAAGGAGGCCGGCAGGCCAGCGAGATTCAAGCCTTTGTGCTCAAGCGAGCCAGCTTGGACCCTGCCGCCCTCAGCGGCATCCGGGGCCGGGGCTTGGCGCAGATCGTCTCCAAGTGGGCCGACACGCTGGAGTTTGAGCCGAACGAGCGGGGGGGCATCACCGCCCATGTCATCAAAAAATTCCAGAAAGACGAAAGCCTCGTCATTCCTGTTTAGTCCCTAACTTCATAAAAATGGCAGACATCGAAGTCAAATTCCAGGACCTCTCCTCCGGCGGAAGGGCCATCAAGCAGATCTCCTTCAAGGGGCAGCTGGACGAGACCAATGTGGATGAGGAGGCCAAGAACGTGTATCGGGTGATTGCGGAGATGAACCCGCCTTACCTGATTCTGGACTTTTCCGAACTGGAGTACATGAACTCCAAATCCATCGGCTACGTGACCGATTGGTACACCCAGGCCAGCGCCAAGCAGGGCAGCGTAGTCATATTGCAGCCCAAGGCCAACATTCTGGACATCCTAAAGGTGGTGGGCATCACCCAGATCATCCCTGTGCACAGCACGCTGGAAAGCGCCCAGAACGAATTCTCCCGCCAGGTTCCTGCTTAAAAAGTTCCGATGAAAAATCCTGCTATCAAAAATAAAATGGCAAGGAAATTGCTGGAATCCAAGCTGGAAGGGCTGAAATTTTGCCCTTTGAACTAGGGGTCGCTGAGACCAATTGAGAAAAGTAAAAAGAAAAAAGGGGGTTCTTTATGCTTGCCAAAGCCTTTTTTCGTGCTATCCTCAGGATCGTTACCTAATCGATCCGCCATGAGTTCTCCGCTCTACCAATCGCCCAAGGGAACGCATGACATCCTTCCGGACGATCACCTTTACTTCTCGTTCATCAAAAAGGTGGCCCGGCATCATTTTAGAATGTCCGGCTTCCGGCGCATCAGCACGCCCGTTTTCGAAGACATCGAAGTCTTCAAGCGGAGCATGGGAACCGATTCGGATGTGGTGGAGAAGGAGATGTTCGTCTTCCAGAGCAAGAGCGGAAAGACCATGGCCCTGAAGCCCGAGGGAACGGCGGCGGTCGTCCGTGCCTACCTGCAGCACGGCATGCAGCAGATGCCCAAGCCTGTGGAGCTCTATTACATCGAGCCCCACTTCCGCTACAGCCGCCCGCAGAAAGGGCGCTACCGCCAATTCCACCAGTTCGGCCTGGAGGTGATCGGAGAAAGCGATCCTGCCATCGACGCCCAGGTGATCCACGTGGCCCATTGCATCAACCGCGATCTGGGCATCGACGATCGCCTAGTGCTCCAGCTCAACAGCATCGGCTCCAGCGAAGACCGCAAGAAATACAAGGAGGAGCTGATCCATTACTACACCGGCAAAGAGCGGAGCCTGTGCGAGGACTGCCGGCGAAGAATGGCCAACAATCCCATGCGGCTTTTGGACTGCAAAGAGGAGGATTGCCAGATTTTGGCTTCCCTGGCCCCCAAAATCCATAGCAGCCTGAGCCCGGAGTCGAAAGTGCATTTTGCCCTGGTGCAGGAATACCTGAACGAACTGGGGGTGAGCTACGAACTGAACCCGACCCTGGTGCGCGGCCTGGACTACTACACCCACACCGTCTTCGAGTTCTGGAGCAAGAAAGAGGGGGCTCAGAACGCCACAGGCGGAGGCGGCCGCTACGACGGATTGATTGAGATCATGGGCGGACAGCCCACGCCCGCCTGCGGATACGCCGCAGGCATGGAGCGCATCGCCGAGTGCATGAAGGAAGCCGGCATCCGCCCGCCGAACAAGGACAAGGTGGATGTTTTTGTTGCCCAATTGGGACAAGAGGCCAAGAAAAAAGCCCTTTCCCTCATCAGCGCGCTGCGCGAAGAAGGAGTCAACACCGTGGGGGCGATCGGAAAATCCTCGATGAAGGCGCAAATGGGACTGGCCGACAGGATGGACGCGTCCTACTCCCTGATTCTGGGGGAAGTGGAGGTGCGGGAGGGAACGGTGATTGTGCGCGACATGCGGCGCGGCAGCCAGAAAACAGTCTCCTCCAAAGGAATCGCCGAAGAGATGGCCAGGATTCTGGGAAAGAAGAAACTGTCCGAAAAGAAGCTGTGGGAGGAGTAATCAATTGCGAGTTAAGAGTTACTAATTACGAGTTACTAATTACGAGTTACTAATTACGAGTTACTAATTACGAGTTACTAATTACGAATTTTGGATTTTTTTGAATTTAACTTGTTAACTCGTAATTCTTAACTCATAACTATTTCGTATGAAGCTCTACGGTTGGATCGGCGAAGCCGCCGAAGGGAAGCTGCGCAAGGCCATTTTTGATGCTGCGATCCTATCGACTGGGCTCCAAGCGGAATTCCGGCTTTTCAGACTGGAAAAGGGAGACCCCCAATGGCTGGAGAACTTCTGCCACGAAACCGAGCTGAACGGCGTCGCAGGATTTTGCGTGGAGGAGGAGCTGCAGATCAGGATCATGGAGATGATGGACCACTACGACCCTTTGGCCAAAGCCGCGGGGGCGGCTGATACGGTCGCAAACGAGGACCTGAACCTGCTGGGCTACAACGCCCAAGCCACGGGCGCCATGGGGGCGCTGGAAGAAGTCCTTTCCTTTGCCGGCGAATCCGCCCTAGTGATCGGGGCGGGGCCGAAAGCCCGGGCTTTTGCCTACACGCTGCGGGAATCGGGGGCATCAGTGCAGGTGTTCGACCCGGATTCGGAAAAGGCGGAGCTCTTGGCCAAAGCGCTAGGAATCGAAAGCATCGACTATCTGCGGATCGGGCAGGTGCCTTTTCGCATCATTCTCAATGCCGGCCCGGCAAGCGAAGGAAAAGGAAGCCTGCTGCACGCCAGCCAGATCAGCCAGGAAGCCGTGGTGATGGAGAGCGTGTTTCCTCCGCTGGAGACGGCGCTGCTGAAGGAGGCCAAGAAGGCGGGGGCGAAAACGATTGCCGGGGATAGGCTGCTGCTGCATCAAATGGCCAGCCAGTTCGAGATCTGGTTCGGCCAGCCCGCCCCGCTGGAGGCGATGGAAAAAGCGCTTTCCAAAGGAATGGGCGGCAAAAAATAGACATCATCCCATTGATTCATGGAACAGGAGAATCTTGACGCAAAAATGCGCCGGATCGAAAAGCTCATGAGCGCATCCATCGAGCTCATGCCTTCGCTAGGCAGGCGAACGAAAAAGCCCTTGCCCCCCTCCGTCCTTCAGGCCTTCGAGGAATCCCATGGAATCGAATTGCCGGGGGATTTCAAGGCTTACCTGCTGCGCTTTGGCGACGAGGCCATCCTGCCCCGAGTGTTCCAGAAAAAAATGCTGCCCATGGCCGAGTGGACGGAAAACGGGATCTACAAATGCTTCCGGGGCGAACTGAAAAAGCCTTTCGCCTACACGGGCAAGAAGCCCCTGGCGCTGGAATGGGATGAGGAAAAGGATGACTATGTCCATCTGACGCCCTTGGAGGGAACCCTTTGCCTAGGCTCCGGGGGCTGCGACATTCTTTGGATCCTGGTGGTGCAAGGGCCGGAAAAGGGAAAGGTGTGGTGCTTCGTGCCAGGGGCGGAAAAGGCGCTGATGCCAACCGGTCTCGGCTTTCTGGAATGGTGCGAGGAGGAGCTGAAGAAGGAAAACGAGGAAACGATCCGGCTCAGGAAACTTGCTGAGACTTGAAAGTTTGAAAAATTGAAAACTAAAACAGAAGGGCTGATTTTTAAGTTTTCAATTTTTCACAACCAATGAACAAAAAAGAAAGAGCTCTCGCCATCATTCGAATTCTCGACGAAATCTATCCCGAAACGCCGATCCCCCTCAAGCACAAGCAGAACAACACCTTCACCTTTCTGGTGGCTGTGCTTTTGAGCGCCCGCGCCACCGATGTGAGCGTGAACAAGGTCACTCCGGAACTGTTCCGGCTGGCCGACACGCCGGAAAAGATGATGCAGGTGCCCGTGGAGGCAATTCGGGCCATCATCCGCCCCGTAGGCCTCTCCCCGGCCAAGGCCAAGAACATCCAATCGCTAAGCAGGATTCTGGTTGAGAGATTCAGCGGAAAGGTGCCGAATAATTTCGGAGACCTGGAAAGCCTACCGGGCGTGGGGCACAAGACCGCTTCGGTGATCATGGCCCAAGCCTTCCACATTCCCGCCATGCCCGTGGACACACACATCCACCGCCTGGCCTGGCGCTGGGGGCTGAGCAATGGCAAAAGCGTGGCTCAAACCGAAAGGGACATCAAAAAATATTTCCCCCAAGAGCGCTGGAACAAGCTGCACCTTCAGATCATCTTCTTCGGGCGGGAGCATTGCCCGGCGCTGCGGCACAATCCCACTAATTGCCCCATATGCAGCCAGTACGGGCGAAAGGGTCTGCTTGAGGAATGGAAAAAGAGGCAGAAAAGGAAGGGGTCTGTGAAATAAGATGGTAGGCAAAAAACTGGCTTTTCAAGTCATTTTTTGGTATAATTAAAAGTCATTAACACCTTTAAATGGCAATCAGCCATAAAACCATCGAAGCCATTGCTACAAGAGCCGGAAACATTCTGGAGACTGGCACGAGGGCGGAGCGCATCGTGTTCCAGAGCATCTTGGCAGATGCAACTTCGAGCCCCGAGGAGGCTGCTCTCCGGGCCGTCCGGGAAGAGCTTGGGGAAGATTCAACCCCTAAATTGGAGAGTATTATCCGGCATGGAAGATATGCAATGAACGTAGTGGTTTCAGCTTTGGTCGAAAAAGAAACGGAAAAGTTCGACTTTCAGATCCTTTTGCCACAGAGTCTTTGGACGGAAGGAGATGAAGGCGATGAGGAGGAAGATCTGGACGAAGGACCGACTGACTGGAGAAGACAAACTTTGCAGGAAGCCTTAGATGATTTGAAAGGAGGCATTCACAACAGTTTTGGATTCATGAGGCTGAGGCGTGCCCTGAGGGGCGGGCCGGAGAGGACGATGATCGAGCGAGAAGCCATCGAAGTGGAGGCTGGAGAAAAGGCGGCGCTGAGAGAAATAGTGGCCGAAATTGATCGGGAGCTGGGCGCAATCCCTAATCAAGAAAAAATTCGGGAGAACCTTGAAT
>JACCDN010778362.1_pt1 | contig 14387 bp, 15 predicted proteins | sample 7441691 | NCBI WGS metagenome assembly JACCDN01 (sample SAMN15323439, study PRJNA562643) | freshwater metagenome | isolation source: river surface water | place: USA:Blue River Watershed | collected 2017-08-16
CCGGTAAATGCGCCTTTCTCATGACCGAATCATTTGCTACCTATCAGCTCTCTGGAGAGAGCGCCACAGTTAGTTGCTACCCATTCACCGGCCGGTTGGCTCGCGTTGTGGATCGCTGCTGCGACCATCTCTTTGCCCGAGCCACTTTCTCCCTGCAAAAGAACATTAACATCCGCACCTTTGATGCGTTTGATGGTTTCATATAACTGATGCATTACTGTACTTTCGCCGACCAAACAGCCAAAATGTTGGCGAATGGATATCTCGTGTGGGGAGGGTGATGCCAGCAGAGCTTCTAATTGTTCAATATTAATTGGCTTAGTTAAATAACAAACATCATTACCCAATATTTGTTTGGCGATACTCTTGATAGATGCCTGCCCTGTGATAAATACGACTTGAGCATGGGGGTTCTTGCGTTCCACTTGTTCAAGCAGATGAAAACCGCTGCCGTCGGGTAAAATCAAATCTAAAAAACAATGTGTAAAGGTATTTACATCTAATACTTCGGAGGCTTCGGCCACGGTGTGTGCACATAGCGCGGTGTGCCCCAGCAAAGTTAAAATGTCGCAAGTAGCGGTAACAAAGTTAATGTCATCGTCCACCAAAAGTATTTTTGCCATGTCTAGATCCCCGCTTTGATGCAATCGAGTGCATCCCTTGGCGATATAGTAGGGCTATTGTGCTGTCAATAACAACCAAAGTTGAAGGGGTTTTCCGTTCTAGAGACCAGAATAGGTTAAAAAGCTCCATTTCCATTGGTTTCTTGTGGGTAATTCAGATTCTTAATGTTGGCGGATGCGCGTAGGAGCAAATATCCTACTCGCTCGCTTAGGCGCGCGAATATTTGATTAATTGCTCCAGATGTTTTTTAAATGAGAAAGGCAGAAAGCCGGTGGGCATCCTAAACGACGCCCAAAGAACGGCTGCGGCGGTAACGGCTAGTGAAGCCACGGCTGTTGTTGCCAGGGCTCTCTTTGGTAGCCGACCTCCAATAGTTGCATTTAGCTGTTTGCAGCGCTCATGTAAGAACCGGAATTCGTCTTGCGCAGTTTTTAGCTCAATCAGTTTCATACATTCATTTCTTTTCGCAGGGCTGCTAGGCAGGCTTTTGTATAGGGAAAACGCATCGTTTGACGCAGGCGTCGCAATCTCCATTCCACTGCAGCGAGTGCAAACAACTGTAGGGCTAAAAATGTAAATGCGGCCGCGCTGCCGCTTCCATTTAGCAGGTCATAAACGACCACAGATATCCAAACGCTAAAGGAAAACCAAATAATCACAAACAATGAATATTTGACAATAATGAGTATCGGCGCAAGGGTGGTAGCTGTAAGGGCGTCTTTGGTTTCCAATGCAACTAAGCGTAAAAAAGATTGCACTATGGCGCTCACCTGCTCGAACACCTCCCCCCAAGGTATTTCACTTGGAGGGAGATGCTGCTCTGGGGCGGGCTTGGTGCCTGCGGGCTCAGCCGTGTGAGGGGTGCTCATTTTAGGCTTTCACTTTGCGGGCACTGCAAAGTTTTGTAACTAGCATTCCCACAAAAAATGCAGAGCCTACCGCTATGAATGGCCGCGCGGATAAGGTTGCCTCAGTTTTTGTAGTTGCCGATTCTAGGGCAGTCTTTGCTGATATAAATTTGTCATGGGCTAACTGGCTGGTGGAGGACGTTAGGTTGGCAGCTAGTTCTGACGCCGAGTGCGCACATGAGCGAGCCGCCGTTAGAAGGTTAGTTAATGCTGAAGTTTGCACTTCATTATTGCCGGTTGGTTCGGAAGTAAGCAAAGTTTTCATAAAAAGTACCTTTGTGGAGTGAGAGATTAATTAAATTTTTGGGCGACGCAGATCGAGAATAAACGCTAAAGCGAACAGCAGTAAAAATACAAAAAAGAGAATTTGAGCAAAGCCGATGGCCGCGCCGGCCAAACCGCCAAAGCCAAATGCCGCAGCTATTAAAGCGAAGATTAGCAATATAAGAGCGATTTTGATCATGGGATAAGCCTCTGTTGGGGTGCCAATGTACAAAGAGCAGAGTACGAAATCATTAATACAAATAGCAGGCCAACTAAATTTTTTCTCTAACTCGGTTATGCACCTATTAGGTTTTACTGATTCTGTACCCTTTACCGCGCTCTGCCCCATCATTGTCCCAGCGCCCCTTGGGGCACTGCAGAAGTTTAATATTTGCGGATTAGGGCGTTACCGCTTGAGGGGCTTGATATGGCATGGCTGCCGGGTAGCGCACCCATGAATTGTAGAATTTGCAAAATTCGAAGTCGATTTTGTAAAACTGGATTTGTGCAAGCTTGCTATTGCCCAGGGGCAGCGGTTATGGGTTAGACAATTAGGCTTGGCAGGGTTTGGTATACAGTTGATTTGGTCGCTCAGCCTCTCTCAATTCGCCACCGATTACAGAGCCCATCAATGCTGCCACTGTATCGGTTGAGTTAGTAGGAGAATTTAAATGAGTATTTTTATAACTTGGCCTTTATCCTGCAACGAGTCTAACGTCGGTGAACTGCGGTTCACCAAAATACTAAATAGAGGAAATTGTTATGATTAGATGGTCAATTACGTTTTTAGTTGTTGGTTTGATCGCCGCTCTTTTGGGTTTCACTGGTATAGCAGGCACAGCGACCCACATTGCTTGGATTTTATTTGTAGTCGGTGTTGTGATGGCAATTGTATTTGCCGTTATTGGCCGCAGGGCTCCTCTTTAAGCTGTGTGTACAGGCGCTTGCTCTGCAAGCGCCTGTACCTGCTTTATTTGTCTACGTAAGTGCTGCCCCCAAGCCAATTTGGCAGCTTGTTGAAATACCACCTTTGTAGCGCTGGCGGCGTTAAATTTGGGTAAATAACCCTCATTTACTACGAGAAAAATTCGGTTTTTTGCCGGGTGCGCCCAGCCAAAATCTGCCTTGCCTGAGCGCTGCCTCCGTCGCATTTCAACAAACGGTAAGGGTGTTTTTGGGCTTATCGCGCAAATGCCTGTTGATGGTTCCGCCGGATCTCAAAATATGAGTAGAAAGGAGCCTTAAAAAGGCGGCCCAGATAAATGTGTGAAAAATGGCTTTTTAATCTGCCAGGTTCTCTGAAGAAAGAAATTTTGAGATTCAATATTTGCAACGGAAGTGTGTTATTTAAGCGTTTTGATGGCCTGCCATTTCTTCAGATGATTGATTAAGAAATAGCTTGCAATTATAGGTGAGGGACCTCTTCAAACTAGTTTTAATCAAATGGCGCGACAAAAACTCCCTGTCATCATGTTAAAAAGAGGCCTTTTATGGTCTTTTTTAGGTTTAGGTTTAGATTTAGGCTTGTTGCAGGACACTACCCAGCCGGTTTAATCCGGCTGAGTAGCTGTCCGCCACTAGCATTTTTTGCCGGCAACCTCTTTGCATGCTTCCTGAATGCCGTCTTTTACATCGTCAGCAGCATTCGATACTGAATCTCCTGTCTTTTCTAAGCTTTCATCAATTTTCTCTCCCATGCGTTCGGCTTTGCCATCATGGGCGTCACAGCCGCCCACCAGTCCAAGCGCAGTGGCGAAGATAAATGATAAGAACAGTGCTTTGCTTGTTGTGTACATAAATTTCTCCAAATATTTCTGATTGTGTGAATGATGCTTTGCTAATTGTATGCCAATGCTGCAGCCGCCGAGGGTTAAAAAGGAAATTCCTGCGAAAATCAATTTTTTTGCGGCACGTTTATAGGCGACAAATTCTATCAAGTGCTAATTTCAATCGGTTTTTGTCGTCAGGACGGAATGTTTTACAGATCGCTTTGTAAATAATGCATTCTTAGGGATTTCAGTTGGTCGGTTAGCGGCTAATTTTAAGTGGTTAATCTATCGCAGGTGATTACCGGCTATTCGCCTTTAAGCGGGTGTGGCGCAAATACAGTGTTCCTTCCATTTGACTGCTTGAGTTTTTAAAAGCTGGTACGTTTATAGCTTTGTGCTGATCAGTGCATTTAGGGCACTTAAATCATTAATTAATTATTTAGGTGAAAGTTATGAAAATTATCAGAAAATCATCACTGCAATTTTTGGCTATGGCGGGAGTTGGGTTTTTCTCAGGCGTTGCCGCAAATGTATCGGCAAGCCCCAAGCAAGAACCCACAGCATCGGCTTATTGGTCTCAATTTCATCAGGACTCTAGCCAAAGCTGGAATGATTCTAACGAAGCTTTTCGTGATGGCTGGGTTGAAGGCAAGGTGAGCTATGCATTGGCAGTCAATCGATTTTTAACCGATTACGATATTGGAGTAACTGTGGATGAGGATGTAGCCAAGTTAACGGGTGCCGTCGACACCAAGGTTGAGCGAGAGCTTGCGGAGACTGTCGCCTTGGGCGTAGACGGTATTGATCAGGTGGACAATCAAATTGAAGTAAAGAAGGTGCAGGCCCGGCCTATCATTATTGGCATCGAACGTACGTTTTCTGAATATTTTAACGATATAAGTACAACCGCATCTATTAAAACAGAGTTGTTCAAATCGCCGAATGTTTCAGGTTTAGATATTGATGTCGATACCTATAAAGAGGTGGTAACCCTTAGAGGACATGTTGAATCCTTTTCTCAGCGAGCACTCGCAGAGGCTATTGCGAAGAAATCCAATAGTGTGGATAAGGTGGTTAATAAAATCACTGTTCGCTCCTAGCCGGCTGGCAAGCTGTGGCGCAGGCCGCAAGTGTCAACGGAGTTCAAAAAACTGTCCGTCCCTTATTGGTGGCGCCCTATTGTGGGCGCCATTTTAATTGAGGCTAATGATCATTTACTCTTTGTGTAATATTTGCTTATGAAAACAATTAAATGTAGCTGTTCAAATGGCCTAACGTTATTTTTTGAGAGCTGTGTTTGCACAGCTTGTGGGCGCGCAGTGGGAGTGACCGAAGAGGAAACCTGTGCACAGAGTTTTAACTATGAAGCCGAATCTGACACTTATTGGCTTGATTCAAAGCCCACAAAATTATATAAAAAATGTATTAACAATAATCATCTGCATGTCTGTAATGGTATGGTGCCTTTAGGAGCGGAGGATGCTCAGGGTCAGCCCATTGAACTATGTTTTTACTGCAGATTTACCGATATTATCCCGAATTTATATATTCCAGAGCACATACCGTTATGGGCCAAAATGGAAACAGCCAAACGACGTGCGCTACACACCATTAAATCATTGCAATTGCCACTGCTGAGCCGTCATGAGTGTGTTGACACAGGCTTGGTTTTTAATTTTTGTGTTGACCGCGATGCCAAGGATCACTTTGAAACGCCCTTGGATGGTGAGGAACAGGTATTCACCGGGCATGACAACGGCTGTATCACTATTAATCTTGCTGAGGCTGACGATGTTGCGCGGGCTAGGACGCAATTGAAGTTAAATGAGCAATATAGAACCTTGTTAGGTCATTTTCGGCACGAGCTGGGTCATTATTATTTCGACCGACTAATCCTGCCTGATGTTCGTAAACATCAATTATGCAAAGAGGTATTTGGTGATGATGAGGCGGACTACACACTAGCGATGCAGCGGCATTATAAGGATGGACCACCCGCTGACTGGCAGGCGTCATTTATCAGTGAATATGCAACCATGCATCCGTGGGAGGATTGGGCGGAGACATGGGCGCATTATATGCACGTAACTGAAGCATTAGAAACCTTTGCCGATTGTGGTGGTATTTTTCGATCCGCTATTAAATCGGTGCCAATAGGAAATTCCGGCGATAATTTTAATATTCAGATAGACGCCTGGATACAGCTTTCATTGGCGCTCAATTCTTTGAATCGTAGTATGGGGATGCCAGATGCTTATCCGTTTGTTGTTACTGATACGGTTAGAACAAAGTTAAACTTTATACACCGCACGATTCACAAATCGCTATAGGTAATAGGGGCTGACCATATACGCTGGTATTCAACAGAAAATGACGGCCCCATATACAAGCCTGTAGACCTGTCATGTTTGTTCGCTGGGACTGCGTTGCAGGTTGACATCCTCTGGCCCTGAGCAAGCGAGGTAAGGAATCTCTGAAAAATAGAGGCGCCGAAGCGCTGGCTGGCCAGAATGCAACCACGCTAGCGAGGTCAGTAATTTTTAGAGATTCCTTAACAGATTATGGCTCAGGGTACGATGACCTACACTTTGGCAGCAACTCACAGTGTATTGATTTTATTTTTACTTCAGGCAGGCTGTTTCTCTCGCTTGCGCATTGCGCGAACTTAATAATTATCGGCCTATGGGGTGCGCGCCCTACGGTCGATACCGTTCGGAGTTTTGGTATTTAACACTCATTCTTTCATCTGTGCGTATTTTGTGCCGATCGTGTAAACCTTCCCCCTCCCTCGCCTTTGGTTATATACAAATAATTATCGGGTCTTTCCGATTTTTCTCTTAACTCACTAGCATGGCCTCCCTTGTCCATTTTAAGTTACCAAACAGCTTATGCTAGGAGCCTTGATGAAAATCCGCGATTTGGATTTTGCCGATACGCCGGTCAACCAAGAGCACAGTGCCTTAGGCCTGCCGCCGGTCGAGCGGGTGCCTTTGCACCCGGTGATTCGTGCGGCAGTGGTGTTTGCAATTTTTACCCTAGTGGGTTTATTAGCCCTGGGTGCTGTGCAGTTATTTGGCACTGGCTGGCAGCCGGGTGTGGATACCATTGCGGCAACCTTTAATGACCGGTTGTTTTGGAATGCTTTATTGGTGGGCTTGCTGGCGCAGGTTGTTGATGGCGCTTTGGGTATGGCTTATGGGCTTACGTCTACTAGTTTTTTATTGGCCACCGGCGCATCGCCCGCTTTAGCCACCGCGTCTGTGCACATGGCGGAAGTGTTTACTACCGGCGTATCCGGAATTTCCCACGCGAAATTTGGCAATGTGGATAAAAAATTATTTTTGCGGTTATTAATACCCGGCATTGTCGGCGGTATTTTAGGTGCTGTGTTGGTAACCCAAATAGATGGCAATACACTTAAGCCTTTTATTACTGTGTATTTATTGTTGATGGGTGTTTATGTGTTGAGTAAGGCCTTTCGCAAACAGGTTGCCGCCCGCCAGGGGGAGCCTAAACATGTGGCCAAATTAGCTTTGTTGGGCGGTTTTGTGGATACCTCCGGCGGTGGCGGCTGGGGGCCGGTAGTGACAACCACTTTAGTCGGCACAGGTCACGACCCGCGCACCACCATCGGCTCGGTTAACTTTGCCGAGTTTTTTCTCACGCTAACCAGCGCGGCCTCTTTATTTATTTTGGTGGATGAAACCATATGGAAAGTGGTGGCTGGGTTAATAATTGGCGGTTTGTTTGCGGCGCCCTTTGCCGCCTACGCCTGTAAAAAATTCTCCACCCGCACCTTATTGATTTTGGTGGGTTTGCTGATTAGCGGGATTTCCCTATTTAATTTGTACAATGCATTGTTTTAAAAACACCAGACGAAAAAAAACCCGGATCGCTCCGGGTTTTTTTATTGCGCAGGATTACAGAGCGCGACTCATGGTGTCTTCAACAGCCAACTGAATCTTGCCATCTTTCATGGGCAGGCGGCTGCCTACAGTCACTTGATGGGGCAGGCGAATCACACTGGCATTTTTCTCGCCGTCGGGGCGGTATACCACGTCGTAGCCGCGAATTTCTTCACGGGGTACTAATACGCGGCCAGACTCCTGGGCTTTAAAATCCACCAAACCGTTATCAACTGGAACACGAGTGCCTACGGGCAGGTCGCGATCCAACACAATCAGGTCTTCGCGGCCTTTGTAGCTATAGACCACTTCATATTGGCTTGGCTTGCTGCTTTTTACCTTGTAGCGGCCGGTATCTCGTTGATCCAATACCAGTTCACCATTTACCACCGGAATAGTGCGGCCGGGTTTGTGGTCCATTTCCACTATGTCTTCGGCGCCGTCAAAGCTATAGGTCACCTCATAGCCCACTACCTTCTCCTGGCCACGCTGGGTTGAACAGCGGCGCTCAGTGGTTTGGTAGGTGCTATTGCGCTGCATATTGCCCTGGATTTTGTTGCCCGCCACGCCGCCAGCAATGGCGCCCACAGCGGTGGCGGCGTCTTTACCGCGGCCGCCGCCCACTTGGTGGCCTAACAAGCCGCCTACAATGGCACCAGTGGCGGTGCCCAGTACGCGGTGATCATCCTGCACTGGACGGCGGTGGGTGACTACTTGATCGCGGCAAACCTCTTGGGATGAGCCGCGCTCTTTGATCGGTTTAACATTTAAAACATCAGCGAATTCAGGTTCGTTGGGGTCGCGTTTCGGGGTTACGCTAACCACTTGAGCAAACTCCGGTTCAATGGTGGTTTTGATCGGAGTCACTTCTAATACTTCAGCAAAGTCAGGGGCTTTATCGCGCAGGGCCAGTGCAGTACCGGCGGTAGCGATAATGACTCCCAAACCTACACCCAGTAAAAGTTGTTTATTCATATCTATTTCCTCAAGGAAGGTTAACTGCGCTTTAGTTGTACCATATTTGGTGCAAGCCACAAGGGATGACTTTACGTATTTGTTACCTGATTCTCGCCCGGAGAGGAATTATGGGTAACAGTGAGTGTAACCTTTGGTAACTTGTCGCATTTTCTTCGCCAAAACCCCGATTTTACTGCGCTGCAGCGCAAATTCTGCACCTGTTCCGGCTATTTCTGATCCTGGCTGGGGTTGTAAACTGTTACCCGGCGGGTAACTGCCAGGGGTAACAATTATTTGAGGGCCGTGTTCTGCCCATGGCATGGGGGTTGCTGAAGGCTAGAGAAAAAAGCACCGCGCGATAAAAAAGTCATAATTTAGCGCTCATTCTTTTTTGGCTCGCACCACCTTGAATCAGACTATGCCTATGAATGCCCCAGCTCCGGACCTTTCTGTGCAAACCACCCATGTGGATGCCTTCTGTGTTGCCTATCGTCAGCGTCAAGATGCGCTTTCTCTATTGAAGCAGCTCAATCAACTGGCCAAGGCCGTGCAGCGCCATCGCGGCATGAGTATGGCCTTGTTGGCGGGCAATACGGTATTTCAGGGGGATTTTATTTTGCTGCAGAAGCAATTCGAGCGGCGCCTGGCGGCCCTTGAGGCATTCGCCGAATTAACCGGCGGCCTGTTTACCGCGCGGGATAAAGAAAATTTACACAATGCCTGGGCGACAATTCGAGTGGATTGGCAACAGGATGAAGTGATTGATAACTTCGAGCTGCATTCACATTTTATCGAGCAACTGCACGGCATGATGGTGTCCATCGGCAAAGCGGTAGAGCGGCCGGTATCCATGCTGGTGGCTGAAACGGAAAATTCTCCGCTGCCTGCGGAGGACGCTCAAGCTTACCCGCGTCTATTTAAGCAGATTGAATTGACCCATTTTGTCTGCGCCCAAATTCCCGCCATGATCGAGCAGATTGCGCGCATTCGCGGCCTGGCCACTTATGCTGCCGCGAAGGGGGTGTGCGATTATCACCACGACCGCAAACTGCGCTACGTCATTTCCTGCACCCGCGCCCAACACGAAAAATCCCGCCACCAAGCTGAACGCCTGGAAACCTTGCTGGCAGGCGGCATTCCCTCCTTGCCGCTCATCAAAACCTACGAATTAAAACTGATGTTTTTAATGTCCACGGTGGAAAAGGACATACTCTCCGGCGGCACCATCGCCACCACCAGCCACCAGGTTTTTAAACTGGCCAGTGAAATTATCGACGTGTATGTAAAAGTCGTGGAGGATGGGCTGGGTTTGTTAAGCCGTTGGCAGGAGGAGGATTTAGAGGCTTGGTTGCAGATGGTGATTTAAGGGGGGCAGTGTTTTTGACTCAGAACAATTATCGAACTTTGTCAATTCAAGAAGTATTAATTGTACAAAGCCGCGCCTAATAGAGTAGGCTTAGAGCTCGGAGCGTAAATCTGGTACTAATTGATTGGTCTTGCAAAGCATTTTTTCGCTTTCTCTGCGTTCTAGCCCAGTAAATAAATCCTAGGCTAAGTAAATTAAAGCCTTATGGAACGATTACCCAAAAACCATTTTTAATTTTGCTGCGTGTCCATTGCATCCGCTAGAATCGAGGCCGAGTTTTAGTAGCCAGCTTCGTGACTGGAGCAAGAGATGAAGGTTCGCAATGGTTTATTCATTAAAGGACAGCCACAACTTAGAGGCTCCTTTCGTTGCAGGGCAGCCTCGCCACGACACTCTGATAAGGTGTCGTAATCCTTCCGACCTTAGAGTTCACCCCAATTCAATTCATACTCTCTATTTCTTTCTGGTCGCACCATTAATCGCATTGTATTTAAGCACCCGGTTTTTTTGCGCGGGAATATTGCTTTTTTCTCAAGGGCGCCCTTTTCGGTTGGTGTTTTATATATGGTGCGTATTCGGCCGTACCGAACTATTCTGTTATCTTGTTTTACACGATTTCGGAGCCCGTCTGAAAAGCGGGCAAGTTCTTATTTCCGGTGTGAATATGTTTTAACCCTACTGGCATATTCCGCCCAAAGCTTTTTTAATTGGCGCAATATTTTGCTTACTTTTTATAAGGATTACCTTTTTAATGACTGATCAGCCACCCGTCTTTATCGCAAAGTCCATAGATTTTGTGCAAACCCCTGTATTTGTAAACGCTCTATATTGGGCTTTAATTGGCAGCTTAAGCATCTTGCTGGTATTGCCCTTATGGGCAATAACCTATTTACCCTTTGGTGATTTGCCAGACCATGCAGCGCAGATATATTCCATATTAAATTATGCCGAATATAGCAATGACTATCGAATAAATTGGTTTACGCCTTATTTGGTTGGTTACAGCATTTGTTTGTTCTTTGGGTTGGTTTTTTCCGCAACAACAGCATTGAAAATAACCTATACCATAGCCGCATTGGCGATACCCTTGGCTACTGGAAGTCTTGTTCGGGCGCTGGGCCTAAATCGATTTTGGGTGATTCCTAGTTTTGCTACAGCGTTCAGTTTTTCCTATTTTTGGGGGTTTTTTAGTTTTGTGGTTGCCACGCCAATGGCAATCGGTTTTTTCACATTTTGTCTTTACTACAGCCAGCGTCGCCTGGACTATAAGATGTTCGCTACGGCAGCAATTCTGTCGTCATTATTGTTCTTTGCTCACGCAATGGCTTGGGCTTTTTCAATGCTTGTGGCTGCCACAATTATCTACATTAATAACGGAATTAAAGCGACGAAAGATAAGCTATTTCCGTTTGCAGTGTTGTTGCCTTTGGTGGTTTATTGGTTATCAATTAATGGTGCAAGCCAATCTACTAATGTTGAGTTCGGCAACTATATTGGGCATATGGTTGATAAGTTTAATACTGAGTGGGATATTGCTGCTAATCAATTTAGGGAGGCATATAGAAAGGGTGAGCTTTCACATAAAGCGGCTGAATTATTGAGTTTCGCCATTGGCCGCATGCCGAAGGGTGACTTTATTGCCTTAACGCTGGTTTTGCTGTGTTGGCCATTTATGTTGGGTGCGACTTTGACGCGAAACTGGAAAAAGTGGCTGCCGTTTCTGTTGGTTGTTAGCTTTTTTATGTTAGTGCCTTATTGGGTGTTTGATACGGCGTATGTAAATACTCGCTTTGGAGCATTCTTGTTGCCATTAAGCTTATTTATTTTTGAAAATAACAAAGCACGAAATGGCTTTAAGGATTTTGGGGTTATCTCGTTTTTGGCTCGATGTGGCGTCGGCGTTGCAATCACAGTTTTTATTCTGGTCGGTAATTATAAGTTGTTGGCAAGCTTTAAGGACAACGATCGGGACTTTAAGGTTATGCTAGATAAAATGGAGCCTAATAAATTGGTCTTTGCGCTCATGTTTGATCATGGTTCGCCGCTTGAGATTACGATCCCCTACATGCACTACGGCAGCTACTACCAGGCTGAAAAAGGTGGCGTCGCGGTACCGAGTTTTCCACATGATCCTGGCGCCCATAATGTGCCCCTAAGGTTCCGTGGTAATCCTTGGGTTGTGACTGATACTTGGCGGCCAGATTTGTTTAACTGGCACGTGCACAAGGGCGAACGATATGATTATTTTCTGGTTCGCTCGCATCTATTAAAAGATGAATTATTTGCCGCAAGTGCCGGTAAGGTTGAGCTGGTTGCGCGACAAGGGGATTGGTTGCTTTATAAAAATAATAAGGAAAAATCGAATTGATGAATGATTCGATTCTTTTAGTAAAAGAAAGACTTTAATCGGGATTTTATTTTGCGTCATTCGACCGTTCGCGGCGCCAATGTTGGCTTAGTCTTTATCGTCTTGAGCACACCTCCAATTCTAGCAGTGTGCTCAGCACTGAAAGACTTAGGGAACCTCTGGCAAATTACCTCACTCGCTCTGGCGTCGTTAAATTTGCCAAAAAAATGCTCATTTACTGCGTGTAAACTCCGCTTTTTTTGGCATATTCACCTAGCCAGAGCTTCGCCGCCTACATTTTTCAGAGGTTCCTTAGACTAAGCCTTGCCGTGCATTCGATGGCTGATGTCTTATTAAAGGGGGGTATGTCTAGAGAAATAAGGTGCCTTCGTGAATCTTCATGCAAAGAAGCCAGCTGGCAATGATGAAAACAGACGTGGTTAGGTGGTCTAACTTATCACTCGTGCGTTTTCTCAGGACCAAGAACAGCACTATGGGTATCATGAAATAGCGCTGTTCAATGAGTGAGTGCGGGAGCACAGCCAAGATGCTTAAGGGGTAAAGCCAATAAAAACGTTTGTTCGCAAGCTCGGTAACAAGTAGGCTATAGAAACACCATACGATAGCAAGATAAGCAAGAACTTTGTTTGTTAGGCTGGCGCGCAGCCAAAACACGACTTCATTGTGAATAAAACCTCCAAAGTTGTTGTAACCATGATCGGCCCAAAATGTCAGGACAAAAAGTGGAAGCCCGCAGGCGCCTATAAAAATCCAGATGGGGCGATCGCAAAGAAGAGTAATTATTCGTTTGGAATTTGCCAGATGCAACGGCAGCATTAGAGCAAACAATGTAAGTAGGCATAGGAAAGCCTGTGTTGGGTAAAGGCGACCAAGCTTGTGAGATTCCGAGTCGCCAATAGCAACGCCCCCATTGATAACGACAAAAGCGATAAAAGCTACGAATAACAAGGGGAAGCCCCACAAGTTCCTAAGAATAATTTTTATTCCCGATGAAAAGCGATTGCAGGCATTGTTTAAAATTATGGCGCCGTAAAGCTGATGAAGTGCCAGTATGAAACAGAAAAACGCCCAAATGACATTATCTTGCCTAATCAGCATGGATAAAAACAGGGTAAAAGTTGCGACGTAATAGCGCTCATAAAGGGTGAATAACACCCCTGTTAATACCAGTGCTATTGAAGGTATATCTGTGTAAAGGAGAAAAAAGTACGGAAAAAACAACGGGCAAAAGAAGTAAACCAGAGCTGCTTGAGCTGGGTTTTGGTCGCCGTTTTTTCTCGCGATTAATGCAAATATGATAATGCTGGGTATGGTGAGTAAAAGTGCTATAGCTCGAGAACCCCACAGACTTGTCATCCCGAAAAACTTTGTGAGACCGGCTACCATAATGTGATAACCCGGAAGCATTGTTAGACCGAACTCGGCGGGAGTGCCGAACTTGCCAGACCAAAATGCTTGAATTTGACCGAAGTGAGATCCTTCGTCTACGCGGGTGACGTGTTCTGGCGCCATTTGTAAGCCCAGTGGAATACAAATACCAACCATTATGATAAGTAGTGCCCAATACCAGTTGCTAGCCCCTAAAATGCCTTGCTTTTCGATGTTCATATCTAGAATCCGTAATGTATGGCTGATAATAAGGAGGTTTGCGCATTGTTACCGGTAATTTCAATATTGATTGCGCCATTCAACCAATTGCAGCACGCCAAACGCCATTTAAGATTTTTGCATACTTGCACGCCCACACTCAAACTCAGTGGTGTGTCCATTCTTTGAAAAATGGCGATCTAAGTCTCAATCTCGCCAATTACAGGTTGGCCCACTTGAGTGTATTTAAGGTTTGAATATGAAAAACTCTGAAAGCCGTAAGAGCCCTACCCGCACGAGACCGATGCATTTTTGTGGCGATTTTTCTGTTTGTCTTTTTGGATGTTTTCTTAGCTGAATTTAAGTTCAGCCCAAATGCATACTGATTGCGTTAGGTAAAGTCACCTTGCCTGCGCCAGAGTTTGAGGAAAGCCATGACACGATTGCACTCTGTTAGAAATTAATACTTTAGTTAGGGAACCTCTGAAAAATTAATCCTTCGTAAAAAAGCACGCCCCAAAATCGTAGATTTTCAAAATTCAGGCAAAAATTGCCTATTGATTTATCGTTTTCCGCCTGTAAATTGCCGTTTTGGCAAATTACAGGCGGACTGCCCCTAGGGCAGCAGGGTCGATTTCA
>JACCDN011244598.1_pt1 | contig 14385 bp, 10 predicted proteins | sample 7441691 | NCBI WGS metagenome assembly JACCDN01 (sample SAMN15323439, study PRJNA562643) | freshwater metagenome | isolation source: river surface water | place: USA:Blue River Watershed | collected 2017-08-16
ACTCGGGCAAATCTTGACCTGTTTAAAGACGGCGCACCCTGGTCGCTGTTTGAAGAGCTCAGACGTGAATCACCGATTCACTGGAACGAAGAAGAGAAACCAAACAGCGGCTTCTACTCGGTTACGCGTTACCACGACATCGTTAAGGTGCTTCGCGATTCAGATACTTTCACAAGCGAACGTTTCACCAACCTCGAAGAGGTCGATGCTGAACAAGAAGAAGCTCGACGCTCGTTGCTCGAAACCGACGGCACTCGTCACCGCGCACTTCGCAGACTTCTGCAGGGACAATTCACGCCGCAGGCTGATGCGAAGTATGAAACTTTTTTGCGTGGCCTAACCGCGACTACTCTCGACAACGCATTTGCAAAGGGCGAGTTTGATTTTGTCGAAGAGGTCGCCGCCGACTTTCCGATTCAGGTTCTCGCGAAGCTGCTCGATGTTCCCGAGAGTGACACCGGTCAATTGATTGAGTGGGGAAACCGAATGATTGGTTTCGACGATCCGGAGCACGCAGACGTGCTGATCAGTGACCCCGAGAGCGAGAAGTATCGTCTCGTGCCGTTCAAATCTCCGGCCGCACTCGAGGTATTCGCCTACGGCGACGAACTAGCTCGTCAACGCAAAGGCAAAAACGGCACCGACCTGGTTTCGGTGCTAATCAACAGCCCGATGTCTGACGGCATTGAACTAACCGAACGCGACTTTCACACCAACTTCTTGCTCTTGGTGGTGGCCGGAAACGAAACCACTCGCCACACCATCAGCCACACAATGAACAATCTGATCAATAACCCAGATCAGCTCGCACTGCTGCAGGAGCGACCAGACCTGATTCCTTGGGCGGTAGAGGAGTTCTTGCGCTTCGCCAGCCCGGTTTATCACTTCAGGCGCACAGCCACCAAGGATGTCGAGCTCAACGGCGTGCAGATCAAAGAGGGGCAGAAGGTTGTTCCTTGGTTTGCTTCGGGCAACCGAGACGACAGCATCTTCGAGAACCCAAACAAGTTTGATGTCACCCGCAACCCAAACGAGCACATGGCCTTTGGTCGCGGTGGTCCGCACATGTGTCTCGGTAATGCTCTGGCTCGAATCGAGTTGCGAGTGATGTTTGAAGATTTAGTCGCTCGCGTCGACAAGGTTGAGCGCACCGGCGAGGTTGACTTCTTGCGTTCAAACTTTGTGCACGGCATCAAGCGAATGCCGGTGAAGGTGACCCTTCGATAACTCAGATTAGCTTGGCGACTTTTGAAAGAAAGTTGTCGACAAGCGCAAAGGTTCGCTCGCGAGCGATTTCATCTTCGGCGCGGGTTTGCTCAAGCATGACATCTGGGTTTTGACCATCTTGCTCGACTTTTTTGTCGCCGCCCCAATCGAGCCAACCCTTCAGCGCGCTAGATGTTAGCTCTGGGTGAAACTGCACTGCCATCGAGTTTTCAATCAGGAATGCCTGAGAAGAAACGGGATTGCGCGCAATCTCGGTAGCTGTCGGCGGAACACTCCAGTGGTCGTAGTGAAACTGAAACCATGGCCCGTTTGAAACTAGATCGGGTCTGTCGCTGAAGATGTAAGTCCAACCAATTTCGCCTTTTGCTCCCGGAGCGACCGAGCCGCCCATAGCGCGCGCAATCAATTGGCCGCCGAAGCAAATTCCTAGAACCGGTTTTCCGCTAGACACCGCCTGTCGAATCCATTCGATCTCTGGCAGCAGCCAGTTGCCAATGCAGGCGTCATCCCAGGCACCCCAGGGAGCGCCCATGGGAATTATTAGGTCGTAGTCGTTCAGGTTTGGAAATTCGAAACTGACATTCGGATTCGAAAAGTCACTTTGCGAGACAACCAAGCGCTCATCGATCTCGAATCCGTGGTGACGAAGACGCTCTGACACCGGCCCAGTTGGGCTCACGTGGTCGTGCTGAATAAACAGGGCCTTCATGCTCACCTTTCATAACGTTTTGAGAATCCAAGCTTTTGCAAGTATCTCCTAGGGCTATTATTTCGTTTGAGTCCTAACGATGTGGTTAGACCGCTCTTTTGTTATCTAGGAGTTGCAATGAAGCACGACCTCGTAGCCCTGCGCGAAGACCTTCAATCAAGAGACATTGACGTTCTGCGCTTCATGTATTCAGACGTCTTGGGCATCACCCGCTCGAAAGACATGCTGGTGAGCCAAATCGATAAGTCTGCACACAGCGGCCCCGCCTTTTGTCAGGGTGTTTGGGTGACCACAACGGGTGGCGACGTTTTAGACGCAAACAACATCGCGAGCGACGGACTCCAAGATCTCATAACTCAAATCGACCCGAGCACCATCCGTGAATTGCCATGGGAGCCCGGAGTTGCCTACGTTCTGGTTGATGCATACAACCCTGACATGAGCGAAAACATGATGTCACCGAGAATGGTGCTGCGCAAAGTTATCGCAGAATACAACGCTCTCGGATTGCAACCGGTGTGCGGCCCCGAGCTAGAGTTCTACATTGCAGATCGCACCGAAGACGGAGGCTATAAGCGTTCACTTGCTCGCACCGGTCGGGTTTACACCTCGGGCACGCTGGTCGACCCGCACGGAACCTTCTTGCATTTGCTTCGCATGCTCGACCAATTAGACATCGGAGTGTTTGCCGGTAATCACGAGTTCAGCCCGTCGCAGTATGAGATCAACCTTTGGCACAGCGAAGCACTCGATGCGGCAGACAGAACATTTATGTTCAAGACAGCCATCAAAGAAATTGTTGCTCGCACCGGGCAGCACGCAACCTTTGTTGGCAAGCCTTGGGCCGACGAGGGTGGCAGCGGTTTTCACCTGCACTTTTCGGTAACCGACATGAGCGGCAAGAACCTGATGCACGATGGGTCTGGAAACCTTTCTGACACGGCAAAGCAGATGATTGCCGGCATTACCGAGAATGCGGCCGGGCTCACGGCTTTCACGAACCCAACCATCAACGCCTTCAAGCGTCTCGGCCCAGACACCCTCGCGCCTTACCGCGCAAACTGGGGCTACGACAACCGCAGTTGCATGCTCAGGGTGCCGCCAGAGCGTGGCTCTGGCACCAGGCTGGAAGTTCGCGTTGGCGACGGCGCGGCCAACCCATACCTCGTGATCGCTAGCGTTCTAGCCGCCGCTCTCGACGGCATCAAGCGCAAGCTCGACTGCCCGGCAGCCGCAGAGGGCATGGCATACGAAAACGAAGATGCGCCAGTGCTTCCTCAGACTTTTACCGAAGCGCTCGATGCACTCGAAGCCAACGAAGCGTTCAAGACCTACATGGCACAAGAATTGGTGAACGTGCACCTGGTTATGAAGCGAAATGAAATTGAGCGATACAACGCCGCGGTAAAAGACCCGAGCACACGCGATGTTACCCAGTGGGAAATCGACGAGTACTTCGCAGACTTCTAAGCGCTAGTTGTTCTTTGAGTTGTCTTCAACAAGCGTTCCGCCGTTAAACGTCACGCCGACTTCGCGATAGTAACCGGCAAGAATTTCGTTCACCGGAAGAATTGAGTTCAGTTCGTCCCACTGCGAATCGCCAAGTGTGAGTTCTGCGTCACCAACCCAGGCCTGACCTAGATCGGCATCAACGCCACCCATGGTAATTAGCTGATCCATCGAGTTTCCGGCACCGGGCACGATTGATGGCATAAATCGTGAGTGCAACATTTTGTGACCGTTCACGAATCCGTTGGTTTCGCTTGGTTCGCGCAAAGTCACGACTGCGCTGGCTAGTCGGTGATCGTATGCCGAAAGACTTGCGCCGATTTTTGCGCCGGCTTCAAGTTTTGGCGTAGCTTTGCCGCGATTGAAAATTCGAGTGACATGCGCAGAGCCGAGTTTCTTTGGGTAGCCCTGAAACCATCCGCGAGCGATTGCGAAATCTTTGGTCACCCAAATTGCTACGCAACGTGAGTAGGTGACGCCGTTGTGCTTGCAGCGCACGACCACAAATGCCTCGAGATACTGCGAGCGAATCGGGTCGAGCAACTCGGCCCCGCCTTCGCTGCAACTTTGCCAGTCTGCCCAGATGATTGCCACGGCGCCCGGCTGTTCGTCGGCTAGTTCGATTCCGTCGGGAAGCAGCGCTTTCACATTTGCCGGATCGGTCAGGTATTCGACGGTGAGCAGGGTTCCCGAGTAGTACCAGGGCATGTTTGGCACCAGGTTGCTCTTACCGGTGGGGGTTAGTGGGGCAATGAATCCTTGCAATTTGCTCATGGATAAACCCTACTGAATCATTAGTATCCGAATAATTCTCGATTTGGCCCATTTATAACGATTCGGCTAACTTGGCGTCGCTACGGGCCGTCAATTTGCAAAGCGCTTTGCCTTTCGCCACGCTTAGAGAAATCGTTCATACCCGAATGATTTGTTTACTCAATGAGGAGATAGACACACATGTCAGACACACAGCTAAAGAGGGGTCGGCTCGGAATATTCGGGATCGTCTTCTTCGTCGTAGCAGCATCTGCACCTCTGGTCGGTATGACCGGTGCAGTTCCGGTGGCCATGCTCGCCGGCAACGGAGCCGCAGCACCTGGCGCATACCTGGCCGTCGGTTTGGTTCTACTTTTGTTCAGCGTCGGCTACACAGCAATGAGCAGCCGAGTCACTAACACCGGAGCTTTCTTCGCTTACGTTGGTCGCGGCCTTGGCACTAACGCCGGAGTCGCTTCGGCTTTTGCGTCGATTGTTGCTTACCTAACCATCCAATTGGCAATTTACGGATTCTTCGGCGGCCTAGTCGCTGGCGAAATGGCCGGTAGATTCCAAATCAACTTGCCCTGGTATGTCTGGGCTGTAATCGCATGGATGATCGTCACAGGACTTTCGTTGCTCTCGGTTGATGTCGGAGCAAAAGTTCTCGGTGTTCTGATTGTGCTCGAGGTGCTTTCGCTGTTCTTCACAGCGGTAGTCATTTTGGTGAGCGGTGGCCCAGAGGGAATGAACTTTGGTGCATCGTTCTCGCCAGATCAAATATTCCTCGGTGGCTTTGCCGGCGGTGCCGGAATCGCAATCGCATTCGCGTTTGCATCTTTCATCGGTTTTGAGGCCACCGCAATTTACGGTGAAGAGTCAACCAATCCGAAGAAGGTTGTACCGGTAGCCACCTACTGGGCAATCGGAATCATCACCACTCTCTTCGCAATTGTTTCGTTCGCGATGGTTACCGGCATGGGCTCGAGCAAGATCATGGACGAGGTTGTTTCTCGTTCGGCAGTCGAGGGTGTGCCACTGGCTAACCCAGCTGGAGTCTTGTTCTCACTAACCGACCAGTACGTTGGCTCGTGGATGACTCAGCTCATGAGCATTCTTGTAATCTCGAGCCTGTTCGCTGGTTTGCTTGCTTTCCAGAACGCAAACAGCCGTTACTTCTTTGCACTTGGTCGCGGTGGTGTTTTGCCTCAGCGATTTGGCATGACCAACAAGTCAGGTGCACCTGCGGCCGGCGTCATTCTGACCTCGGTTGTAGCGCTGCTAGTTATTCTCGGTTTCGCAATCGCGGGTCTCGATGGCATCGCCAACCTCTTCTTCTGGATGAGCGCGGTGGCAGTAATCGCCATCATCTTCGTTGAGATTCTCGTTTCGATCGCAATCGTCGTCTACTTCTCGAAAGAAGGCGGAGAGAACGTCTGGCGTTCAAAGATTGCCCCAATTGCCTCGGCCATCGCCTTGGCAGTGGGCCTCTATCTACTCATGTCACGCTTCAACCTGCTAGCTGGCACCGTGCCCGAGGGCGTTGATCCGTCGTTGCCAGAGAGTGCATGGCAGTTGAACACCCTGGGCTGGGTTCTGGTTTTGTCGCCATTTGTTGCGGCTCTGATCGGTTACATCTACGCCACGGTAAACAAGAAAGAAAATGCTTCACTCGTGAAAGACATTCTTTCTTAAGAGAAACATCACGGATTGGCCCGGGCTTCGGCTCGGGCCAATTCTCATTTAAGTCGCGAACGCAGCGGGGTGAGTGCCCAGAGAATTGCTGCGGCATCGATGAACTCCTGCGTTATCGCTGCCTGGGTTGGGTTGAGCAGGCCGAAGGCGGCTGCGAACATCGAGGCCACCGCGAGAGACATGCCGATGGTGCCGGCCTGTTTTGCTTTTTTGTATGCGCCCTGCGAAATGTCAATTGCAATTGCGAGGTGTGAAATCGAGTCTTCGATTATCACAACGTCGGCGGCTTCGCTCGCCGCCGTTGCGCCACGCGCACCCATAGCGATTCCGGCCGAGGCCGCAGCCAAGGCCGGGGCATCGTTGATGCCGTCGCCAACCAACAGCACGGCGCCCTTGCCTTCGCTCATTGCTGAATTGACCAACTGCATTTTGTCGGCCGGTTCGCAATTGGCATGAATTTCATCTGCGCCAATCAGCAGACCAATTTCGTCTGCCGTTTTCTGCTTGTCTCCCGAAACCAAAACAATTTTGTTTATTCCAAGTTTTCGCAGTGAGGCGATGGTGTCGATCGTTTCTTCGCGAATCGGATCATCCAGCCCAAGCACCGCGGCAAGTTCATCGTTGATCAAAACGGCTACCTGCAGACCAGAGCCAAGCTGAGCCCAGGTCGGCAAGTCTTCGGTTGGTTGGCCCACGGTTACCCGCTGGCCAGAGACGAATCCGGTGATTTGTCTGCCATGTGCCTCGTCTACCTCGGTCGCGGGCAGTAGCTGCAGACCCCTGCGCTCGGCTTCGGCAACCAGGGCGCGGGCCACCACGTGCGGGCTGTGCAGTTCAAGACTCGCTGCCAGGCGAATGGTCTGGTCGGGGTCAAAAGCTGGAGAGAAGGCGGTCTCGGTTACGGCCGGGCCTCCGCGGGTCAGGGTTCCGGTTTTGTCGAGCATGACCGTCTTCGCCTTAGCGAGAATCTCTAGCGCTTCGCCACCCTTTATGAGCGCGCCCCTGGCTGCCGCTTTCGACATGCCAGAGATTACGGCAACTGGAATGGCAAGAATCAGCGGGCAAGGGGTTGCGGCAATTAGCACCGCAACTGCAACTCGAATGTCGCCGCCGATCAAGAAGGTTGCCGCTGCAAGAGCCAAGGTGAAAGGCACAAACCAGAGCGCCCATCGATTGGCAAGTCGCACGCTCTTGGCCGAATCGGCTGATGCCTTTTGAACCAAACGAATCAAGTTTGAATAGGTTGAATCTTCTGCGCTGCAGGTTACCTGCAACTCGAAGCTGCTTGATGCGTTCACAACACCCGAGGCAACAGCCTCGCCCGCCAGTCGCTGAACCGGCATTGGTTCGCCGGTGAGCGCTGACTCATCAAGTTCAGCTTTTGAGAGCAGCGTGCCGTCAATCGCAACTACCTCACCGCTCAAGACTCTTATGCGATCGCCGATGCGAATCTCGCTAAGCGCGACATCTCTAATCGAGCCATCGGGTGATACTAGGTGAGCAAGTTTCGGCGCTCTATCGAGAAGCGACTTCAGCTCGCGCTGCGACTTTCCTTTGGCCCAATCTTCGAGTGCGCGACCAGTCGCTAGCATTAGCGAAACAATTGCGGCGGCTAAATACTCACCAACGGCGATGGCCGCAACAATTGCAATCAGCGCGAGTGAATCGCTTCCGAACTGACGACTTCTGATTGCAGCAACGGTCCAGGTGATCGAGAGAATTAGGCCAACAAGTGCTCCGCAAACCAACAGCAGGTTAGAAACCAATTCGAACGAAGAAAACGCTAATCCTGCGCCAAGCGACAGCACGGTGGTAACCAGAAACCAGTGGCGCTTGAACGAAGGCTTTATCACGCGTCTAGTCTCGCACCAAGGCTTAGACTCAACGCTATGAGTGAAGTCGCAATCGAGTTCTTGGGCGCCGCCGGCACCGTTACCGGCAGTCGTTTTCTGCTCACCTGCGATTCGACCAAGGTGCTTGTCGATTGCGGCATGTTTCAGGGCCTCAAAGAGCTGCGGCTCAAGAACTGGAATCCGCTTGGCCTAGACCCCGCCGAAATAGACGCCGTGGTGCTCACCCACGCTCACCTAGATCACTGCGGCTATCTGCCAAAACTGGTCAAGGATGGCTTCGCCGGCAAGGTCTTTCTAACCGAATACACCGGCAAACTTGCCGAGGTCATTCTTCGAGACTCGGCCCGAATTCAAACCGAGGACGCCAAATATGCCGCGCTGAAGGGTTTTTCAAAGCACAACCCGCCGAAGGCTCTCTATGAAGAGGCCGATGTGCAGCAGGCAGTCAACAAGTTCGTGCCAACCGAGTTTGGTGTGCGCACCAAGGTCGCCGAGCAAACCTTTGTCACTTTCAAGCCTGCCGGTCACATTTTGGGCGCTGCCTTCATCGAGGTTGAATTTTTCGGCAAGCGAATTCTCTTCACCGGCGACATGGGGCGCGACGAGCACCCGCTGCTAGCACCACCCGCAAAAGTTTCCGCCGGAGTTTTCGACGCAATTGTCACCGAGTCAACATATGGCGACAGAGAACACGCACCGGTTACAACAGGTTTTGAAGATGCAATCAACAAAACAATTGCGCGCGGTGGCTCGGTTTTGATTCCAGCATTTGCGGTCGACCGCACCGAAGTTATTTTGGTTCGATTGCGCGAATTAATCGAGCAGGGGCTAATCGCGCGAGTTCCGATTTACGCAGACTCACCAATGGCTCTCAAGGCTCTCGATTTTTATCGCGAAGCAATCAACAACGACAGTCCCGAAATTCGCGATGAGATTGTCGCCACCTGGAAGGGTGCTGATCCGTTTGACGCGGGAGAGTTGCACGAGCTGCGCACGGTAGACGAGTCGAAGACAGTTAACAATCCGCAAACTCCCTGCATAATCATTTCGGCAAGCGGCATGGGCACAGGTGGCCGAGTTGTTCATCACCTGCGCGACATGCTTCCGCAGGCAAAGCACACGATTATTTTTGTTGGTTATCAGGCCATGGGTACTCGCGGCCGCAGACTCGTCGATGGTGCAACCGAAGTTAAGATGCACGGCGAAATGGTTGCGGTGCGAGCATCAATTGAGCAGATTGAGTCTTTCTCTGTGCACGCCGACGGCGACGAACTCATCGCATGGATGCGCGGCGCTAGCGAGAAGCCTAAGCAAGTGCTGGTTGTTCATGGTGAGGCGGGTGCTGCCGAAACCTTTGCCGAGCGAGTAAATGCCGAACTGGGAGTACCCTGCAAAGCGCCTCAGCTTGGGGAGCGTTTTACCCTCTAGCCGATAAATTTGGCTAGATGAGTGCGGCCAATAAGAGAGTCACTGCGGTTTTTGCCGTGGCAGCCCTCTGCCTTGGCGGCCTGCAGCCTGCCTCAGCGACCACGCCCACCCCAACCCCGGTTACTACACCGACGGCTACCGCAACCCCGACTGCAACACCGACACCACGGCCAACCACCACAGTCACCGCAACACCCAAACCCACGCCCACCCCAAACAAACCGCGAAGCTGCAGCATTCGCGCGGCGGCAACTAGCCGAGACTTGGCGCACTTCTACGGTTACGTCATGAATGCCCGAACGGGTGAGGTCTACGCGAACATCCGTGGAGAAGAACAGACGCCATCGGCTTCGGTTCTAAAAGTTTTTACTGCGGCCGCAGCTCTTGAGAGCATGTCAACCGAGTACACGGCAACAACTCGAGTCTTCACTCTTCCAGATCAGCCCGGAGTGATTGTCTTGCGCGGCGGTGGCGACCACACGCTTTCGCGTTTGAACCCACCGAGATACACAACTTACAAGCGGCCCGCACGACTATCAAATCTGGCCGCGCAGGTGCTAGCCGCCGTACCTGCCGAACAGGCAATAACCAAAATCATTCTTGATGATACCTATTTCGATAAACCGTTTTGGAACGATGCCTGGCGTGCGTCAGATCGCACCAACGGGTACATTTCGCTAATCACTTCGCTGAAAGTTGACAGCGATCGCGCAAACCCAGACCTGACTTCTCGCTCGTACAGCGGTGTGCGCAGCAGAGATCCGGTGATGGCTGCCGGAAACCACTTCAAGCGAGCCCTCGGAACGAGAGCGGCAAATGCAACGCTCGAGGTAGGTGCAACTCCTGATCAGGCGATACTCGCCGCTTCGGTTCAATCGCAGCCGATGTCGGTCTGGCTCGATCACGCACTCAAGTATTCAGACAACACTGAAACCGAAATAATCGCTCGTCACGCACTTCGCATTAACGCGATGGCCACAACTTTCAAAAACATTCAGCCGCTCATGGTGCGAGTTATGAAGGCCCACGGTGTCGACTCGAGAAAACTTGTTATGGCAGATGGTTCGGGTCTCGCTCAAGCGAACCGGGTCACCGCCCGAATGACCGCCGAGTTGCTGGCCAAGGCCGCTGATCCGACTTCGGTGCTGTACCCCATGATCAGCTACCTTCCGGTTTCTGGAGTTTCTGGCACCTTGGCCACCCGATTCAACGGCGACAACCGATCTGCCAGGGGCTTTGTGCACGCTAAGTCGGGCTACATTCCAGGCCTCTACAGCCTGGCCGGAATTGTCTACGCGAAAGACGGAACGGCCATTAGCTTTGCTGGTTTTGCTCGAACCGCGGCCGGCAAGACCGTGACCTACTCGGCCCGAAATGCGCTCGATACCCTCGCAGACCGCATCTACGAGTGCGGAGCCGGCAGCTTTTTCTAGTTGCCCGCGGTCGACACTCGACTGTGCGAGACTGAACTTATGTCAGCAATGAGGCTTGAACACGACCTTCTCGGCGAACTTGAAATTCCGGCAGATGCATACTGGGGCATTCACACAGCCAGGGCAGTTGCCAACTTTCCAATATCGGGCGTTCCAATCGCTCACTACAGAAGCCTCATCCGTGCTTTGGCGCTGGTTAAAGAAGCAGCCGCCGATGCAAACTTCGAGGTTGGCGAACTAGACGCCGAGCAGCACAAATTCATCGTGGCAGCCTGTCGAGAAGTTGCCGATGGTCAACTCGACAGCTCGTTTGTTGTCGACGCGATTCAGGGTGGTGCTGGCACCAGCACAAACATGAACGCAAACGAAGTCATCGCCAACCGCGCACTTGAACTGGCCGGATTCAAAAAGGGTGACTACGAAAAGATTCACCCGCTGAACCACGTCAACATGTCGCAGTCGACAAACGATGTTTACCCAACCGCGCTGAAGGTCGCGCTAATCATTGAGATTCGTGAGCTAATCAAGGCCATGGATTATCTGCGCAACGAGTTTGCCAAGAAGGCAACCGAGTTTCGCGGTGTGATCAAGATGGGTCGCACGCAGTTGCAAGATGCAGTGCCGATGACCCTCGGTCAGGAGTTCGCAGCTTTTGCTCGAATGACCATGGAAGATGAACAGCGTCTTCGTGAATTGATTCCGCTGCTTTGCGAAGTTAACCTAGGCGGCACCGCAATTGGCACGCAGTTGAATGCACCTGCCGGCTATGTTGCCGCGGTTACTCGCCGCCTGTCTGAACTAACCAAGATGGAGTTTGAGACCGCTGCCGATATGGTTGAGGCAACCCAAGACGCCGGAGTTTTCGTGTTGGTCTCAGGTGTGCTCAAGCGAGTTGCCGTGAAGCTCTCGAAAACCTCGAACGACCTTCGACTGCTTTCTAGCGGCCCTCGAGCCGGATTGGGCGAGATTAACCTGCCACCGATGCAAGCGGGGTCTTCAATAATGCCGGGCAAGGTGAACCCCGTGATTCCAGAGGTCGTGAACCAGGTTGCCTTCGCGGTGATCGGCTACGACCTCACCGTGACCATGGCGGCCGAGGCGGGCCAACTGCAGCTCAACGCTTTTGAGCCTATTATGTGTCGCGCTCTAATGATGGGCATAACCCAGTTGCGGGCCGCCTGCTACACGCTTGCCGATCGCTGCATTTCGGGCATCACCGCTAACGAAGAGCTTTTGCGATTGAGCGTTGAGAACTCGATTGGTTTGGTCACCGCGCTATCGCCGCTGCTCGGATACGAGAACGCAACCCTGGTTGCAAAGCGCGCTCAGTCTGAGGGCAAAACAGTTCGAGAGGTTGTCATCGACCTAAGTTTGATGACGGTCGAAGAATTTGAAGAGATTTTGGGCGATGTCGACCGGCTCGCCGGCCCGCCCCAGAACTAATCCTTGTAGAGAACCTTCGGCTTCTTGCGCTGGTTCTTCTCACGAAAGTGCACCGAGACAGCTCCGGCGATGGTTCCAAGCACAATGAATGCAGCTCCAATTAGCAATCCGGTAAACGCGCCCTTATCGCCCGAGGTTTTTGCTGCGTCGGTGGTGGTTGGCGGTGCGGCCGAGTCAAGCGGCACCGCACAGGCAATTTGGTCTGCTGTCTGTTGCTCGTAGCCGGTGGTGTTCAAAACCGAGAACTTGTAGCTACCTTCGATTGCGTGACCGTCGTTTCCAACTGATCGCCAGTCAACCGTGTAGTCACCATCGGCCGCTAGAGAAACGGTGCTTGAGAGAGTTGCTCCCGAGGCGTTGAGGCAACTAACCGGCTGAACATTGCCCTGCGCATCACTGACTCTGATTTCGAAACCCTCGTTACCCTCGTTTGCCATCACGTCGTTTGAGAAATCGATGAGAATGCCGATTGCCCCCGCTTCAACGGTTTCACCGGCTGCTGGGTAGGTAGAGACAACCTCGTCATGAGCAAAAGCGCTAGGTGTAATCGCGAATGTTGAGGTGAGAACGAGCAGGGTCGCAAGCAGCAGTTTTTTCATGCTCCAATTCTAAGAGCCTTGCCGGGTGCGCTTTCTTGGCAAGTTAGACTTGGGTGGTTGGCTGATTTTTCGAGGAGAATGCGTGGCTGAGGGCAAGGCAAAGTTTGCGTACATGAAGCAAGTTGCCATCGGTGCTGCATCTGGTGTTGTCACTCTCGCCTTAATCATCGGTGGTTTCAGCATCTCTGGAACAGCAACCATAAACAATGCAAATCAGCAGTCGAACAACGCAGAATCTGCGACCCCAACACCATCTGTTACCCCAAGCCTTTCTCGCACCTGCACCGTGGCCGAGCAAGCGGCCGACCCGAAGCTTGGCATTTTCACGGCTGCGGTTATCAATCCGGCCACCGATGAACTACTTTTTGATCGCGACAGCGAAAAGGGGTCTGCTCCGGCTTCGACTCTAAAAATGCTGACCGCTTCGGCAGCCCTTCAGGTGCTAGGCCCCAACTATCGAGTTGAAACCAAGGTTTATCAAGATTCGGCCAACCCTTCGACCATTTATCTCGTCGGCGCAGGTGACCCAACTCTCTCGAGAACCCCAAACGGTAAGCAATCTGTTTACCGAGATGCCCCAAAACTCAGTGACCTTGCGGTTGCTGTCAACGCCGCTCTAGGCGCGCAAACCGTGAGCAAGATTGTGCTCGACTCGACTCTGTTTAGCGGGCCGTCATGGGAGCCAACCTGGCAACGCAGTGAACAAACTCAGGGGTACATGTCTGAGGTGACCGCTCTTCAGGTTGATGGAGACCGCCGCAACCCGGCCGCTGCGACCTCGCCGCGCAGCACAACGCCGGTGGCTAACGCCGGCCGATTCTTCAAAGCAGCCCTGGGTGCATCGGCCGCGAACGCTGTGATTTCTGAAGCAAAAATGCCAGCCGGCATGAATCAGATTGCGAGTGTCTACTCGCAGCCGATTAGCCAGTGGGTCAAATACATGCTGCTGACCTCAGACAACACCCTGGCCGAATTTCTCGCCAGACTTCTTTCGTTGAAGCAGGGCTTCGACGGTTCATTTACTTCGCTTAACGCGGCAATAAAGATGGGTCTCAATGCCACCATGCTGTCTTCGGCAAATCTCACCATCAAAGATGGCAGCGGGCTTTCTGATTTCAACTCGGTGCCACCAAAGTATTTAGCTCAGTTTTCGAAATTGGTTCTGAGCGGGGTGGGTAACTACGCGGTGATTTATCAGGGATTACCGATTGCAAACGAAAGCGGATCACTTGCATCGCGATTCAACAAAGACAATCTCGACGCCGCTGGCAAAATCATCGCGAAAACCGGATGGATTAAGCGCGGCTACACACTTGCCGGCATCATCAAAGCTAAAGACGGTGTCGATTTAGTCTTCGCGGTTTACGCTCACGGTCAGGTAGACGACACAACAAAGCTGGCCATCGATAACTTCGTTACCGCTGTCTATCGCTGCGGAAATTCTCTTTCGAACAACTAGCTGGAGTTTGCTCATGACACGCGCGCTGCTGATCGTTGATGTTCAAAACGATTTTTGTGAGGGCGGCTCTCTCGCGGTTGCCGGCGGAGCAGAGGCGGCCAGACTCATCAGTGAACACTTGGCTCAGAACAGTCACGACTACTCGTTGGTTGTTGCGTCGCGAGACTGGCACGATGCCAACAGCACAAACGGAGGACACTTTGCCGAGGCTGGAGCTGCTCCTGACTTTGTTAACTCGTGGCCAGCCCACTGCGTGGCCGAGACCCCAGGCGCCGAC
>JACCDN010237338.1_pt1 | contig 14382 bp, 8 predicted proteins | sample 7441691 | NCBI WGS metagenome assembly JACCDN01 (sample SAMN15323439, study PRJNA562643) | freshwater metagenome | isolation source: river surface water | place: USA:Blue River Watershed | collected 2017-08-16
CCTCTAGAGATTGCCGCTCCAAACGTGACTGATCTAATATATCTTTAATCTGCTGCGCAGCACGCTCTAATTCGATACGTTGTTTTTCGCACATTTTCATTTGTTGTTCATAGGCTTCTAACTCTAATCTTGCCTCTTGTAGCGCTTCTTCAACTACTACCCGTTCAGCTAATAAAATTTCTAGCTCAACTTGCACTTGCTGATTCGGCACTTCTTCGTCAATTAAAGTTTGCTGTAATTGTTGATAGCGTGTGTGCAGATTAGCTAATTGCTGATCAACTCGACTAATCGTATGCTGCAAGCCCTGCAACTTAGTTGTTAAGTTTTGCTTAGCCAGCTCAAGCTCATGCATTTGTTCTTGGCATTCTTTAGCTTGTTGTTTAGTAGTCCGCTCACGTGCCTGCAGTTTTTCTCTAGCCTCGCTTAATTGTTCTTTACGCACCGCTAAACTTGCCATTGCTTCAATCGCAACTTCTAGCTCCGTACGAACTGCGGAAGAATCTGCAGAGTTGGTCATTAATTGCTGCTGATGATCGGCAATTTCTATACTAATACGTTGCTTACGACTTAACATATTTTCCAGTTTTTGCTGCGCAGCACTAGACTTACTACTAATATCGCGCAATACCGCAGCATCTTGTTGTGCTATTTGCTGCTTATTAGTTAATGCAGTTTCTAAGCTGTATAAATTTGTGTTCGCATCATGAATCGCCGTTTCTAACTCAGACGCTATAGCAGCCTGTTGTTCTAAATGTTGTTTTAGAGTTTGAATTTCTTGTTCGCGTTGTATTACCCCACGATGGCCATCACGCTCACGAGTTACACGCAGCCATGATTTACCCAACCAGATACCATCTTTGGTGACAATAGATTGCTGCTGGTTTAGTTGCGAACGCATATTCAGCGCTGCTTGCAAATTATCTGCAGTCAACACGTTACTAAGCAACTCGTTAACTGGCAAATTAGTTTTTACTTTGCTGGCTAAAGACGCTGTTATTACACTGTCAACATGTTCTTGCCGTCCAGCTGCAATTATAGTCACACGACCATCAGTCAAGTCGTTAATTGCTGCCACTACCTCGTCCCAACTATCTGGCACACACACTGCTTCTAAATAATCAGCCAGAACTGTTTCTACCGCTTGCTCCCACCCAGGCTCTACTGTCAAAGTTTCTGCTAATCTTGGAAGAGCGGCTATGTTATTTTTAGTTAGCCATTCCCGCATTAATCTATCATCTTTGCCTAACGCTGCCTGTTGCAGTGCCAATAAAGATGCTTCGCGGCCCTTAGCTTGTTGTACGTCATTACGCACTTGGTTTAACTGGTCCTGTTGTTGCTGTAGTTGCGCCCGCTGTTCACTAATTGCAGCTTGGATTTCGGCAATTTCAGATCTTAACTGGGTAGTTTTCTGCTCTAGCTCAGTTAATTGCGCAGTTAACTCTTGCACAATTAATTCAATACTAACCGTATCCAAACTTGCAGCTTCTTGTTGTAAGCGATCAATTCTAACTTGCAGATCACGTGTTTGACGGTCTAGCTGCTCGATACGAATTTTTTGCACTTCCGCTTGTTGTTGCGGTGCCTGTGCTTGCTGTTGAAAATCTTCCCATGCTTGGGTCCAATTATCTAGCTCTAACCTAGCATCTTGATACAGCTCTTCTGCTTGTTCTAAAGCTATACTGGCTTGTTCATACTCTGGAATTATTGTAGACAGGCTCTCTTCGCAAGCAAATAACGCATCGCTATCTGTAGTTTTCTGTGAGCTTATATCATTAATCGACTGCTTTAATTGTTCAATATCTGTCTCAAGCTGCAATTTACGCTCTTTATGGTGTTGTAAAGTTTGTTCGCTACGCGCTACGCTCGAGCCTAATTCATAATATTTACTTTGAATACTGTTAAATTTATCTGACTTTTCTTCATGCTCAAAACGAATTGCTTCTAGAGTTGCGCCAATGCTGGCACGCTCAGCTAATTTTTCCTCTAAATTGACTGATAAATTTCTAATAGTTTCTGCATGGGTTGCTAGTTTTTCATCATAATCTTGCCAACGTAAAGCTAACAACTGTGATTCTAATAAGTCTTTTTCTGTACTGAATACGCGATATTTCTGTGCTGACTCAGACTGACGTTTTAAACGTTCCAGTAACTTTATTTGTTCTTGACGTAGATCTTCTAGACGCTCGATGTTTTCTGTCGTATGCCGCATACGTAATTCAGTATCATGCCGACGTTTTTTATACACCGATATCCCGGCAGCCTCTTCAATAAAACCACGTAAGTCCTCCGGTTTAGATTCGATGACGCGTGAAATCATGCCTTGTTCAATAATAGAATAACTACGCGCACCTAAACCAGTGCCTAAAAATACATCTTGAATATCACGACGTCGACAACGCGTACCGTTCAAATAATAATTTGACACTGCATCACGATTTACCTCACGGCGAATGACTATTTCTGCATAAGAAGCGTATTCACCCCCAAGACTGCCATCTGAGTTATCAAATATTAATTCAATTGAAGCTTGGCCAATTGGCTTACGAGTATTTGAGCCATTAAAAATAACATCAGTAATGGATTCGCCACGCAAAGTTTTTGCTGAGCTTTCACCCATCACCCAGCGTACAGCATCAATCACATTAGATTTACCACAACCATTCGGCCCAACCACACTTACTAAATTACTACGCAAATCAAGAACGGTCGGATCTACAAAAGACTTAAAGCCAGCCAGCTTTATTTGTTTAAGATTAATACTCATACTCGTCGCGCACCTTGAATGTATAGCTTAACCAACTTAAATGATACCGTAGAATCTTAATTCTGGCTAGGGTTTGAACTTTAAAACAAGCCTAGCTCTAATTTTGCTGCTTCCGAAATCATATCGCGACTCCAAACTGGATCAAATACAATCTCTACTGTTACTCCTGTAACATTTTTTACGCGACGTACAGCATTCTCTACATCTTGCACAATAACCGGCCCCATACCACAACCAGGCGCAGTTAATGTCATAGTTATATAAACTTGATTTTGCTGTTGCTCTAAATTGGCTACTACACGACAGTCATAGATCAATCCCAGCTCGACTATGTCAACTGGTATCTCTGGATCGTAACAGGTTTTTAGTTGCTGCCAAACTTGGTCTAAATCTACGGGACCATCGGCAGTCTGGGATAAATCTTGCTTTAATTCTTGGCTATTGAGCTTCGCAAATTCTTCACCTAAGGCATCTGAATCTTTAGCGTCGATTCTAGCTAACTGGCCATTAATACTAACCGTCACTGCGCCGCCCTTGGCCTGCGTAATTTCTACCGCAGTACCAGCAGGAACCATAAACGGCATGCCATTTGGAATAATTAAAGCTTCACAGTCTCTGACTAAAGTAACCCAACGCATATGGCCCGCCATAATAAGTTCACCACCAACCTTACCGGTCGCTAGTATACCTCAGGCAATAATAACGGGCCATAGCTCTAGTGCATAAAAATAATTAATCCTGGGTAGTATCGGTGCTGTCTGGATTATAGGTATTCATAGACTCTTTTTTCATTTTGTGCATCGGCTTTTGATTTGCTTTCTGATCATGCATTTTGCCTTTCATGTTTTTATGCATTTCTTGTTTTTTCCCGTGCATTTCTTTTTTCTTTTCGTGCATATCTTTTTTCATTTCATGCATTTCTTTTTTCTTTTCATGCATTTCTTTTTTCTTTTCATGCATTTCTTTTTTCATGCCTTGTTTTTTTTCATGCATTTCTTTGCCAGCTTTATGAGCTGGTTCAGCAGCAGTAGCGGCATCATCGGCAAAAACTACTGACGACAAGCCAAATAATAAACCAGCCACTAGACAACTATAAGTTAGTTTTGGACTATGCATAAGAATCTCCCTAAGGTATTAGATGAACAAACATATATTTATGTTTATTATAACCCAATTATTAAACAATATTAATCAGTATGTGATGGGTCGACACATTGCCAACCCATAGTGATATTATAACAAGTAATAAACTTAAGCTGTCGCCTGCAGGTTAGTATCATGGTTTAAACCAGGAACTGAGCGATTTATCCATTGATTATTTACTTGTCGGCTCTGCATAGAATGCTGACTTTTTGACAACAAACTAATCATATGATCGATGTCATCTTCTAAGCTGCCGATAATCATATCTTTTTGCGCCAAAGTTTTACTAGTTTGTTCTAATTTATATTTTATATTTTGTAACTCTTTTTGCATTAATGCTTGCTGTGCAGTTTGTGAATGCAATTGCAACATCATTGATGAAAAAACATTATTTTGCGCTGCAGTATTGAGTTTGTTGGCCACTTTCATTCCCCTAAATTTACTTATTGTGTTTTTAAATCATGCCGATTTCAGGGGTCTAGTTCAAGGATATTTAACCAACAAACGTGTAGCTGTTTAGCTATCTGTTAAGTGAGAAAATCACCCGCCTTAATCAAGGTGGTGTTTGCTGGCAGTACGGAGAGTTATGATGAATATATCTGCTAAGAACCTATTGTCTAATTATTCCAGACTATTTGCAAGCATTTTTTACACGCTAAGCTATATCATTTTTAACTAGTTGATATTTCTTCATTTTTTCGATCAATGTCGTGCGCCTCACTCCCAACAATTTTGCGGCTTGTGTAACATTAGAATTGGCTTTAAGCAAAGCAGAATTAATTAAGCCAATCTCTATATCCACTAAATGTTGTTTTAGGTCAAAGTCAGTGAGCAACAATTCTTGCTTGACCATTACCATTTCGTTTAGATCAGAAATCTTAGTTTTTATAGTGTCTTGATTTCTAATTTGCTCTGGTAATTGCTCAACTGTTATATCTTTGTCTGGATACATAATGCAAACGCGTTCGATAATATTAGTTAATTCCCTGATATTTCCTGGCCAAGTATAATTTACGAGCCGCCCTAGTACTGGCTTAGTAAACCTACATACTTTCATTTGAGTTTTTAGCTTAGCCAAGAAAAATTCTATTAATATCTCAATATCATCGCGTCGATCTCTAAGAGCTGGCAGCATGATTGGAAAGACGTTCAATCGGTAAAACAAATCTTCACGAAATTTATTTTCTGCAATCTGTAACTCTAGATTCTGATTAGTTGCAGCTATTATACGCACGTCTGTTTTAATCGTTTTATTGCCACCGACCCGCTCAAAAGTTTGCTCTTGCAATACACGTAATAATTTTACTTGCATTAACAATGGCATATCGCCAATTTCATCCAAGAATATAGTACCGTTATTTGCTAGCTCAAATCGACCCTGCCGAGCAGTAGCTGCGCCAGTAAACGCACCTTTTTCATGACCAAATAATTCGCTTTCTAACAGATCTGCTGGAATTGCACCACAATTAATGGCAATAAACGGCTGCTCCGCACGTGTGGAGGCTTGATGGATATTTCTAGCAACTAGTTCTTTACCAGTGCCAGACTCACCATGGATTAATACACTTGCGTGTGTATTTGCTACCTGAAGAATTAATTTTTTTACAGTTTGTATCGCTGTACTATTCCCCACTATATCCATATACAATCACCCTCGAACTAGAACGTTATATAATTATTTTGCTATATCAACACATTGTTGTCTACATAACTTATATTAAATGGCATATACGCCAGATAGTCAAATATTTGCTAGTTTTATCAACATATGACAGGATATCAATTACAGACCTTAAGTATTACCAATGCGCCAAGGAGGCCACCACTATGACAAAAAGTTGTTTCCCTTTCTCCTGTTTTTCCTCTTCTGTTAATTGCAAAAAACAAGCTGATCTAAATAATGATGGTAAAGTAGATATTAATGATTTAGAAACTGCTGCGAATATGCTTCAAGCGCATCTGGCAGTTGGAACCGCAGTTGCCAGCCAATACATTAGCGAATTCAATGGCAAAGTTAACAAATTAATCAGTTTTTTGAGCGCAGCAAAAATCATCTTTGGTGCTGATCCTGCAGCAGTTAGTTCAATCGAAGAAGCAATTAAAGTATTACAGATCTTCCAATTATCTACCGCAGCAGCTAACAGCATAGCGCAAGACGTAAAAAGCGTGAAGATCCCATCTGATGTCAATCAAATGGGCGATACGATTACAACCATGCAAAAAACTAGCTTAACAGTACAAGCCTACATGGCTATGTTCCGTGAAGCAGGAGTCAATTTTGGTGTAACTAAAGAGCAATTTAGCGCTGTTGATGCCAGTTTAGCTAAATTAGCCTCCATGCAAAAAGCCTGGGTAGTGTTGTCAAATGTACCAGCCATCACAGATACCGCACAAACAACAGCAGCAACTCCTGCTTTAGCAATGACGTAAAAACTTCCACGCCAGCTGTGAGCAATTGCAGCTGGCCATATTTAGCAAATATGGCACGAATTATTGCTAGATAGACTACACTGAAGCATATAATAATAAAGTCCAGGTTGAGCATGGGTGGCGGCAATAACCTTATAAATCAAGTAGATAGTAGCAAAGTTTTACAACTATCAACTAGCGGTAATATTGTTGCCGGTAGCGGTAACTCTGCAATTCAAGCAAATTCACCAGAGAATATAAGGGATGTTACACCTATCCGCTTGTCGATCGGCCATATTCGTAAAATTATAAAAATTCGCCAGGACGCCTGCCCATTAATCGAACAATCTTTAAGTGAAATTGAAACAGAAATAGTAAGCAAGGGTTCATTAATCCAAGCACGACTTGATAAATTATTAAAAAAAATAGAAGAACAACCTCTCGCAGTCAATGCGCTTACCGAAGAATACTCGGCCATACTAAAAAATCCAGAATTAGCGACCCTCAAGCAAGAAGCCTTAGATGCTGCTGCAGAATTAAGGTTCGAAAAAGCAGCTTGCATGCGTTTAGAATATTATTTATCTGAAATAGATATTTTAATAAAATATCAGGAGTCTCCTACAGAAACTTTTAATTTAATTAGCAAACAACTAACAGCAAAACATGCGCAGCTATTAGATGCCACAAAAAATAAAGACGACGCAAGAAAACACAAGCTCATACCAGAAATAAATAATCTACTTAGCAAGCATGCTCTGTTGCAACATGCGCAAAAACACGGTGTAGAAAAAACTTTAAATAAACATTTACTGGTTGATTTTGATCGTGAATATTACAAGCAACAAAACGTTATATATCAAAGCTTAATTAAGCAGGAAGAAAAATTAGAAGCTGAAATAAAACACATAGCGCAACAAATAACTGAATCCACACAGAATCAAAAGCGTCAACGTCAAAAAAAACTAAGGCCCTTACAAGATAAGCTAGATAAAGTAAAACGAGAAAAAGCTGCTATAGAAGAATATTTATATTCGCCAGCAGCAAGTTTATACGGTTTAATTAATGTAACTGAAGTATCGATACCACAAGATACTGGACCTGGTGATGATGAAGATGGTAATACACCGAGTATTTTTGCACGTATAATATATGGCGCTGGCATGTTATTGGATATTTTATCTAATATAAAAATACCAGCAGCACCAACAACAAATTCTAACCAGTCTGAATCAGCAGCACCCACCACTGCGGCCGATATATTTACAAGCAATAAAACTGTGCTAGTTGAAAAACCCGTGCATCCTATTACTTTTAGCGCGCCCGACAACAAACCGGTTGCCACTGAGCAAGCACAATTAATCCAACAAGAAATAACTGATACTGCAGCACGCAGACTAGTAACTAAGCGCAATCTAGCTACACCAGCCACTACAACTCCTAAGCGATACATTATAACCATGAAAGATACTCGCGACAAAGATGCGGCAAGTATTGTTGCTGATAAAATTATCTCTGCTTTTGGTCGTCGTCAATTAGCTGATGTAAGAAGAAATATTCAACAAGTCATACCGTTGCTTAATCAAGTTGGTGAAAACCAAGATTCTATGGTAATTGCTGATCTTAGTGCAGACGAAGCGCAAGAATTAAGTAAAACATATACTGTAGCCGAAGATTCTATAATGTATACGAGCGAAGAACTACCGGCTACAGTTGACGGCATTGGCTACTTCTGGCATTTAGATGCAACTATACGTAACAATATATTTACTCGCCCTGACAATATTCCCGGCAAAGAAAGAACCGTAGATCTGCTCATTATAGATACTATGATCAAACATGATCACCCGGCATTTGCTGGGATTGAAATTCTAGAACCATTTACAACTCTACCACCAGAATTAACTAAAGCTGAAAATAATAGGCATGGTACAGGCGTGACTGATATTGCCACTAGAGTACTTAAAGGCATTACAGGTGTTAGAGTAAAACCTATTACCGTTATGGGCTCTGCTTCAACTACTACAAAAGGACAAGGTAATATAAGCGATATAATCCAAGGGCTAAACTATGCAGTTAAATATTGTAAAGGTAAAATGTGTGTCATAAATATGTCTATAAGTGGCCCTAAATCAGCAGAGTTAGATGCCGCGGTTGAAAGCGCTATCAATGCTGGAATCATAGTGGTCGTAGCTGCAGGCAATGACGGGGCCGATGCATGCAAAAATAGTCCAGCTGGGGTTTTGAGAGCAATAACCATCGGCGGCTTAGATTTTGATAATTCATTATATGTAAGCTCAAATACAGGATCATGCGTAGATTATTATTTACCAGCGGTTAATATACTTGAAGCTGTTACTTTTGGTGGGTCAAAAGCCAACAGCTTATTTGGCTATTTGACCGGCACTTCAATGGCTTCCCCGCTAGCAGCTGGAATTATTGCAGTTTTATTAAAACTCGGAGCGACAGCAAAAACCATAGACGCAAAACTAAAAGAATTGGCCACAGATATTCAGGTAGCGGATGATAACTTATCTATAGGAACTGGTACGCAACCTAACAGCGGCAAAATAATAATAGCCAACCAAGCTATTGCGCGTAATGCGGCAGATAAAGGTTTTAGCTATTTTGGCGCTGGTACATCTGCCACAGATGTGGATTATACTTTTAAAAATATCAATTTGCTTGACGCAAACTCCCCAACTAGCAATAAAACTCCAAGCCCAGTAAAAGTAACTGCAGCACCAACTATATCTTACGCAGGCTTGCCAACAATTTTTCCTGCAGATAAAAAACTCATGTTATCTAGTACAAAACAGCAAATTACCGTGTTACGTAATGAGGAAATAAAGGCAACTTTTGGCTTGCAATTTAGTTTAATTAACCCTCCAGGAGCTACTATAGATATTGGGTTTTCTAGTTTAAATGGCTTGGTTAGGAGCGATAACTCAGAAGTTAGCCCCACAACAAATGCCAATATTATTAAAATGCTCAGCTTAGCAGGACGACCACAAATTTCTATTAGCCAAAGCGGCACAACAGTAGAGTTAACTATTTTTAACTTTAATTCTGGCGCTGGGCAAGCAGAAACTTTGCAAATAAAAAATGTAGCGCCTAATTCAATAGCTAAACTAGGTTACACTTCTGCCCCTGGATCCGATACTGCTGTTGACTTTGAATATTCAACTCTAGCACCAACCACTAAACCTAGTGCTGCATCATTTACTGACCTGCTAAGCGATATAAATCAGGCATTACCTTATACGCTAGTTCCGCCAGAAACAAGCATAGATCCAGCTAAAAAGCCCAAAATTGCTATGGCTTTATCTTTAGCCTTGACACAAATTCATCAGTCGACGATTTTAAGTAATTATTTAACTAAGAATCGAATCACTAACGATACCAACAGATATAAGAATTTTAATAACATAGCTACGTTGTTTGGTTTAAGTATTTCCAGAAGCAATCAACTGAAAACTCAAATCGCTAATATCTTAGCATTAACTGAAAATGCCAAAGCACGTGGTGTCTATAAACCAGACTTTATAGAATTAATGCAGACCTTAAAACAAGACCCAAAGGTCGGAGACCTAGTAAAATTAATAATCTATGCTTGTGAAAATAACAAGCTAAAAACGTTATTAACCCAGAAAACACATGCCACCCAACAACAAATAGAACTAGCGTTGTGGGAATGGCGCAAAGATTTGTATTATATGGGCGAACCGCAAATGCATAATTTCCAACAAAGTAATAGCTTATCCTATCAAGATGCCGATCCTGACGCACCTGATAGCTTGCAACCCAGCGCCGCTACCACTGCAGCACCAACCCATGAATCAAAAACTAGCGGTGCCACATCAAACAGTGACAATAATTTATTATCAAACTTCTTTAAAAAGTTTTTTTAAAGACAAACGCTTCGTATATGCTTGCTGAATTTTTCGTGCCGCGGCATCTTTAATCATGTAGCTTTCTTTTAATGTATGACTACGATACTTGCAATAACTTTGCATTGCGCCAGTAAATATCTGTAAAGTTTGTTTTTCAGAAAGCCAATTATATGATGTACCGAACCATGAGTCTGGTTTTGGTAGATTAGGGGATATATTATTAATTTGATAATTATCAAGCAAGAAGCTAATGATTTTTAAATTAAAGTATCCACAAGATAATGTATCAAAAAATCCTTCGTGCCCAAGCATTTCTCGACCAGACACCACACATTGACAACCAAGATATTTTTGCAAATTGTAGGTAATCTCTTGATTGCGATCTAAAATAGAATAACCTACAGGATCAATTATATGTGCGTTATAAACCACTTCTCCATCTTCGAATGCAACATCAATTACCAAAGCAACTAAATGTGATCGCTTGTAACTAAGTATTGAGTTATAATTAACTTCACCAATTGGCACCACAATACGCTTAATGTTAGCTGATTGTTGACTGTGTATACTGGCAATATAAAATTCTAACGCTTCACTTAATAACTTAGTATCAGGATTATCTGATACACTCAAAACTACCGGCTCAAACAGAACCATTTTGCAACCGGTTGTTTTGCAGCTAAACAGCTGTGCCCAAACATTATTACCAGAAAAGCTTTCGGCAAGCGTCACGTTTTTCAAGCATAAATCCGAAGTTGCATCTACCAATAAGTGATAAGCTGATTTTAACACCGCCAAACCAAAACGTTGCGGTTCAATATTTGTTTTTGCCGCAGAATATTCTGCAATTGACAACATGTCATTTTCAGAAAATGCAGAGCTATTATATAAAAATGGATATTCGCTCATATCAACTATTATCTCGCCGTACTCCCGAACCATTAAATATTTTTGTTCATATCCGCAAAATTTTAAAATATTTAAGAATTCTTGGCGATTATTTGCTGCAATACGGTTATCGCCAACATCAATGTCCATTATTTTCCACATCTGATGAACTGGCAACCGTTCCTCACTCGTTCTTATGTTCATATTTAAGCAAAAACATAAATACATAACCTCAAGCTTACCAGCTCCATTCCATGCTTCAACTGTATCATCATAAATATAACTGCTCGCTGTTTCATAAATTTCAGCGAAACTAATTGCCAACGCATCTGACAAGTTAATATTCACACAATTATAACCGTTAATTATCGATTGTTTAATTATGAGTCTTGACATTTGATTTGGCAAAGCCGGCAGCGCATAATCACCGCCCTTGAATCGCATGTTTATGCCAAAGCCACCATCTAATGGAAAAGTAAAATCGCTCCAAATACCAGTCAATTCTTGATAACCACTTAAAAAAGTATATAACCTGCTCTCTGGATCAATAATTTTTATATCTTTAATCTTGATTTTGTTATTTTTATTTGCCAAGGCTTTCACATATAACGCCCATACAATGCTAGCAATCGCAGTTAAATAATTTTTTCTATACAGTGAATGTTCAATATTTGGATCAACTGCGCGTTTAAAAGCTTTTAAGATACTCGTAAAATTAAGTATACTAGTAAACCCTGTTACTAACCATGACTGCTGAAATTCTTCACGTAATTTGTATAATTTACTTTCCAGATACAGGTTGCATTCAGGCGAATGCAAATTTACTACGTCGCCATAAACTAACTGCAACAACTTTTCACCACCAACAACTAGCGCACCGATTGTCCGCTCATCAAATTGGCTACTAAAATATGCGACTTTTGACTTAACAAATGCTTTACGCATAGCTTGATTAGCTTCTAAATATGGGAGAAACTTTTTGCAAAGTACGCGTATTTCAATGCTATCATACTTTGCCAAAATTATAAAAGCCTCGTGTAGATAATCCCAACACGTGACTTGCATATTTAGCAATGCATCCTCAGTTACCTTGTCAAATTCTACATCAAACGCTAATTCATCATTATATAGTTTTGCAGTTCGTTGAAACATGTTTATTGCCGAGTTTATAGCTCCAATCGCCTCGATCGCAACATATACCGCATGCAACTCATTTTTAACTGTTTGTTCACTATTTTCATAATTTGCATTAAACGCAACCACCGCTTTGATATTCGCAGGTTTACGATTATCAATGGGGTTGCCATCTGCAGCATATTCTAAAATTGGGTAAGCATCTGAAATAAAATCAGTAATAGATATATTGCTCAGCTCCGCTTGCGCTAATTCTGGCACATAAGCAGAAAAATAAGCATAAGCAGCCTGCGGGCCTAATTCAGAATTTAACGTCAAAGCAAGACTAGTCTTAATTTTTTGTAATGTATTACAAATCTCGATCCAAATCTTATAGTTTTGCTTCATTAAGTCCCACTGTTATGTTACTTGACATGTCTCTATTATAAGACCTACAGTATTAAAATCAAAGCTCAGTAGCTAACCTGGCAAAATGTAATGCAAATTCACGAGCCGGAAAGCCGACAGCGCTAAAAAAATCGCCGGCTATATGCTCAACTAGCATTCGCCCCTGTCCTTGAATTTCGTAAGCTCCAGCCTTATCAAATGCCTCACCGGTAGCCACATATGCTGCAATTTCTTCTTCGTTAAGTTTAGCAAATTTAACTTGAACAGTGCTGGTAAATGCGAAAGACTCGATATTTTCTGGTAGCTCGCGCAATACCACACTGGTATGAATCTGATGCTCAGTGTCACTTAACAAGCGCAACATGCGCGTCGCATCTGCAGCTGAACTTGGCTTTTCTAAAATGTGATCGTGCAATGCTACTACGGTATCAGCAGCTATTATTAAGGTCTTTGGCGCTGCCGATTTAAGCGCTAAGTTCACATGCTCAGCTTTTTTCTTGGCAGTAGCCATATTGTATTCTACGGCTGAAGCAAATTCACTGTGGGGTAAATCCTCGGCAAAATCAGAAACTATAATTTCAAATAGCTGTTTATTACCCAGCATGGTAGCCAACGCTGCAGAACGCCGTGGCGAAGCTGAGGCTAAAATTATCCGCAGCTTGCCGGTTTCCACTGCTGAGCAAATTTTTGATTGTAAACTCAATAACGATTGTGTCATGCAGTAGCTAGTTCAGCATCAGCCATCTCAATTTCAGTGCTAGCATAATGCTCTGGGTAGCCAAGCTTAGCGACTTTAGTGGCAATTGCAGCCTTCGCCACAGCAGCTGGAACCCGCTCCATTAAACGATGATCATGCGCTAGCGGTATTATATACTGCGCACCAAAGCTTAATTTGGCAGCAGTACTACACTTATCCATTACAGATTTAGGTACCGGCTCATGCGCCAAATCTTTAATCGCATGTACCGCAGCTATTAACATTGCTTGATTAATACAGGTAGCCCTAACATCTAATGCGCCACGAAAAATATAGGGGAAACATAGTACATTATTAACCTGATTGGGATAATCACCACGTCCAGTCGCTAAGATCATATCATCACGCGTAGCTAACGCAATTTCTGGACGAATTTCCGGATCTGGATTAGACATTGCAAACACAATTGGCTTCGGTGCCATGCTACGTAACATATCAGCAGTAACTAAGTTAGGACCAGACACACCTATGAATACATCACTATCTTGTAATGCAGCCGCGAGATCTAATTTATCAGTTTCTATCGCAAAATCGGCTTTATATTTATTTAAATCCGTACGTTTAGTATGCAACACACCGTTGCGATCAACCATGTAAATATTAGTCTTAGGCACGCCAAGCGCAACTAATAAACGCATAGAAGCAATACCTGCGGCACCAGCACCTAAACAAACAATTTTTACTTCTGTTAATTTTTTACCTTGTATTTGCAACGCATTCAATAATCCAGCGGCGATTATAATCGCAGTTCCATGTTGATCATCATGAAACACCGGAATATTTAATCGTTTTACTAAAGCTTCTTCTATTTCAAAACATTCCGGAGCTTTAATATCTTCTAAATTAATTCCACCAAAAGTAGGCGAAATATTAGTCACGGTATTTATGAAATCTTGCGGGTTAGTTGCTGTAACTTCTATGTCAAATACATCGACATCGGCAAAGCGTTTGAACAATACACCCTTACCTTCCATTACTGGCTTACCAGCCAAGGCTCCGACATTACCTAG